>R18__coassemble_1710_pt1 | contig 20409 bp, 13 predicted proteins | sample R18__metabat2_low_PE_027 | metagenome-assembled genome bin R18 | reverse complement strand
GCACCTATCGTGCTCACCGTTTCTATCGGTGAAACCGCATATTTTTTCACTTCCTTACCATCGAAAACCATGATGGGTTCTCCACCGCAGGTGCAGATGAAATTCTTGCAATATGGCTCTATATGCTGATGATAGATCTGCTCAATATCGTCGATGCCATAAAGGTAACGGAAGTCCTCGTTGCTGCCACGGACAACTGTTGCAAGGTGGTAGTTTTCCATGATGTTTTCCATAATCAGCGGCAGTTCCTGCTGATGGTTCTTGCGGAAGTTCACATCGTAGTAGAGCATTGCACCGGCGTCGTGGGCTGCTCTGAGTAGGCTCCTTACCTTATCCCTTATCACCGGATTCACGGCGAAGAAACTGCCAAAGAGCACAATATCGTCGCTGTGGAATGTCAGATTGCTGACGTCCAGGTTCTGCAGATTGGCAGATGCATGGTCCTTATAGAACTCATACTGCGCATCGTTGTTTTCATCGAGAAAAGCCAGCGATATGTGCGATTTTGTGCCTTTGTTCACGGCTACATACCGGGGCGACACATTGTTATGCTCCATAAACCGGATTATCATCTGGCCTATATGGTCGTCGCCGGTTTCCGTTATCATCACGCACTGGCACTTTCCATCATCATCCTTTCCCAACATCCTGCCAAGGGATATCATGGCGTTGAAGGTGCTCCCTCCCGGCACAGCCCTCTGAGGCTGATCATCACGGAAGATTATATCATAAACGGTTTCGCCTATTCCGATAATCATTGCTTTTTCAAGTTTAGTAAACCTACTTCTCTAACCGCTAACCGTTAACCTCCCCCAATGGAATCATCACAAAATCTCTCTCCTGCATGCGAGGATGTGGTATCTGCAGGTCAGGATGGTTGATTACGAGATCGTCGTATAGCAGTATGTCGATGTCGATAATGCGGTCGTAATGAATGCCGTTCACGCTTTTCCTTGTGCGTCCTAATTCGCGCTCTATGTCCTGGGTGATGAACAACACCTCTTGCGCACTATGCTCCGTTTGACATAAAACTACAGCATTAACGAAGTCATGCTCCGACACAAAGCCCTGAGGCTCAGAGTAATAGAATGATGATTTCCTTACCACCTCACCTATCCGCTCTTCTATAAGCTGGATGGCCTTTGTTATGTTTCTTTCTCTGTTGCCAAGGTTTGAACCTAGTCCAAGATATGTTTTGTGCATATTGTCTCGAGACCTCTTACCATGCCAGAGCAGATGCTCCGAGCACAGCGGCATCGGCATCCTTGAGTGTTGACACAAGCAGTTTCACCTTGCCCTTGAACAGTGGCATCAGCGCTTCTTCCATAGCCTCACGGGCATATTTGCTGATGAAATCGCCAGCTTTTGCCAATCCGCCAAAGAGAACAAAAGCCTCTGGGTCGGAGAACAGGGCAAAGTCTGCCAGTGCCTTGCCAAGGATTTCGCCAGTCTCCTTGAAGATGCTTATTGCCATCTCGTCGCCGGCAACGGCAGCATCGTAGATATCCTTGGAGTTCATGCTGTCCTTGTCTATCTGGCGCAGCAGCGATGGCGCATCGCTCTCGCTGAGGCGCTCCAGGGCGGTGGTCACAATACCTGTTGCCGAGCAATAGCGCTCCAGACAGCCTCTACGACCACAGCCGCACAGTCTGCCGCCAGGTTTCACAATCACATGACCCAGCTCTCCTGCAACACCATGCTTGCCATAGAGCAGTTTGCCGTCGATGATAATGCCACTGCCTATGCCTGTGCCGAGGGTTATCATGATGAAATGGTTTATACCCTTTGCCACTCCATAGGTGTATTCACCCAAAGCAGCAGCGTTGGCGTCGTTGGTAAGCGTAACGGGTATTCCCAGCTCTTCCTCAAACAGACGGGCAAGAGGTATCACCTCACCCTTCCATGGCAGGTTAGGAGCAAACTCAATACTGCCGGTGTAATAGTTGGCATTAGGTGCGCCGATGCCTAGTCCGGCAACGTCAGTAATATCAATTTCCTGCGATGAAATCAGCGATTTTATCCTCTCGCTAACTGTTTTTACATATTCTTTGAGTACAGGGTATGCTTTTGTCTTTACAGAGTCGGAACTGAGCACATTACCATCTCTGTCAACGATTCCAAAAACGGAATTGGTGCCACCAATATCCATTCCCAATACGTATCTTTTCTTCTCCATATTATAGAATGATTTTTTGTATAAGTCTTGATTCGCAGCCCGCCTGATGATGCTGTTTTCAGAACGATGCGCGGAACATGAATTTCACACAGTCTTTCGTTGCTGTAGGCAGTTCGTTATAGTTGAAACGGTGTATGTATTCCACATGCAGTATCTTGAAGATGTTGTGGATACCGAAGCTCATTTCGTAATATGGTTTCTTGCCATCGAGTTTGTAACAGCCTTCAGGGAATTTCATAACGATGTTGTCGCTCAATCCTGTGGCAGTATAGTAGGCAGGGTTGTTCTTGTCGGATAGTGTACCCCAGAATGTGCGCAACTCAATAAACTCTCTCCATTTCAGTCGTTTGAGCAGAGGTATGCGGTTGAAGAGTTTTCCATTGAAGTCCCACGAGAGTTCCAGCGAGGCATATCTGTCGCTGAGGAATTCCATATTGTTCACCATGTCGAAGGTTTCGTCCTCAATGATATACGACAGGTTTGCCACAGGCATCAGCAGCAGAGGGAATGGTACTTTATTCCACTGCACGCCACCTCTGATGCGAGCGTCAATCTTTCCCCAGTTATGAGGCAGCCAAGTGCGTTTGTATATCTCTGCCTCTGATATGTTGTAGCTATAGTCGCCGCCAAAGAAGTTCTTGAATCCAAAGGTGTGCTGCAGTCGCAGTATCGGTGTGTCGAGGTTTATAGCCAGTCGGCGCTGCTTGGTGTTGATGAAGGTCTCACCTGGGGCATAGCGGAATCCGAGAGTCCACTCTGTGGTGCGGAAATTTTTGAGCATATCACCGTTCATATTCTCAAATTTCATCACATCGCCTACAGGTTCCATCTTCTCAGCCTTGAGGTTTGAGAATAGTTTCAGTCCCCATTCCTGTTCAAAGACAAAGTCCAGATCCTGCTTGGTATATAGGAACATCTTGTCAATCTTGTGCATCTTCAGCGATGTGAACACATTATCCTTATCCGTCTGTATGAACTTATCGGATGGCAGTGCCACATCGTGTGAACAGATAAACGAGAGTGTCTGTTTAGGGAATTCACGAGGCAGATATTCCTTTTTGTTGAATGAATATATCACCTCTGCATCGTAGTAGTTGTTGTTGGTGTTGAAACCATGTGCATAGTAACCTTTCAGGAAGAGGTGAGGGTTGAGGTTTGCTGTGGTCTGGGCCGATCCTCTCAATCGCAGTCCGTCGTAGAAGTTCTGTGATATCATGGTGTTGATAGGACCGATGTCCACCTTGCTAGGATGCTTCACACTACCGGTTTCCACAAAGTTCTCTATCAGAGCTTTCAATCCGAAGATGATATATTTGAAACCTTTTATCTCTTGCAGATGCTTCACAAACTTATCCATCGAACTCTCGCTCTTGGTAAGTTCCACCTGGCGGTATTCTTTCCAGAAATCCTCTCCCTGCATTGAGGCGTATGAATCTCGCAGCTCTTTCTTCTTTCCCTTGTAGAGGTTCTTTGGCAGTGGGTCGAAAGAATAGTCGGAGTTGCGGGTGCTTCTTATCACAATGAACTTCTGCAGGAATTTTGCCAGTCTGAGTTCCACGAACATATCGTCGATGGTGAGTCCCCATTCACCATTAGGCATCCGCGAAAACTCCTGCAGGCACCGCATATTCTCCACAAAGTTCACATCGCTCTTCTTTGGTATGGTGAGTTCGCAGCGTTTAACCTGATAGGATGAGTCGTCGAGCACGTAGAGTGTGCCGCGGAAACCAAAGTCCTGCTGATTGTTTGGGGTGAAATCCAGCTGGATACATCTGTCGTTGTCCACGTATGTGGTGTCTGTGATATAATAGCGATAGAAAGATATTGCACCCTTGCCTATTGGACTTGTGAAGGGATATTGAAAGAGTCGCACCTCATCGTCGTAGATGTTGATATCGGTAAACACGTCTTTCAAGACAGTGTTGATTATGTCGCCGGTCTGGAAAAGGTCGTTTACTCCTGTTGATGTTTCTCCTTTCAATAGTGTCTTCTCCGTAAGTGGGTCCTTACGGTAGATGAATTGCTTCACATTTTCCTCCACAGAGACAGGAAGGATGAGCTTGTTGTTGTACTGGCACATCTCCACCTGGTCCTTCATCCATTGACGTTTTTCAAAGAATTTTGACTCCAGATTTTCCGGAGTGATATCGTTAAGTGCAAGAGTCATCTTCTGATAGCGTGTGAACTGATAATAGTCGTTTTGCTTGAGGTCAGAGAGTTTCTTTTTCTCTATAACCTTCTTCATCAGTTCCACAGCGGGATTATTCTTACGACTGTATTTGCTCTTCTTTTTTGATTTCACAATAACCTCACCCAGCTGTCGTGTGTCAGGACGTAGTTTAACAACGAGGATATTCCCCACCTTGGGTGTGATGGTTATTGTCTGCGACTGGTAGCCTATGGCGCTGACTGTCAGTTTCCAGCCATCGTGGCGTGCTATGGTGTATTTTCCATGGAAATCGGCAGAGGCACTTACCTTATGCCCTTTATATACGAGACTTGCATACGCTATGCTGTCGCCGGTATGGCGGTCTATAACGTATCCTGATAATTGGGCGCTGACAGATAGTGCCAACGCCCAAAATATCATTATTGTGATTAAAAGTCTTCTCAAACTTGAAACCTCAAACAAATTAATCCAGCTCTTGGTCAGCTTCGTAGCCACCCATCTCGCGGAGAGCGTTCTTCAGCATAGCATGCTGCTGATAGAGGTGGTTCACTGCCTCTTCACCCTGAGTGTAGTCGTGCATAGGTGACTTGAGGAAGAAGCTCAGGAAACGTTGTGTACCCCACTTGCCGGCACGTGCAGCAAGGTCGGAGAGCAGACAGAGGTCGAGCAATACTGGTGCTGCGAGGATAGAGTCGCGGCAGAGGAAGTTGATCTTGATCTGCATTGGGTAGTTCATCCAACCGAAGATATCGATATTGTCCCAGCTTTCCTTATTGTCGTTGCGAGGAGGGTAGTAGTTGATACGAACCTTGTGATAGTAGTCGGTATAGAGCTCTGGCTGGTCTTCTGCCTTGAGGATAGTCTCAAGGGTAGAGAGCTTGCTCACTTCCTTAGTGCGGAAGTTTTCAGGAACGTCGAGTACCAGACCGTCACGGTTGCCGAGGATATTGGTTGAGAACCAACCGTCAAGACCCAGGCAGCGAGTGCCGATGATAGGAGCAAAACCTGACTTGACAAGTGTCTGACCAGTCTTGAAGTCCTTGCCGCAGATAGGCATCTTGGTCTTCTCTGCCAGTTCCCACATTGCAGGGATGTCAACGGTGGTGTTAGGAGCACCCATGATGAATGGAGCACCTTCCATCAGTGCTGCATAAGCATAGCACATAGACGGAGCAACATGCTCGCAGTCGTTTTCCTTCATGGCCTTTTCAAGGTCAGCCAATGTGCCGTGAACAGGTTCGTAAACAGGTACATAGATTTCAGTAGAAGCAGCCCAGGCAACAACGATACGGTCGCAGCCATTCTTCTCCTTGAATTCGCGGATGTCGCGGCGGAGGTTTTCCACCATCTCCCAACGGGTGATGTTGCCCATTGTGTTGTCGCCATCAAGACGCTTTGCAAAGTTCTTGTCGAAAGCAGCCTTCATAGGAACAATCTTCTCCAACTCGTCCCTTACAGGTTCTATATCCTTTGCCTTCAGCACCTCAGCATACATAGCACTGCGATAAGCATCGGCAGGATAAACATCCCAAGCTCCGAACACAATATCGTTGAGGTTAGCGATAGGAACAACTTCTCCATATGAGAGATACTTCTTGTCGGCACCCTTGCCAACACGCATCTTATCGTACATAACCATAGAACCAACAGGCTTTGCCAAACCCTTGCGGGCCATGAGAACACCTGTCATGAAAGTTGAAGTCACTGCACCGAGACCTACAACCATAATACCAAGCTTACCTTCAGCTGGCTTAACATTTGTTTTATTCATGATGATGAAAAATTTATTTTTTTCGTTAATATGCTTTATAATGTCTGCAAAGGTAATGAAAGTTCAAGGTTCAAGGTTCAAGGTTTGACTATTTTTATGATTTTTTAATAAAATAACTTAAATCTTTAAACTTTTAAGGCCTTTAATTCATTGAACTTTTGAACTTTTTCATACCTTTGCAAAAATTTGTAGTTTGTTTTATTTCGAAATGATTCATCATAATGAAGGAAAAAATAAGATCTCTCTGTCGTGAGAAACATGCTGTTGTATTGGCTCATTATTATGCTCGCGACGAGGTGCAGGCAGTTGCTGATTTTGTTGGCGACAGTCTGGCTCTTGCCCAATACGCTGCCAAGACTGATGCTGAGGTGTTGGTGGTTTGTGGTGTTGACTTTATGGCTGAAACATGCAAGATACTATGTCCCGACAGGAAAGTGCTGGTGCCGGTGAAGGGTGCTGCATGCAGTTTGGCAGACAGCTGCCGGGCTGAGGATCTAGGTAAGTTCATGGAGAGTCATCCTGGCTATAAGGTTGTCAGTTATGTCAACACAACTGCCGAGGTCAAGGCGCTTTCTTATGTCTGTGTCACCAGCGGCAATGCCATGAAGGTGATAAACAGTTTTCCTGCTGATGAGAAACTGCTGTTCTGTCCCGACAAGAATCTGGGTGGTTATATCAACAGACTTACTGGCAGGGATATGTTGCTTTGGGACGGTGGTTGCCATGTTCATGCCCGCTTCTCTGCCGATGGTGTCCGTAAGCTGAAAAGCCGTTATGCCGATGCCATTGTCCTGGCTCATCCGGAGTGCAGGGAAGAGGTTTTGCAGGAGGCTGACTTTGCAGGGAGCACAGCAAAGATGCTCGAGTATGTCAACTCGAGCCAAGCTACTACCTTTATTGTGGCTACTGAGCCTGGCATCTTCTTTCAGTTGCGCACAGAGCATCCGGATAAACGGTTTATCAGCGCGCAGGAAATATCTGCTGACTGTCAGGGTATGAAACTCAGTACACTGGAGGGTATATATGAATGTCTGACAACGGAAAAACCGGAAATTATTGTAGATAACGAATTGGCGCATAAAGCTGCTATTCCTATCAAGCGCATGCTGGAATTAAGTTAAAAAATCTAAAAATATGTTTTATAAACGCAAAAAATCTTAAAATTTTGCTTTTTTGAACTTTTGCTTTTTCTAACTATAGAACTTTTTCCTACCTTTGTCGGGACTTCATGCGGTTTGTATTGTCCTCTCTGTACATAAGCAGGGCATGAATCTGGTGAGGTCTGTAGCCAAGACTAAAGATTATAAAGATATATTTATTTTATTAACACTTTAAAATTTTATAGAAAATGAAGAATTTAGCAGATCAGCTTGCAGCTCTTTGCAATGCAGTATTAGCAGACGTAGAAAAGGTAGAGAACAACAAGGCAGCAGCAGCTCGCGTACGCAAGGCTACTCTCGAAATTGCCAAGGTTGGTAAGGAATTCCGTAAGGCTTCTATCGCAGCAGCTAAGTAAGGAAATCTTTCATACTAAAGCGCAGCAAGCGCTAAAAAACTAAAAGGGCTTAACACATATCGCGTTAAGCCCTTCTTCATGGTTGGCTTTTATGCTACTATATTGTTTTCTCTACATCCCAGACGAAAGCTCGCAGACCGAGCATTTCGTAAGCGTTGTCGAGTTTCTTCAGACGTGTGAGCAGAGGGTCAACACGGTCGTCTTCAACGATTGTAATTATTGTGCTGCACATTGATGGCCAGGCATGCGAACCGAAATGTGGGTCGCCAGTCTTGCTGCCTTTCCCTTGGGTTGTTGGAAAGAGGGTGAACCCTCTTACCAACGAGTTGCGGAGAATTTCAAGCACAAAATCCTGATGTGCCTGATCGTATGATATCATTACTGCTTTCATTTCTTTTTCTTTTTGAATGTTTCTTTATCCTTGTTTGCTTCCCAATAGGCGTTGAGAGCCAGAGTGCGTGCCCACTTCTTGCGTTCACGCTTTATCTTCAGTGCTCCGAAGATGCAGAACATTGATGGTACGTAGATAAGGGTGAGACAGGTTGACACTGTCAGACCACCGATAATCGATATACCCAATGGTCGCCACATCTCGGCACCTACACCCTGGCTGACAGCCAACGGCACCATACCGAGGATGGTGGTCAGCGTTGTCATAAGAATTGGGCGCAGACGGCTTCGGGCTGCGATGGTCGATGCCTTGATGAGTCCGTAGCCCTGCTCACGCTTCAACTGAGTGTAGTCGATGAGCACAATACCGTTCTTCACAACAATACCAACAAGCATGATACCACCGAGCATTGCCATAAGGTTCATGCTGGTGCCGGTGAAGCAGAGGGCAAAGATGATACCTGAGAGGGCAAAGATAAGTGATATGATGATGATGAATGGGTATGACCACGACTCAAACTGTGCTGCCATAACGATGAATACAAGGATGACAACCAGCAGGAGCAGCTGACCCAGGTCACGGTTAGAGTCTTGCTGGTCTTCGTATGAACCTGCTACCTTACAGGTGATACCTGCAGGAATATCAATCTGCTTGACGATACTGTTTCCGAGTTCCACACCATCTGACAGTGTGTAGCCATCAGCCATGATTGCTGATACGGTGACTATACGCTGACGGTCCTTACGCTCAATGGTAGGAGGTATGGCCGACTCTTTCACTGTGGCAACATCACGTACACGTACGAGCTTGCCGGTTGTTGTTGGTATCAGCATGTTCTCTATGGCCTCTATCGACTGACGGTCGGTAGGCTCATAGCGAACCTTTATATCATACTCCTCACCATCTTCACGATAGTACGACATGAGCGAACCTGTTATGGCGTTTCTTACTGTTGCTGCTGCTGTGGAGAGTGTGAGACCTTCAAGTGCCAGCTTGTCACGGTCGAAGTCAACAACTAGTTCAGGCTGATAGTCGGAACGCGAGATGTTGGTCTGAGAGATCATATCGTTTTCCTGGAATTTCTGAGCCAGGTCGGTGGCAATACGGAATGTCTCGTCCATGTCGTAACCATAGATCTCGAACTTAGCCATGTTCTGACCACCCATTGATGAGTTGCTGCCACCGAGCATCACGTTGTATTTTGCAAGTTCCGGAATGGCCTTACAGTCAGCACGCATCTCGTCGCATATCTTCACCAGTCCAATCTTTCTCTCGTTGGAAGGAACAAACTGTATGTTGTATTTTATAATGTGCGAACCATTATCGCTGAGTGATGCAAAGGTGTTGTTGTCGCCAGCCTGACCAATGGTGAAGTTGCAAGTCTTCATATCCTTGCCATAGCGCTCTATCCATTTATTTGTCAGACCTTCTGCCACCTCCTTGGCAATCTCTACACGGGTACCAATAGGCATTTCGAGGGTTATACCAACACGACCGGAGTCGTTGGCAGGCATGAACTCACTCTTTATACCTACAACCTTTGCTGTGACGAGACTGAGTACGAAGAAGCCTACACAACCCCAGATGATTGTTGCTCTATGATGCACAGCCCAGTTAATCTTCTTCTCATACCAGTCGTCGAGCTGGTCAAGGCGCTTCTGGATAGGACCGTATATCTTCTTGAATGTTTCGCTCTGCTTCTTCTTCAGTTTGAGGAACTGTGATGTCATCATCGGAGTGAACGACAATGCTGATACCGTGGATACTATCATGATGATACACATCATATATCCCAACTCCTTGAAGAGCACACCAGCCATACCAGTCACCATGGTCAGCGGGAAGAACACAGCGAGCATGGTCAGTGTAGATGCAATAACGGATATAGCCACCTCGTTGGTACCATGCACAGATGCACGGTCTGGTTTCGATCCGCGTTCAATATGTGTTGTAACATTCTCGAGCACCACAATGGCATCATCCACCACATTACCAATAGCTATCGACAGACACGACATGGAAATCATGTTCAGTGATGAGCCGGTAGCAAAGAGGTATATGAACGATGCTATCAGCGACATAGGGATGGTGAGACAGATGATTACCGTTGCTCTCCATCTGCCGAGGAAGACGAATACCACGATGACAACGAATATCAAGGCATACATCACGGTCTCTGACAATGATCCGATGGTGAGCTTGATATTGTCAGATGTGTCTATCATAACATTGAGCTTGACATCCGATGGCAGGTTAGACTGCAGTTCTGGCATTGCCTTATGCACCTTGTTGGCAATCTCAACACTATTGGCACCACTCTGTTTCTGGATAATAATCATGGCACCCTGCTTGCCGTTGGTATAGGTCTGCTGTGCACGTTCCTCCACATTATCCTCAACGCGGGCAACATCTTTCAGATAGACATTCGTTCCGCCAATGCTTCCCACGATAACATTGTTCATCTGACTTGGATCGTCAAACTCACCTTCTACACGCACCGTGTAGGTCTGAGTACCAACGTCCATCGTACCACCTGTGATGTTCTGGTTCTCACCGGCTATAGCAGCACTTATGGCTGCCGGAGATATTCCGTAGGCCTCCATCTTAGCAGCATCCATGTAGATGTTTATCTCTCGTTCAGGAGCACCCGAGATGGATACCGTACCCACACCGTCAATTCTTGCAAGCGGGTTGGCAACATTCTCGTCAAGTATCTTGTAGAGTGCCTTCTGACTCTCATCAGCCGTTGCCGAGAGCAGGATGATAGGTATCATATCCGTAGAGAACTTGAACAGGATAGGCGTGTTGGCATCGTTAGGCAGCGAGTTGGAAACCATGTCCAGTTTGTCGCGCACATTGTTTGTCAGCACGTCAATGTCGTAGCCGTATTCAAATTCCAGGGTGACAACAGATACGTTATCACGTGAGTTCGATGTGATATGCTTCAGATGCTCCACCGAGTTCAGTGTGTTCTCGAGTGGTCGCGTCACATTATTCTCAATATCGTTTGCCGAGGCTCCGTTGTAGTAGGTGAGCACCATGATGGTGTTGGTATCGATATCCGGATAGAGGTCGATAGGGAGCTTGCTCAGCGAGAACAAACCCATTATCATCACTGCCACAAAGCAGAGAGTCGTCATAATCGGGCGTTTCACCGCCCCTTCGTATATACTCATAGTTGTGATTTACTATTGTTACTGTTTTTTATTACCCGTGTCAAAATAGCAAATGCTATTATTTCTCCACTGTAACTTCTTTACCATTAGCAAGGCGCGACATACCGGCAATCACCACTTGGTCGCCATCGTTTACACCTGAGAGGATCTCGTATTCCTTGCCGAAATGTTTGCCAAGTTCCACCTTCTGATAAGTCACCTTACCATTCTTATATATATATACGTAGCGGTCGCCGGCACCAACCTGCTTCACCAATGCTACGTCAGGGATAATGACATGATCCTGCTCGCCAAAGTCAACGATAGCACGACCGAACATGCCCGGACGAACCTTTCCGTCGCCATTGGTTACGGTAATCTCAACAGGGAAGGTGTGAGTTGACTGGTCTATTGAAGGATATACTATTGAAACCTTACCCTTGAAAACATCGTCAGGATAAGCATCTATCTTGATATCTACAGGTGCACCAACCTTCATCTGGCTGTAGTGCATCTCAGAAACATTGATCTTGAGTTTCACTGGGTTCAGCTGTTCCACGGTGAGGATAGGCTGACCGCCATACATATCGCCATCATCATAGTTGCGTGCTGTAACAACACCGCTGATAGGACTTGTCAGACGAGTGTTCTGCGACATCTGAGCCAACTGTGTACGAAGCGCCTTCACCTGACTCTGCTGAGCGGCAACGGCGTTCTTCTGCACTGTGAGCTGTGTCTGTGCAGCATCATACTCTGATTTTGATATACCGCCCATGTTATAAAGTTCAGCAATACGGTTGAACTCCGACTGCTGATTCTGCATCTGGGCTATCTGACTTTCTGCCTGTGCTATCTGACTCTGTATCTGCAGAGAGAGCTGGTCCTGATTGGCTACATCGAGCTGAACAACAGCCTGACCACGATGTACTACATCGCCAACTTCAACATATATCTTCTTTATACGGTATGCAGCATTAGGAGCAATATTGTTTTTCACATCGCTCTCCACTGTGGCTGTGTACTCTTCTGTCTGCGGAATAGACTTCGACGACACCTTTGTGAGTTTCACTGTTGGCTTTTCGCCCTGTGCGGCATTTGCAGCATTCTTGTTGCCGCAAGAGGATAATGATGCACCAAGCATAAAGCATAGAGCAAACAGCGGCATAATTCTGACAATCTTCTTCATATCTTTTTTTTACTTCTTAAACTTTATTTTCTTTTTCTAGATCTCTCTAGATTATTTTAGATCTCTCTAGATTCAAACTTTTCAAATTTCTAAAACCCTTAGAACCCCCGTCCGAGCGTGTAGTCGAGGTCGGCCTTATTAGTAAGGTAGCTATATACTGACTGATAATATGCAAGCTGTGCCTGGGTGAAGTCCAGCTCGCTCTGGTTCAGTTCCAGTATTGTACTCTTACCCACGTCGTAGCGCTTCTCAGCAATCTTACGAGCCTTGTCGGCCAGGTTCACGGCTTCTTTATTACTGCTCACCTTGGAGATGGTCGAAATCATATTTTCCTTATATGTCTCGAGTGCCATGTTGAGCTGGCGGGTAGTGTTGATGCGTGTGTCGTGAAGTTGTGAAATCTGTGTCTTTGTTGAGCGGAGCTTTGTCCAGTTGCTGGCTGTGAAGATAGGGATGCTCAGTGCCAAAGTGAACGATGCACTTGGTGCCCAGTCGTATTTCCATATACGCCAGTTGTCATTATACAGTGACTGATACTGACCTGTCAGCTGGAAAGCGAGTGTTGGCATGAAGTTTGTCCGCTGAATCTTCAGCGATCTCTCAAGCAGTTTCTGATTCAGGTCCAACTGACGGAGTGACGAGTTGTTGCTCAACTCCATGTTGCTTGATTCCACAGCCTCCAGAGTCAGCACATCCTCGTGAGCATTCAGCTTGTCGTCTATCTGCAGGTCAACATCGGCGGTAATACCCATCAGCACCTTCAGGTTAAGTTGGTTTATGGCGTGAGCATTCTTTGCCTGAATCAGGGTGGTGTTCATCGAGCGCATCTGAACTTCAGCACTTATCTTGTCGTATTCACTGACTTTACCAACGGTATATTTCTTTTCAACAAGTTCAAAGTTCTCCTTGCTCACATCGTATGCCTGCTGCATCACATTGCTTGTCTCCTGTGACAGGAGCAGCTGATAGTAGGCTTTGGTAACGTCGCGTGCAAGTTCAAGTCGGCTGCTACGGGCTTTCTCACGAGCCAGCAGGAGGTCCTGCTTTGTGAGCTTCATGTTCTCATAAACAGATGGAACAAACAATGGCAGGTTCAGCGTGCCTATAAGGGCTGCCGTATTTGTGTTGTCTTTACCCATCTTGAAAGTGTTACCGTTGAGCTTCATTTCTGCTGCAAGCAGGGTGTGCTGCAGCGAACCTGTCGCTGATACTGTTGGCAGCAGATTCTGCCATGCTTCTTCTTTGGATATCTCCTTGAGCTTGATATCCTTGTCGGCTATGCTGATGGTAGGATTCTCAGCCAATGCAATCTCTATGGCTTTGGCAAGATTGATATTCAGTGTCTCTGCTGATGCACCGGCACCAACAAAAACAAACAGGAATATGAATACATACCATCTGCCAATCATCTTTAATTCTCTCATTTTTCTTCTTCGTTACTATTTTCTTTTACTTTCTATTCTTTTTGTTCTTAAGAAAACTCAAAATAAAAATCAAGTTTTCTTTTTTCAGCGTGCAAAGGTAGGCAAAAGTCCAGAGTCCAGAGTCTGGAGTATGGAGATTTTATGATTTTTTAATAAAAAATGCAATATCTTAACCTTTTTAGTCCTGGAAATATACTCTTTTCACTCTTGTATTTACGTTTGTCAGCACTTCGTAAGGTATGGTGCCGAGTTTCTCCGCAAGCACGGTTACTGGCAGACTGTCGCCAAAGATTTCCACCAGGTCGCCTTCCTTGCAGTCTATGTCGGTGACATCGATCATGGCTACGTCCATGCATATATTGCCCACGTATTCTGCCTTCTTGCCATTCACCAGGCAGTAACCGTTTCTGTTGCCTAAATGACGGTTCAGTCCGTCGGCGTAGCCAATAGGTATGGCGGCTATCCTGGAGTCTCTGGTCAGGGTGCCCTTACGGCTGTAGCCTATGGTGTCGTTGCGGCTAACATCACGTATTTGCAGTATTGTGGTCTTCAGAGTGCTCACGTTGTTCAGAATCTTGTTGCTGCGGTCTATGCCATACAGTCCTATACCCAGTCGGCACATATCCATCTGGCACTCAGGGAAATGGGCTATACCGGCCGAGTTGTTTATATGGCGCAGTATCTTATGGTCGTAAGCGGCTTGCAGCTTGTTGCTGCCTTTGAGGAAGAGCTCATACTGCTGCTTTGAGAAGTCGTCGAACTCATCACCATCGCTGCCAACGAAATGTGAAAATACCGAACGAGGTATCACGGCATTCTGCTTCTTCAGTATTTCAAGCAGCTTATCCATATCCTTCTCCGGGTTGAATCCCAACCGGTGCATGCCGGTATCAAGTTTTATGTGGATAGGGTAGTTGGTAAGTCCCATCTTGCGTGCCGATTTTATCATTGCCTCGAGAAGCCGGAAACTATACACCTCTGGTTCCAGCCGGTTTTCAAACAGTGTGTCGAGTGCCGACATCTCTGGGTTCATAACCATTATGTTGGAGCGTATGCCGTTCTTGCGCAGTTCGGCTCCTTCGTCGGCAACGGCAACAGCCAGATAGTCCACATTATGATCCTGAAGTGTTTTGGCTATCTCCACAGCCCCTGCTCCGTAGGCTTCGGCTTTTATCATACACACCATCTTGGTTGTCGGTGCCATCATGTGGCGGAAATGGTTCAGGTTGGCAACCACGGCTTTCAGGTTCACCTCGAGGATGGTTTCGTGGACTTTCTCCACAAGCTGTTCCGTGATACGCTCAAAACCGAATATCCTGGCTCCTTTTATCAGTATCACCTCGTTGTGCAGACCTATGAAGGCATCGCTCATAAGGAAGTCGTCCACATCGTAGTAGAAGTCTTTCTTTGCTATGCTGAACAGTCGGGCATTGCTGCAGAGGTCCTTGCCTATGCCAATGAACTTGTCAACACCACGCTTATTCAGCAACTCGTTCACCTTGCTGTAGAGCACAACAGGCATCTCGCCGCTCTGCGCTATGTCGCTGAGTATCACTGTGCGCTCTCTGTTGCCTCTGCGCGACATGAAGTCGAGGGCTATGTCGAGACTGTTTATGTCGGAGTTGTACGAGTCGTTGATGATGGTGCAGCCATGCTGACCTTCTATAACCTCCATACGCATACCTATAGGCTCCAGCTTGGCTGTACGTTCGGCAATAGCCTCTTTCGATATGCCAAGATGCAGGCACACTCCCACACAGGCTATCGAACATTCCGTTGAGGCATCGTCGGTGAATGGTATGGTATAACTGCCTTCTGCACCTTTATAGACGTATTCAACTCTGGTGTTGTCCTTGTTCTTGGCAACTTCTTTGATGTAGAAAATCTGCTGCGGGTTGCTGAAGCTCCATGCTATGGAGTCTTTAACCCTTATTCCCGACAGTTGATTCCTGAAATCTTTTATCTGGTCGCTGCATACCAGCACCTTGGCGTCTTTGAACAGCTTGAGCTTCTCGTCTCTCTTCTCTTCTATCGATGCAAAGTTCTCCTGGTGGGCCTGACCGATATTTGTCAGCACACCTATCGTTGGCTGTATTATGTCGTGGAGAGCATCCATCTCTCCTGGCTGGCTGATGCCGGCTTCAAAGATGCCTATCTCGCTCCTCTCGTCGAGCAGCCACACTGACAGTGGCACTCCCACCTGGGAGTTATAGCTTCTTGGCGACCGTGTCACGCGCATTGATGGCGACAGCAGCTGATAGAGCCACTCCTTCACCATCGTCTTGCCGTTGCTGCCGGTGATACCGATGATAGGTATCTGAAACTCGTCCCTATGCCGCTCTGCCAGTCGCTGAAGGGCTTTCAGCGAGTCTTTCACCACAAGGTAGTTGGCACCTTGCAGCAACTGCTCATTCTCAGGCAGATGTTCCACAACGAAGTTCCTCACCCCCCTGCGGTATAGGTCGGCAATGAAGTTGTGACCATCGTTGCGTTCCGACTTCAGGGCAAAGAAGAGCGTACCTTCCGGAAACGCCAGTGACCGACTGTCGGTAAGCAGCCAGCTTATCGTTGCCTGTGTGGTGCCAACACGCTTGGCACCTATCAGTGTCGCTGTCTTAACGATATTGTATGCCATATTTCTGATAAAAATTTTTCTCTTTTGTCAATGTATCTTGTCTGAATGTTTTGTATTCTTCGCTCTCAGCATCGAAAGGTCTGTGGTTCAATGCTGCCTTTATAGGCTGCCATTCTGCTATGAAACTTAATGTCTGCTCCGAGAAATAGGTGTCGGCAAACCGCTCCCAGATATATTCCACAGCCTGCTGTGATGGGTGCAGCATGTCAGGATTATAGAATCTGTAATCGCGCAGCTCATCGTTCATTATCTCGTAAGCGGGGAAATAGCTGCATCGCTCGTTGCCTCTCACCACAGCATCTGCAGCCAGCAGCAACACCGCTTTCGACAGCTGACTCTCATGGTAGCCGTATTTGGCATATCTTATCGGCGACACGGTGATGATAACCCGGTTCTCTTCGCCTCTCGATGTCCAGAGGTCAACCACCTGCTGCAGGTAGCCTCTGCATTCCTCAATGCTTAGTTCCCGCTCTGTGAACAAACTGGCAGGACGTTTGCGGCAGTTATCCACAATCTCACCCGTCTCGTTGAGGATATACACATGGTTGGTGCCAAGGGTAAGGAAGAGCAGGTTGCGGTGGTCTGCGAACCCCTCAGCAGCATCTCCACCACACCATCGTGCCAATGACGATGCTATGCTGGCGGGATTGTAGAGCACACCGCTTGGGTTCACCACAGCGTCCAGACATTCCTCCTGAAATCGCTTGCCTATATTATCGGCAAAGCATGATCCCAGGAAGAGCATACTGTCGGCAGGTTCAACCTTCCACGGCGACTTCTCAATATCTATCCTCGTGCGAAATTGCATTGTTATTTTCCTTTTAATGGGACTAATGGGGCTAATGGGACTAATGGGGCTAATAGGACTAATAGGACTAATTGGGCTAATTGGGCTAATTGGACTAATTGGGCTAATTGTGACTCTCTTAGCTTCTCGACACTTGCAGGCCGGTGTTGCTCAGCGACATCTTTACAAATCTCTCGTTGGCGTTCTTGCGGTTTTCGGCGAGTATGGTCTTTATCCTTGCTGCGGCATCATTGTCTTTCGCCACCATATACAGGTAGCCGCCACCACCGGCACCGCCAAGCTTATAGCCGTAGCAGTAGTCGTCGATGAGTTGCGTTATCCTCATCACCTCGTCAGGGTTTGTGCCGGCATCGATGAGCTGGTTCTGCTGCCATGTCTTCCTCACCAGCATACCCATATCCTTGAATGAGCATCTCTGAATGGCCTCGTACATATCCATGGTGTGCTGCTTCATCTCTGCCAGGAGCTGCAGCTCGTCGTAGTCGTTGAGGAACATCTTCCTCACTATCTGTGCCAGGAGCTTCTTTGCTGTCCTGGTGATGCCGGTGTAATAGAGCAGGTGGCAGTCGCGGTATTCCGGTTGTGTCCACAGCTCGTTAGGCAACCAGCGTGCAACAGGGTTCTGGTCGAACCCCGACTTTGTCTGCAGCAGCTTCACTCCTTGCAGCAGACCGCCAAACTGGTCTTGCCAGCCACCGCCTGTTGTCAGCATCTGCTCGAGCACCAGTGTGCGCTTGCCCACCTCGTTCTTGTCCCATGCCAGTCCGCAGAAGTCGCTCACTGCTGCCAGCACTGTTGATGCCAGCACGCTGCTTGTTCCCAGTCCGCTGCCGGCAGGTATGGCAGCAAGCATGGATAGCTCTATGCCGCAGCCGAAACTCTTCAGCTGTTCTTCCAGCGAGAGGTGCTTCTCGTTGGTGAACTCTGGATGGAAACCAGCCAGCACCAATGCTGCCTTTGGTATTGAGAATGGTGAGCCTACCTTGTTGAAATTGGCCAATTCATCGTATGTTTTCACTATCTCCACGGCTCCGAGGTCTATGCTCCTGAGCACTATATGCGGTTCCTTGCAGGTCTTCACGTAGCAATGCAGAGGTGGCTGACCGTTGAGCTCTATTGCGAAGTTTATCACGTTGCCGCCTTCTGTCAGGCAGTATGGCGGTGTGTCGGTCCATCCTCCGGCTATGTCGATACGTACCGGACAGCGGCCCCACACTATCTGGTCGGGATATACCGACATGCGTGGTGTCTGTCTGTCGGCGAGCACCGTCTCGGTGAGGCCCTTTCCAAGGAGTGAGAAGGCTTTGTCGGCAAGTCCACCGTCAGTCTCTCCTCTGAGCGACATTAGTTCGGAGCGGAACATGCAGTCGCGTATCTTCGTCATCAGCGAACTGCTCTCCTTGATAGGTTCCGGCATAGGTATGTTGCCGTCGGCAAACTTGTGGGCAGCATCTTTCAGGTCGAGCTGATAGAACACGCTGCGCTCATAATGGCTGGCAATGGCTGAAAGGTCGTGGCGCATGAATGTGCGTCGCTGACCGTCGAGGCGTTTCAGGTTTGCTATGTTCGATATCTCTTCTGCGCTGAGCAACTCTGTGTTGCTGTCATTGAACCGGCAGACCTCGGAATTATGCATGGCGTTGAGCTGTAAGTTTATAAAACGCCCCAATTCATCGAGGTTTTCCGTCACCGGGAACCGCTTTTCCTGCTGTGCCTGTCCTGCAAATTTCTCGTAGAAGCCATACACGCGGGCACAATATCTGTTGTCGCCAATAGGGACAATGTCTATACAGTCGCCTTCGTGCAGGGTGATGTCCCAGTCGTTCTCAGGCACACCGGTCACTATGTGCTTGCTCTGAAACTGCCACCGTTGGCCTATATAGCTGTTTTCCACCCATATATTCTCGTTCTCGCTGGTGAACTTTATCTTGCAGATGCTGTTCTGAGTGAAGATTGACGGTTGCACCTTAACTTTCCTGTTTATTATGGCTCGCTGGTCGTTAACAAGGTTCTGCAGAGCCAGTGTCGAGGATATTATCTCAGGTGATGTGCCGTAATGGTAGAACTCCCCTCCCGGCAGTGGCAACACCATTACCTTGAGGTCTTTCAGGTCGTCGTCGGCAATGGTTGGGTTCTCGCCCAGCGAACAGCCAAACTCGGAATAGAGGTCGTATTCGCAGTAGGAGCAGGTGCCGTTGTTCTGGACGGTGGACTTCTTCTTCAGCACCTCCACAGCCTTGTCGCTGAGGAACCATACGCCTATGTCGGTGAGGAAATAATGGTCTTTCCTTATCTCGCCGAGCTCTTGCAATGTTGGTTTTTGCACCATTCTATCGAGGATATTCGGTGTTTCGCGTTTCGAGACGAAGACACCGTGGTCCTTGGCTATATCCTCACTGAGCCACAGTCCGTAGCACACCACGTCGGCATCCGGTACATCCTGCAGCGGTTCGGTGGTGCGGATATACACATCGCCGTTCACTATCATGGTGTGTATGTTGGCAGGTGTCTTTGCCATCATCTTCTCGTAGAGCGCCATCTGCAGAGTCAGCAGGTTTTGCGAAATCCTCTGTCCGCGAGCCCAGCGAAACACGGGCACCGGTGTCAGCACCTTGCCTGATGGGGCGTAGGCAGGCAGTCGGCGACTTTGACCGCCGGCATGCATGAGTATTCGTTTCTCTGATGAAAGCCACGAAGCAAACGAAGGTTTCTCTTTGCTGTCAGCATCTGCAACAGACGAACTGTTGTCGGCAACGTAGCAACTGTCGAGCAACCATGATGTGCCGCCACCCGAGCCTAGCTTATGGTTCACAGGGTCGTGGGTGCAGTAGTATTCGTTAGTCTGACAACCGGTTATCTCGTGGAAGTATTTCACCAGGTTTGGGGGCAGTGAGAGTAGTTTCTTCATTATTAGTGATGTTTTATTTAAGATGCGCAAAGGTAGGAAAAAGTTTAAGCTTATTGTTTTTTTCGTAGAAAAAAGTCGGAATATTTATGTTTTTTTAAGATATCAACCCAATTCATTTCCTCTTTACCCTGATCAGACTAACGGAAATTTTACGCCATTTTTCCCTTCATTTTCCCCCCATTTTTATACCGTTATTATATACATACACACTATAAACACACTATATACACACTATATACACACTAAAATAGTGTGTATATAGTGTGTAT
>R18__coassemble_1692_pt1 | contig 20830 bp, 17 predicted proteins | sample R18__metabat2_low_PE_027 | metagenome-assembled genome bin R18 | reverse complement strand
AATTTAAAGGACGATATCCTTCTTGCCAATTGTCACAAGCACCTGAAACTTGCGCGTCTACCAATTCCGCCACCAGGGCAATTTCAATTCTATTTAAATATTTCAAATCTTAATGATTTTTCTTGAAAAATCTCTGCATTTCTCCAAATGCGGGTGCAAAGGTAATACTTTTTTTTGAATAACCAAATTTTTTTTCAAAATTTTTTAAAAAAAAGTGATTATGTTCGGTTTTTTTTGTTAATTTTGCACTGTTTTTAAGAAATATATGAAATTAATAATAATGACACAGCCTGATTTCTTCGTTGAAGAGGATAAAATTCTGACGACCCTCTTCTACGAAGGAATGGATTTGTTGCATCTATATAAACCAAACTCAGAACCTGTATTCTCTGAAAGGTTGCTTTCTTTGATACCAGAGCGTTTTCATAAGAAGATTGTTGTACATGAACATTTTTATCTGCGTAATGAGTTTGATCTGGCTGCAATAAATCTTGAAGATGAAAAGGATGAAGCACCAAAATCATACAAAGGCAAGATGTCGTGTACTTGCAATAATATAATGAATCTTGCTGATAAGGATGTGAAAAAGAAGTTCCAATATATGCTTCTGAACAAAACATTTTCGTCAGATGGATATTCTATAGATCAACTTGAGCAAGCCGCCTCTGCTGACCTTATTAATAAGAAGGTGTTCGCAATGGGCGGCATTACGTTTGATAATATAAAAATGGCAGAAAAACTGGGCTTTGGCGGAGTTGTGATTCGCACAGACCTGTGGAACAAGTTCAGCAGACATTATCAGACAGATTACAAAGACTTAATTCATTACTTTATAAAAATTAAAAAGATTATCGGTTAATAACTATGGAAGAAAAAAATTCATTCCTCGTTTTTGCTGGCTCAGCCTCCAAGTATCTTGCAGAACAAATCTGCTCGGATCTTAACATTCCTTTGGGAAAATCTTTGAAGACAGACTTTTCTGATGGTGAATTTGCTATCTCATATGAAGAGTCTATCCGCGGAAAGAATGTCTATCTGGTGCAAAGTACATTCCCAAATTCGGACAATCTTATGGAACTCCTTCTCATGATTGATGCCGCTAAGCGTGCTTCTGCACGTACTATTTCTGCCGTAATTCCATATTTCGGCTGGGCACGTCAGGATCGTAAGGATCGTCCGAGAGTAAGTATTGGTGCAAAGCTTATTGCTGATGTTCTGAGTGTTGCCGGTGTCGACCGCATCATAACGATGGACCTTCATGCTGACCAGATTCAGGGATTTTTTGATGTTCCAGTGGATCATCTGTATGCTTCCACAGTTATTCTTCCTTATATACAGAGTCTGAAACTTCATGATTTGTGTATCGCTTCGCCGGATGTCGGTGGTTCTAAACGTGCCAATACGTATGCTAAATATCTGCAGTGTCCGCTTGTGCTTTGTCACAAGGTGCGTCTGCGTGCCAATGTTGTGGAGAGTATGAGAATAATAGGTGATGTAGCCGGTAAAAACGTTATTATCGTCGATGATATGGTTGATACAGCCGGAACAATAACAAAAGATGCCGACCTGATGATGGAAAATGGTGCACTTAGTGTCCGTGCTGTTGCATCACATTGCGTGATGAGTGGTGAGGCAACAGAACGAGTTGAAAAATCCTCTCTGACAGAGATTGTGTTCTCTGATTCTATACCTTACCATAAGGATGGTAAGAAGGTGAAGCAACTTTCTATTGCACACATGTTTGCTGAGACCATCATCCGCAACGAGAGACATGAGAGCATAAGCTCGCAATATCTCGTTTAAGTAGAGCCTCTGATATCCTCCTTCGCTTGTAAAGATAACTGCATATATAATAAGGTGTATGAATAAGATTATGTTGATTGGAAATGTAGGTAAGGATCCTACAGTCCGTTATGTTGATACAGATGTTGCTGTGGCAACTTTGAGTCTTGCAACCACAGAGCGTGGCTATCGGCTTGCAAACGGTACGGAGGTTCCTCCACGCACAGAGTGGCATAACCTTGTCTTTTGGCGAGGCTTGGCAAAAGTTGTTGAACAATATGTCCGTATGGGTGATAAAATATATGTTGATGGGCAAATACGCACTCGCTCTTACGACGACAAACAAGGTGTGAGACGCTATGTCACAGAGGTTTTGGTTGAAAATCTGGAAATGCTATCTTCAAAGAGCAGCATACCGCAGACTGACGGAACTATAGCCGATACCAGCGCTCCAAATCCTGATACCTTCTGAGTATGCCGATAGGTGCTATTGTTGCTGCCGTCTTGGCTGTCTTGCTGCTTCTTGTCAGTGGCTTTGTCTCTGCCTCGGAAATAGCTTTCTTCTCTTTGTCGCCATCTGATAAAGATAAAATAGAGGAAAGTCAGGATAAGACAGACACCAATATTCGGCTGCTTCTGGAAGATGCCCAGCGTACTCTTGCCACCATACTCATTGCAAACAACTTTGTCAACGTTACGATAATCATGCTTTGCAATTATTTCATTGCAAAGATGATAACCTTTTCGTCGCCTTTGGTTGAGTTTCTGGTTGTAACTGTTATCCTGACATTCCTGCTGTTACTTTTCGGAGAGATAGCGCCTAAGGTGCTCAGCAATCAGAATCCGTTGCGTTTTTGCCGTTTTGCTTGTCGTGGAATGCTCTTCCTGCGTAGGTTGTTTTGGCCGTTTGAGTCGTTGCTGATGACTTCGGGTAAACTAGTCACAAAGGTTGTGCAGAAGGATACTGTATCCCTGACTGTTGACGACCTGGAACAGGCTTTGGACCTTACCAACGACGAGGAGATAAAAGAGGAGCAGGCTATGCTTGAGGGGGTTATCCGTTTTGGTGATGAGACGGTGAAGGAGATAATGACCCCACGTCAGGACGTCACAGCATTCGAGATAAAAGATTCATTCCCGGAAATCCTGAAACAGATAGCAGCAAGTAACTATTCGCGAGTGCCTGTCTATCAAGATAATATAGACAACATACGTGGTATTCTCTATATCAAGGACTTGCTTCCTCATTTGAGCAAGCCAAACTCTTTCCGCTGGCAATCGTTTATCCGGCCACCTTATTTCGTACCAGAGACAAAGAAGATTGACCAGTTGCTTAATGAATTCCAAGATAATAAAGTGCATATAGCAATTGTTGTTGACGAATTTGGTGGCACTTCCGGCATCATAACCCTTGAGGATATTATAGAGGAGATAGTGGGCGAGATACAAGATGAATACGATGATGAAGAGAAAATATATACTCGCATAAACAAGAATACATGGTTGTTTGAAGGTAAGATACAGTTGTCAGATTTCAATAAGGTTATGGATCTTGACGATGATTACTTCGGTCAGTTAAGTGAAGATAGTGACACTATTGCTGGTATGTTGCTCAACATCAAGGGCGAGTTTCCTGTCTTGGGTGAACGGTTTGAGTGCAACGATTTTGTTTTTGAGGTCGTTGCTATGGATCAGAGAAGAATACAGAAGGTTAAGGTTATCTTGAAATCTATCAAAAAGTAAGGCTATATTAAAAAAAAACGACAAAAGTTTTTGCATTTTTTACTAATTGTGGTAACTTTGCACGCTTAAAAAGAATATTTAGGATAACATAAAGATTAAATAAGATGGATTATAAGAAGATTATCCCTTGTCTTGATGTCAAGGATGGAAGAGTAGTAAAGGGTGTGTTCTTTGAGAACCTCCGTGATGTTGGTGATCCTGTGGAATATGGAAAACATTATGAACAGGAAGGTGCTGATGAGCTCGTTTATCTTGATATCAACGCAACTGTAGAAGGAAGGAAAACATTCACAGAACTTGTTGAACGCATAGCAAAAGACATAAAGATACCGTTCACTGTAGGTGGTGGTATAGCCACTCTTGATGATGCAGAGCGCTTGTTTGGCGTGGGTGCTGACAAGGTGAGCATCAACAGCGCTGCTGTGTACAATCCTGGTCTCATCAATAAGATTGCAGATAAGTATGGTAGTGAGCGCCTGTGCCTTGCCATCGATGCTCTGCTTATCGATGATGAATGGAAAGTAACTACCCATGGCGGCAACAAGATTTCGGATAAGGAACTTTTTGCTTGGGCAAAAGATTGCGAAGAACGTGGTGCTGGTAGCATCCTCTTCACATCGAAGACTCACGATGGTGCCAAGATAGGCTATCCTTGTGAACTCTTTGCAAAGTTGCACGACACGGTCTCTATCCCTATCATCGCCTCTGGTGGTGCCGGAAGCACAGAAGATATAGTGAAAGTGCTCACAGAAGGAAAGGCTGATGCAGCACTTGCTGCTAGCATCTTCCATTTTGATGAGGTGACAATAAAGGAGGTAAAGGAAGAATTAGCAAGACGAAATGTAAATGTAAGATTATGATTTTTTCAGATTTCAATTTATCAAAAAATAGTGATGGACTGTTGCCCGTTGTTGTTCAGGACGCAGCAACTCTGAAAGTCCTCATGGTGGCATATATGAACGAAGAGGCTTTCAACAAAACTGTTGAAACCGGTAAGGCAACCTTCTTCTCGCGCGAGCGTCAGACTCTTTGGACAAAGGGCGAGACAAGTGGTAACTATATTGAGGTTGTTAATATGTATGCCGACTGCGATAGTGACACTCTTCTCATCATGGGTAAACCTTATGGTCCTGCCTGTCATCGTAACACAACCAGTTGTTTCGACACTCCTGAGAACGAAGGCTTCATCCGTCGTCTGGAGACCGTTATCCAGGGTCGTCATAAGGAGATGCCAGAAGGTCACTACACAACACACCTCTTCAATAAAGGTGTCAATCGTATGGCACAGAAAGTAGGAGAGGAGGCTGTAGAGACAGTTATCGAGGCTATTGATGGTAATAAAGAACGCTATCTCTACGAAGCGTCTGACCTTATCTATCACCTTCTCGTGCTTAACGAGCATATGGGATTCACCATTGCCGACATGGAGAAAGAACTCCTCTCTCGTCATAAATAAACATACTTTCCCTTGCTATGAAGCGTCCCTATATTACTCCTACTCTGAAAACAAAACAGCTTGAACTCCAGCATAATATGTTGGCTGGGAGTGGTGGTGCAAGTTGCGGTGGTAGTGATTATGGCTGGGATGACGCAAAAATAGATGATTTAGACGAATGGGATACTTGGTGAAACATATAATCTTTCTGCTTGCAGTCATATCACTTTCTGCCTGCTCTGACAATCTGCAGACGGAAGATGACGGCAATCTTGAGACTGGCGTATCTGCATCTGTTGCCAAATATGAGTTTGGCGACAAATCAACCCGTGTGGAATTAAGCCAAGGTGAGAATGGCGTTGAGTTCAGATGGAGCGAGGGAGATGTTATAGCTGTTGTTGGATATAAGCAGGATGCATATGGTGAGAAAGACTTTCAGATGACTAACCATACGTTGAGTAGCTTCTCTTCAGATCGTCTGTGGGCTAACTTTGATGGTGGCGCTTTTATTCTTTCTCCTTCTGCAACATATTTTTCTTTCTATCCATATAATTCAACGGTAACTACCGTCTCCTCGAACCAGTGTCAGCACTATATCAGCTTCACTGGACAGAAACAAACCGGTAATAACTCTCTTGCCCATCTTGGTGCATACAACTATATGGTTGCTAATGAAGTTACAACGGATGAAAGCGGATCGTGTGCGTTTCAGTTTCAGAACTCTTGCTGTCCGGTACGCTTCACTCTGCTGATGCCTGACGATGCACAGGGGAAAGCTGTTACGTCATTGACCGTGACACGTTATCAGAATGCCGACCATAGGTTTGTTACCATGGCTCTGCAGAAGATGGAAAATATTTCATCCAGTATTACATATCAGGAATCAACTATCGATGTTTCTCAAACATTGAACTTTGAAGAATGTACATTGGATAGTGATCATCAGCTTGTTGCCTGGGAGATGTTTTTCCCTAAAGATCATACCACCGGAGCCACTCTCCCTGCCAGATATTATATCACCGTCAGTTGTGGTGATGGTTCAGTATATGCAGCCTCTTCTGCAGGAAAGAACATGGTGGGAGGTAAGGCTTACCGCATAAATGCCACCATGGCTGATCATGTGGTGATAGATGCAAAAGCATGGAAGATACGCAACGAAGGCGCAATACTTCCTTACGACCTAGGCACAATATATAATGATTACAGCGCCGTACCTGAAAGTATCAAGAGTCAGCTGCCAACTGTTGATGAAGCCACTGCGCTTATCAATACTCAAAATAATGAGTTCCTTCTTGGTAGCGGATATGATAGTAACGGAACCTTGCAATATGGTCTTTATATCCGTGCAAAATCAAGCGATAACTCTGCCACACCAATATTTCTTCCTGCTACATACAACGACGGAGGTAACCATGTAGGCCGTTATTGGTTGCAAGGAGGGGAGAAATACCTCTATTTTGATGCCAATACCCTTTCAGCCAGCATCAACAGCATAGAAGGCAACACATCTATATCTGCCGCAGCAAGACTAATAACAACCGCAGAATAAATTCACACAGAATAATAATCTCACACAGACCTAATAGACTGAAAGGACTTTTCTCTGTTACGAAAGTCTGTAAAGTCTGTAAAGTCTGTTAGGTCTGTGTGAGATAAATCGCCTTTAATCCACTGACACTTTGATGACCTTGAGAGCTTTCTGCTCAGAGGATGTTCCGCAGAGGAGTTCGTAGTTTCCTGGCACAACACGCATGGTGTTTGTCTCAGTGTCGAAGCGTTCGAAGGTTTTTTCCGGTATGTCGATGGTGATGTTCTTTGTCTCACCAGCCTTGAGGAACACACGCTGATATTGACGGAGTGTCTTTATCGGTCCTTCAGCATCGTCAGGACAGCGCATATACACCTGCAGGATCTCTGTTCCGTCACGCTTGCCTGTGTTGGAAATCTCAACTGTGAGTTTGCGATTGACTTTGTCTTCCTTCTGAAGTTTAGCATTTTTCACCTTGAACTTGGTGTAGCTGAGTCCATGACCGAATGGGAATAGTGCTTCGCCTGTGAAATAGCGATACGTCTTTCCCTTCATTGAGTAGTCTTCAAAGTCGCCAAGAACGGAATCATCCTTATAGAAGGTAACTGGCAGTTTTCCGGAAGGGTTGTAGTCACCAAAGAGCACGTCAGCGACAGCATTTCCACCCTGTTCGCCAGGATACCATATCTGCAGAATGGCATCACATGTCTCTGTCTCAGGAGTAAGAGCAATGGCAGAACCGCTGCAGTTGATGAAGATTATCTTCTTACCAGCTTTGTGAAGTGCCTGCAGAATATCGCGTTGCACCTGTGGCAGTTCGATGCTGGTACGGTCGCCACCTTTGAAGCCTGGCAGATCAACACCAGCTTCTTCGCGCTCAACAATAGGGGAGATGCCACCCACGAAGACCACTGTATTGAAATCTCTTGCAGCTTCCATACAGGATTCGATAGAGAAGTTGTTCGTCACGTTGCGTGCTTCATCAATGCTCTTGTCGGTACCATATTCTGTGACCTTCTTCACATACTTGGTGGCACTCTCGTTGAACGATACCAGTTCGCAAGCTTTATAGAAAGGAACATTGCCGAGTTTATTCTCCAGTCCCTCCTTGATGGTTACGGAGTGTGTAGGCTGACCATAGTATATACCCCAAAGCATGATAGAGTCGGCAGCATTTGGTCCCATAAGGATAAATTTCTCATCTTTCTGCAAAGGAAGGGCATTCTTCTTGTTCTGTAGCAAGACGATAGTCTCTCTTGCCATCTGCAGCGACAGTTGCTTATGATCCTTTGATGCTATGCATGAAGCTGGTATGCTGGTCCAATCTACCATCTCATCAGGATCAAAATCACCCAACTCAAATCTTGCTTCAAGTATTCTCTTTATGCTTACATCGATATCGCTCTCTTTTATATACCCATCTTTCACAGACTGAGGCAGGTTCTTATACACACTGCCGCAGTTTACGTCAGTTCCTGCCAATACAGCTTTTCCTGCAGCGGCCTGAGGGTTTGGCGACACCTCATGGTGACCTTTCTGATAGAAATCCCTGATGGCACCACAGTCGCTAACAACAACTCCTTTGAAGCCCCATTCCTTGCGAAGGATATCGGTGAGCAGGCGGTTGTTGCCGCAGCAAGGCTCACCATCGAGTCGCTGATAGGCACACATCACCTCTTTCACACCAGCATTCTGAACAAGGGTCTTAAAGGCTGGCATATAAGTTTCCCAGAGATCGCGTGGGGAAACGTTATCGAGGTTGAGATGATGACGGGTGCTCTCCGGTCCGCTATGCACAGCGAAATGCTTGGCACAGGCAAAAGCCTTGGCATACTGATGTCCGTCGGTTTCTCCTTGTAAACCCTTGACAACGATAGAACCCATTCTGCCATTCTGATACGGATCTTCACCATAGGTCTCCTGACCACGTCCCCAACGAGGATCACGGAAAATGTTGATATTAGGTGTCCAGTAGGAGATGCCCATATAGCGTTTCATGTTGCCGTCTTTGCGGTTTTGGGTATATTTTGCTCTGCCTTCGTCGCTGGCAGCACTGTAAATCTGATATAGCAGGTCGTCGTCGAAACTTGCCGCCATGCCTATGCACGACGGGAACATAGTTGCATAGCCGTTTCTTGCCACACCGTGAAGACATTCGCTCCACCATTCAAAAGCCGGAATCCCCAGACGCTCAATGGCTGGGGAGGAGTTTAGCATAAGCTTGGCTTTCTCTTCAAGTGTGAGACGTGAACATAAATCCTCAGCCCTCTCTTTGGCTGATAGTTTTACATTCTGATATGGCAACATCTCTTGTGCAAAACTTTGTGCGAAAATAAAAACTGAAACTAAAATAAAGCCTATTTTTCTCATAATTTATGGATTGTTGTTTACGAATGTATATTTTTCGGAATATTTCTTCTTTGATAATTATTTTATAATACTTACACTTTCCTACCAAATTTTTACCACTCATCACCCACTTTAAGTGGGACTTTGGTGGGACTTAAGTGGGACTTAAGTGGGACTTGTTGCGAATATGAATAGAAATTTTTTTGTATATAATTTGGAAATATTGGGCTGATGACATTAGTTTTCTACTTGTAAATCCTTGAGTTTTTCCATCAGGTTATAGTCAGTAATATCTATCGTTGTAGGTGTTATGGCGATGTATCCGTTGTTCAGAGCCCACTGGTCGGTATCTTCAGCATTGGGTTCGGCATTATTCAGATTGCCCACCAACCAGTAGTATTTGAATCCCCGTGGATGGTCGCGGCTTATAACCTCGTTTTCCCAGCCACCTTTTGTCATGCGGCATACCCTGACACCTTTATACTCTTTGCCTTTAGGGAAGTTTACGTTCAGGAAACTTCCTTCTGGCAATCCGTTCTTCAGCACCATTTCCACCAGTTGACGTACAAAGGGACGCATTGGCTCGAAATCGGCATCCTTGTCATAGTCGCACAACGATAAGGCTATTGAAGGTATTCCCTTGAGGCATCCTTCTTTGGCTACTCCTACTGTGCCGGAGTAATGATTGTTGACGGTAGAGTTGTCGCCATGGTTTATTCCTCCAAGAACAAGTGCCGGTTTGCGGTCGCATAGCTCGTGATAAGCCAGTTTTATGCAGTCAACGGGTGTGCCGTTTGAGTAATATATCTCTACTCCTTCTTGCAGTTGCTGGTATCCGTTGATCGTTGTGGACTTTCTCAGGGTGAGGTATTCCAGACCTGAAAAAGCCGTAGAATATCCTGAACGTGAAGAGTCAGGCGCACAAACCAGTATGTCGCCAAAATCCTTCACCATGTCAATAAGACTGTTTATCCCTTTTGCTCGGAATCCATCATCGTTTGAGATGAGAATCAATGGTCGTTCTGTCATTTTTTGTATAGTTTTACTAGTGAGTTTAGGCCAGAAGGAACAAGTTCCCAATGCTTGTAGTCACCTTTCTTATAATTGAGTTTCACAATGTTTATTTCATTATATTTTCTCCATTTCACTTCTTTGCGGTCGAGGTCGGCTATACGGTTTGCCGGCAGATTGGTAACTTCTATACGGAGTGTGTTCTTTCCTTTCTTGATGGATTTTCCACATTCCAAGGTATAAGGCACACACCATGCACAGCCAACAAATTCGCCATTGAGATAAACACGTGCACTCTCTCGCACATCACCCAAGTCGAGAATGTACTGAGTGTCAGCCTCTGCTTTCGTGAGGTTGAAGGTGGTTTCGTAAACACCTGTGCCCATAGTCTTATCAGCATTCTCAAGAGGCAGATTCTCCCATGTTGAGAGATTGTCCATCTTGTATGAACCATTCACCTCTGGAGCACTCTCAAGGAACGAGAAAGTCCAGTCTTTATCTAAGGTGGCGATAAGTTCTTGGTCTCTAACTGGTTGTGGTGTGAAATCGCCAGCACATTCGTTAATAGTCTGAAGAATAATGGACTCACCGCTGCGAAGTGCTATATGCACTTTGCCGTTGTTGATTTCAGCAGGGGTGATGCTGCCGTCGAGGGCATTGAAGAGGTAGGCACCTTGGAATGGTACGGCAAGTGAAACGTAGTCGTCAACATCATCAGGCGAAAGATTGCTGATGAAATAATGATAACCGGTATCATTGCTTCTGCGGATTGCCTTAAGATGCAGCATCTTCTTCATATCCTCGGCTTTTGCTGTCTGATAAAGTTTGGAATCATCAAGGGTAGTAATTACGGCGCCTTGTGCCTTGAGTTCATCAATATGTTTCTGAGCCTCCTGGCTAAGGATACAGCCTTCAGGTATAACGAGCGCCTTGTATGATGTGCCACCAATGGTTACTAGCCGTCCTTCCTTACAGGTTGTTGAGAGCAAATATTTGTCGCTGATATAGTCGCAGTCGTAGCCCAGAGCATCAATCTTGAGTATGTCGCTGATAAACTCTGGAGCACGCTTCTTCATACCGTGGATATCCTGCTGGATAATGAGTCCCGCTTTCTTACCTTTTTCATCCATCTTGGATATCATGTTTTTGTAAGGCAAGAGAATAAGGAAGTCGTTGTCTGGTTTTCCCCATTGCATGAAGCTCTGCACACGTGTAATGTAATCATAGAAATAGCCAGCATCGTGCCAGATGGAGTTTGTAGGGCTCATATCGATAGAGGCGTAGAATTTCCATCCTGGCCAAACGTCGTCTTTAGGCGAGTAGCAGGTGCCGTGGAAATAAACATGGTTGACTCCCGCCACCATCATTAGGTCGAAATCAGGTTTGCATTGTGATAGACTGGTACGGAAATGCTCTGTCAGCCAGGTGAAGGTCTCGCTTGATGTGAAAGGCTTACCCGTGATGTGTGCTGCCGATGCAGCATATTTCAGCATAGTGAGGTCAGCATCGTTGATCTTTATGAACTCTTCCTTGGTTTCTTTGCGCAGTCCCTTGATGCCAAACTCGCTCATACCGAACCCCTCTATCTCTGGTATATCCACAGCGGCATAAACGTCAATGAGGTTGGCAGGAGAACCATGAGCCTGATTGCGGGTTTTCACTCCGTGAGAGTGAGCCCACTCAGTCCATTGTTCTGTGAAATTCTCAAGCAGAAGTTGCGACATCACCTCACGATAGTCTATAAGCACATTCCTTCTTCCTGCACTCTCCTTGATGCCCAACAGCTCAGGCATATAGTCTTCAAGATGGTATCCTTTTATGCGATAGAAATCTTCGAAGAGGGTAGGGGTCCAGTTGGCTCCATAAACCTCGTAGGAGTCGTTGAAGAAGGTGTTTGGAAATGGAACTTTGGAAGAAGAGAATGCCTTGTCGAATTTATCAAGATATTTCCTTACGGCATTTTTGCTGAAGTGGTCCAGAACGTATCCTTCTCCACCAGGTGCAGCACGCTTCACCTTCTGACCTGTGCGACCATTGTAGATGGCAATTATTAGAGCCTGCCCATCGGAAGAAGGGTAGGTGAGCAAGGTATCGAGAGTGGCAAGGCGGGCCTCCTTAGGATTGGCAATTGCCAGACCGAACTGGTGAGCCAGCTCCTCAAACTTTTTATGCTTCTTAAACTCTTTCTTAAACTTCTTAAACTCTTTCTTCGAGAGTATGGTGTCGGTATATACCAGTTTGCATGCAGCGTCGTCGAGAGTTATCTCTGGTCCACCGAAAGGCCATCCTGTTCCGCAGTTCATATCAATCTGCACACCATATTTCTCACCTAATTCCTCGCAGTCTTTGAGAGCCTGCATCCATTGTGGAGTAAGAAAATCAATGTTGTTGGCATCGTTGCCCTGCACACCGTAGAGAGGAGTTATTTCTACTGATCCTATACCTTTCTTGGCATATTCTGCGATGTTCCATTCCAGGTCGGCTTTGTTCACAGCACTTCCCAACCACCACCAACGAGTGCCAGGCTTGGCTTCCTGATTAACCGAAGGCCACGACTGAGCCTCACAGTCAATGGATCCCAAAACTAAACTGAGTGTTATCACTAACGATAACTTGAGAAAAAATTTTGTTTTCATATCGTTGTTCTTTTTTCTAGAGTTTTCTAGAACTTTCTAAATCTTTATTTTTAAGCTTCTTAAACTCTCCCTATGAACATCCGGCACAGGCCGAAGGTGAAGGCTTTGGCTTCCACATCCTTAAACCCCGCATCTCGCATCATCTGTTTGAAAACTTCCGGTTTAGGGAATTTCAATACAGAGTCGGGAAGATATTTGTAGGCCATATTATTGCCGGAAATTATCTTCCCCATGATAGGCAGGATATGGAGAAAATAAATCTTGTAGAGCATCAGAAGCAGTTTGTTTTGAGGTACAGAGAGTTCCAGAATACATGCCATACCTCCTTTTCGTATTACACGGTGCATTTCAGCCAGTCCCTTCTCTTTATGCTCAAAGTTTCTCACTCCGAAAGCCACACTCACTGCATCAACGGAATCATCGTCGAGAGGGAGGTCTTCAGAATCGCCAATCTCCATGCTGATATTTTCAGCAAGTCCCAACTTGCCTATTTTCTCTTTGCCAACATCGAGCATGCCTTCAGAGATATCATAGCCAACAACATTCTTCACACCAGCATTGACAAGGGCTATAGAGAAGTCGCCAGTGCCACAAGCCAAATCAGCCACTATCTCGGGTTTTATCGACATGATCTTTGCTACCGCCTTCCTTCGCCACGACTTATCAATGTCGAGGGAGAGGATATGGTTCAACTTGTCGTAGCTGTGGGCTATATCGTTGAACATCTGCCTGTTTTGTTCTTTCTCCATATCAGTCTATCTTGTCAATAAAAATGCTACGCATGTTGTGATAGCAAAGATGATGATGTTTCGTGAAGTCTCGCCAATGAGAGCGTTGAGAGCTTTGCCATCAGTCTTCTTCATCTTGCGGAATGTGATGTAGTGGATGATTAGGTAGATAATCATTATGGCACACCAACGGCTGTTGCTGTACCATAGTGCGATGTAAACCATCACGGCACCAATACTGCCAAAATACCAGTAGGTGAGGAGCCCGAAACGTGCTCCCAACCTTACTACAAGAGTATTCTTCCCACTTATGGCATCCTGATCACGGTCACGGTAGTTGTTTATTATCAGCAGACAATCTATAACCAATCCTGTTGCTATACCCAGCAGATAAGGGATGAAAGAGGTGTACTGATGGCAGATCACATAGTAGGTGAAGAACACTGGTATCAGTCCGAAGAATATCACCACGCATAGGTCGCCCCAACCTTTATACGACAGTTTTGTGGTGTAGAGGAAAGCACCTGCTACGCACACCACTCCAACCAGTATGAGCCATAGTCCACCAAATAAGATCAGAGGCAGTCCGGCACAGCATGCCAGTACAGATGTTATAGCAATAGCAATCTTCATGGCTCTTATGCTTATCCATCCCTGTGCACAGGCTCTTTCAGGTCCGAGACGATCCTGTCGGTCGCTGCCTTTCCTGAAATCATAGTAGTCGTTGATGAAATTAGCATCAATCTGCATCAGGATAGCAAATAGGAAACATAATGCAAGTGGCAGCAAGAGCGAAGATTGTAGATGATATGCAGATGTTTGCAAAGCATTGATTATTGCCCTGAAGCCTATTGTGTGCATAGCGTATGCTCCACCAACGAATACCGGTGCAACAGCAGCAGCAAGCGTCTTTGGTCTGGCTGCTGATATCCAGGCTTTTATGCTGTTTTGTCTTATCATTTGTTATATATTTTTTCAGAAATCTTTTTCCCTGCAGAGTTGAAACCAAACAACTCCACATATTCCACCCTCATAGCGTCGGGAGTCTTTGTCTTTACATACATATGTTCCAGGGTGCACTCCTTTCCGTTGATGCTTACTCTTCCCACCCATTTGCCTTTATGGTTGCATATACGAATACTGCGCCCCTTATAAGCTGTAAGCTTCACCTCAACTTCATTCTGTCCTTTCCTGACAATGTTATATCCAAAAGCCAACTTACGCTGAATAAACGTCAGTTCCTTCCTGGAACCATCCTCGGCAAGCCTTATCCAATACACATGTATTGGATTATCCATATCAAGTTTGCCACCATCCTCCCTCACATCATAGCACACTATATTGGCATTCTTAAGCCTCTCAATATGGAAAAGACGGCTCTCTGTGGCATTAGCCAACAATGCCATGCCAAGAATGTAAAGTAATAAAGATAATCTCTTTCTCATTAAATTCGTGTTTTTTCTAGATATCTCTAGATATTTTTAGATATCTCTAGATTTTTCTAGAATATCTTGCCACCTTAAACCTCCGCTAACCGCTAACCCTCATTGTATCTTTGGCTTCAGTTCGTCCGGGCTATCCTTAGTGTACATATCCAGTATCGGCGCATCCTTCTCGTAAAGATTCCGTATCAGCTGAATATCAATGGTATGTCTCGGCTCGAAATCCTCACTTCCCATATATTTGAGAATGGACTTTCTCAACTGTCGTGCCACAATCCTTTTATCCAGATTGCCGGAGATGTCGATACTGGTCATCATCAACTTCCCGTTCAGCACATTAGCCTCGAACAGCATACCAATCTTCCGGCTTACAAACCAAGTGTCGATACTCTGCACAATAGGTTGGAAATCCTCCGGGAATTCTGTCAGTTGCATCACCTGTTGCTTGTTCATCAGTTCCCACCAGTTAAGGTTTGTCCAGTCGTCGGTAGGGAAGTCCTTGAAAACAGGATGCTCCTTGCAGATGTAAGCACCTGTGGTATGTGGTGGACGCATCTTGAACCAACTGGTGTTCCAGAACACAGGCAGGTATTGCTGCTTCACGTTCTTACCATACCTCACCTTGCCGGCAGCCGTCAGCAAAACCTTGCCACCCTTGCCCAGTATCTCGATGGCTTTCCCGTCGAGAGTGTCGGTGATATAGATATCGTCAGCCTGGATAACTTCCGGATCCTTGTCGTAAACCCAGAAATCATAATGATTCTTCGTATTGCCAACAGCAAGTTCCAGGGTGTATTTCCTTGGCGATGTTGCCTCTTTGAGCGATATGTTGAGATTACCCATCTGCGTGTTTCCACCTGTCGGTATGTCTTTCCTACTCAGCACACCTTCCACAAATACCTTATCAGCATCGTCCTTCACGCAGTATGTTATCACCGCATCCCTGATATCTCTTCCCGTGTAGTTGGTCATCTCTACCGGTAGACTTAGAGTCTCCGAGTTATCAAAAGTGAATTTCGGGAACCGAGCCAAGATCACTGTTGGCGAACAGAACTCCCTGAACTCGCTGTCGGTGCAATAGCCTTTCTCACGGAAGAAAACATTCAACACCCCTTCCAGAGCCGTACCCTGACCGCTGTAGTCGTTGAGGGCAAGCAGCTGGAAACCGGCATAGTCTGGCGTACGCATCTGCCGCTCAATCTCATATTTATAACAAAGCTTTTGCAGTCTGCCGCTGCTCATAAGAAACTTCCTGTCCATCTCCCCCATACCATTATCCCGCAGCAGATCGCGGAAAATCTCAAAGTTCTTAGCCTTATATACACCAGTGTATTGCCCTATCTCGTTGAAATCCGGAAAAGCACACCATTGTCCCATCTCATGAGCAATAAACGGCTCGTTGATCTCGAAAGTCCTCTTCGTAGCCTTATCGTAGAATGATGTTATGCTCTGTGTGTAGTCATCGTCTGACGATGGCTGGCGGCGGTCCCATGCCAACCCCCTTGCACCGGCCTTCACATGATACTGGCTCTTTGGCTGCCACTGCCAGCCACCGCCAACACTCGCCCCAGTATAAACCCTTCTGGAGTCGGCAGCTTTCCAGTAGTCAACAAAGTCGGAACACCATTCCACCCATCTGCCCCTCGGCTCGTTACCGCATGCCAGCATAGCAAACGATGGATGGTTGCCATAGTCGGCAGTGATCCGTTTAGTTTCGTCCATAAGGTATTTGTCTATATATTCTCCCCTGCCTAATGATACACCATGATTAGGCCACGACGGACCTTCCGGCTGCAGATAGAACCCCATCTCGTCAGCAGCCTCAAAAGCAGCCTCCGGCGGACAGTAGGAATGGAAACGCATATGGTTCAGACCGTAGCTCTTGCATTTGCGGAACACCTGCAGCCACGACTCCTTGTCCATAGGAGCATAACCGGTGAGCGGAAAACAGCAGTTCTCCACCGTTCCGCGCATCTGCACCTTCTCCCCGTTGACATAGAACGATTTCCCTCTCACCTCTATCTCCCTCATGCCGAAAGTGGTCGATTTCTCATCACCGTTACCAAGAGAAACCGTGAGTCTGTACGTCTCAGGAGTAAACTCATTCCATAAAACGGCATCCTTCATGGGAATCGTGAACACCGTATCGTTTGCCTTCATATCGATACTGATATTGGCACCCTCCACCCTGGCACGCATCTTCTTTGCTTTGCCATTAACGGATACCTTAACCCTGGCTGTCATATCCTTGATGTTTGGATAAACATCGATATGCTCTATGTATATCTGTGGCCGTGCCTGTAACTCCATCCTGCCCACAATGCCATTCCAGCACCCCTGTGTCTGGTCGGTAACGCTATGCGAATCTTGCCCCACACCAACCCTCTTCGGATCATTATCAATACAAAGCAGCAACTCGTTATGGCCACTCTTAACGTAGTCGGTAATGTCGTACCGATGAGCTGCGCATAGGGAATTCCTGCTGCCCACCTCCTTGCCGTTCACAAAAAGGCTGGTAACGATATGCGTCCTCTCAAGATAGAGGAACACTCTTTTCTTCCTCCATCCATCAGGGATATCCACCACCCTCTTATACCAAGCCTTGCCCACATAGTGCTTCTCAGGAGTGAGGAAGAAAGGCAATTTCATATCCTTGCCCGTAAGCCGGTATTTCGCCATATAAGGATTATAGTAATAGGACGAGTCGTATAGACTGCCAACCCATTGCGTGCTTACGCTGATATCCTCACCCTTGCCATTCTCCAGCATGCTACCGGGCAACTTCACCACCTCATTGGTATTATCCCTTTGATAACCAAATTGCCATTCCCCGGCAAGGCTGATACTCTCGTAAGCAAAGTTCGGCAAGCTCACCAACCATGAAATCACAAAAACCAAAACTATCTTCTTCATATCTCTAAACTCCTTAATTTCTTAATCCTTTAACCTTTTAACCTTTTAACCTTTTAACCCCTTATATCTCCTTATCCTCCTCCTCAAGGTTATTATTCCACAGATACTTTCTTGTCTCGGCAACAATCACACCGCTCAGCCCCAACAGAGCAATCAGGTTTGGTATAGCCATCATGGCATTCATGCTGTCGGCAAAGTTCCACACCAAATCCAGTGGCACAACACTCCCCACAATAATAAGCAATACCCACACACAGCGATATGCCGTGATCATCTTGCTGCCAAAGAGATATTCTATAGCCTTCTCACCATAATAGCACCAGCCCAAGATGGTAGAAAAAGCAAAGGTCACTATGCCAAAGGTGAGCAGTGGGGCACCGATATAAGGTATCTTGCTAAACGCCATTGTTGTCAGCACACCCGAGGAACCCAAATCAATATCCTTGTTCAGCATAACGCTCGACACCACCACCAAGCCTGTCAGTGTGCAGATAACCACCGTATCCCAGAAAGCACCCGATGCAAGCACCAGTCCCTGGCGTACTGGGTTCTTGGTCTGAGCAGCCGCAGCCACTATCGGTGCAGAACCCAGTCCACTCTCGTTAGAGAACAATCCTCGGGCAATGCCGTAGCGCATAGTCATCATTATTGCCGTTCCGGCAGCACCCCCTACGCCAGCTTTCAGCGAGAAAGCATCGCTGCATATCCAGCAAATAGATTCCCAGAGAACATCCTTGTTCATCACCAGAATAACTATGCACCCTATAACATATATAGCAGCCATTACAGGAACAAACATGGAGCAGATGCGGCTTATCGATTTCACACCGCCAAAGATCACCAAAGCTGTAAGCGTGGCAATCACCAGTCCGATAACAACTCTCACGCCGTATGAGCTGGCATCGGAATGTATTATAGTAGTAAGATTTTCGCTGATAGCATTAGCCTGAACGGCATCGCCTATACCGAAAGCAGCAAAGGCCGTGAACACGCAGAAAAGCACGGCAAGCCACCTCTGATGCAGACCTTTCTCCAGAGCAAACATCGGTCCGCCGATAATCTTGCCGTAACCCGTCCTGGAGCGATATTTCACAGCCAGCACACCCTCGCCATATTTTGTTGCTATGCCAAAGACACCCGTTATGAAACACCAGAACACAGCGCCCGGACCACCCAGCCCTATCGCTGTAGCCACTCCGATAATGTTGCCCGTGCCTATCGTGGCTGCCAGAGATGTGGACAAAGCACCAAACTGGCTTACGTCGCCTCCCGTGCTGTCATCTTTCTTCACCGACAGCTTGATGGCACTCCACATATACCTCTGTGGAAACCTCAAACGGATAGTAAGAAAGATATGTGTGCCCACAAGAAGCACAATCATAGGAATACCCCATAGCCAGCTGCTTATCGAACTAAGAACGTCGTTGATCTGATCCATTCAAACTATATTTGGCTGCAAAGATAGTAAAAAGGTCAGAAGTAAGCAGCAAGACTATGGAGTTTTTTTGTTTTTTTAATAAAATGTGTGGAGGGAGAATCTACCAACCCCCATCAATTGAAGTACCCCAATCCGTGTCGATGAGAAACGAACCGCCTGCCGGGGTCCTATAGAACTCGCCCGTGATGGTGGTCACGCAGTTCTGCTTGAAAGGAACGGAGGATATCGTGTGGCTACGGATGACTGCACCGCTGGCGTCAAGGGCAGCGATCTTTACCGGCAGCGACTGCTGCTCGGCGGGGAGCAGAAGGGCGCAGCTTTGCGTTGTGGGTTTGTCCGCGTCCCCTGTGCCCCTGGTCCATTCCCGCGCCAGGTGACCTGTAGTGCCAAAGTCCGCCATCGTGCCAGTGGCGAGGTCGATGCAGAAGGAGGTGTATGCCGGTTTGAGTGTGTCGCCGATTAAGATCTGCAGCTTTTTCACATCCTCCGGCTGGTTGTCCTTTGTGACGAGGTTGAGTTGAGCGGAAACACGTTTGAGTGTCATCTGCTCATTAACTTCTTTCCCCGCTGCCACCTTCACCTGCTTCGATGCGGTGAAGGTCTCAAAGACGGTGCTACCGCTGATGTTCGCGATAGCCTTACCGCCTTCAACACCGATGATGACACACTTCTTTCCCTTATCTGCCTCAGCCACAAAGGTGTAAGTGCCCATAGTGAGTTCGAAGACGACCGAGTCTGATGTTTCCTTTGAACATTTCAGTTTCTTATCATAAACTATCAGCCCCTGTTCGTCTATTACTGCGAAGGATATGCTATCCACTCCCGCTTTATAGGCAGAGTCTGCCCGTGTTGTAGTCTCGATATCAAACCCGCTGAAGTTAACACTCACTTTCGCTGTACCCTTACTTGCGGTGTCCTCTTCGCCAATGCCATTCTCACACGATGCCATGACTATCGCCACAACCATCGCCATAAACATAATCTTCTTCATGCTGCGCCCTCCTCTCTTTCTTTCTTCTGTCGTCTGCTTTCAGGATGAGCGGCTACGTAGAGGTATTTCACCAATCGTACACATTCGTCGAGCAACTGTGTGGCTTGCGGATCGCTGAGATAGCCGCCATGCATCTCCAGTTCGATGTAATACTTTGTGCTTGCTGCTGCGTTGTAGGCACCGAGGAAGTCGCGCTGTCTCACGCAATCTCCAATAGCTGAGCCTTTTAGCAACAACACCTTCGACAGATTGTACTCGCGTCGCTGTGCTTTCTCGGTGAGAAACTGGTAGGTGTTGATGATGTGGAAAGCAAACTGTTTGCTCTCACCGTTGAGGTCGAAAGGTTCCTTCTGACTCCTTGCCTCAGAGGTTGAAAAATCGTTGTTGTTCATAATAAAAAATGTTAAAATTATAGAATATGTGGTGCTCTGCAATCTCCTTCTGGCAGAATAGATACTCTGAAACTTCAGGAGACTCATGCAGCATCCAATGTACAAAGGTATTGCCCCGTCAGGATAAATCCAAATTTATCGTGTAGTGACATGCGCTATGCGTATTTTTACTACATCTCACGCAAAGGAAGGATAATAATGTTGCATCCGGAAAATGGAGTGATTTCTCAGGCAATCTATGAAACGTTTCAAATGAAGAAAGATATCATCACGATACAATTATGCCAATACGAGATAAATTCAATGGTTATTGTTCATTTCAAATTCCGGAAGAATTGTTTGTTTTTTCGCTATAAGTCCCACTTAAGTCCCACTTAAGTCCCACTTAAGTCCCACCAAAGTCCCACTTAAAGTGGGTGATGAGTGGTAGAAATTTGGAAGA
>R18__coassemble_1682_pt1 | contig 21216 bp, 13 predicted proteins | sample R18__metabat2_low_PE_027 | metagenome-assembled genome bin R18 | reverse complement strand
AGTTTCGAGGACAAAGATGTGCTGAAAGATATCTGCGCCGTCTTTGAGAATGGTAAGACCAACCTTATCATCGGCCAGAGTGGTTCGGGCAAGACCGTGCTGATGAAGAACATCGTGGGACTGCTCACACCAACCAAAGGTCAGGTGCTCTACGATGGTCGCGACTTCACAGCTATGACCAAGCAGCAACAGGTGGAACTGCGTCGCGAGATGGGGATGATCTTCCAGAGTGCTGCTCTCTTCGACTCGCAGACGGTGCTTGAGAATGTTATGTTCCCTTTGGACATGTTCTCAAACATGAACTATCGCGAGAGAGTGAAACGTGCACAGGACTGTCTCGACCGTGTCAACCTCACCGATGCCGGAGCAAAGTATCCCGGTGAGATATCGGGAGGTATGCAGAAACGTGTCGCCATAGCCCGGGCAATAGCCCTTAATCCTAAATATCTGCTCTGCGACGAGCCAAACTCCGGTCTCGACCCAAAGACATCGCTGGTTATCGACGAACTGATACACAGCATAACCAAGGAGTACAACACCACTACCATCATCAACACCCACGACATGAACTCCGTGCTCGGTATTGGCGAGAGCATAATCTTTATCTATCAGGGCAACGAAGAATGGCGCGGCACAAAGGACGATGTACTCACCTCCGACAACAAACTCCTTTCCGACTTCATCTTTGCCAGCGACTTGCTGAAGAAGGTGAAAGAGAACCTGTAGAGAAATTATCGGTTCAAAGATTCAGATTTCACAAGACATCTTTTGAATTTTCTGAATAATTTTTCTTTTCTTTGCAACTTTTTGTAACTTTGCGACGTCAAAGTATCAGAACAAAAAAAACAACGCATAGTTATGAAACATTACATTATTACATTAGCACTTTTGATTGGTGCCCTCCTACCTCAGACAATTCTGGCACAGACAAATGCAGAAAAAGACGCAACCGATTCCGTAACCCTCTATTCCGACACCACAGAGACAGAACTTGATGAGGACACAACGATTGTCTATACATCAGTAAATGGCTCCAAGCTCAACATGAATTTGGATGAGCTGATGAACGAGTTTAAATCCGGAAATGCTGGCGAAATTGCAGTGGCTATAATTGCTATAATCTGCGCAGTCCTCATCCCTTGCCTGTGCATATTCCTGCTGCCGATACTGATTATCTTCTTCATCCTACGCAGCCGCAGGAGAAGAGAGAAAGAACGCATTGAACTTATCAAGACTCTGGCAGCAAACAATAAGGACGCCACCCCTTACCTCAACATGCTCAAGGAGGAGACAAAGAAATATGCCTCTGCTAATGGCGAAGAGTATAAGAAAGGCATAAGGAATGTATGTCTTGGAATCGGTCTCGCAATCTTCCTCTATATGGTAACAAATAGCAGCGGTGTGGCATCTGTAGGTGTGCTGATAGCCTGCATAGGAGCCGGTCAGATATGGTCGTCAAAGAAGGGCGAATCCACTTCAGGCAACTATAACAAGGAGGAAGAGGCAGAGATAATCTCTGAAACTCCTGCAGAAGGAACCGAGGAGAAATAAAATCTAGAAAAATCTAGAATTATCTAGAAAGATCTAGAGAAATCTAGAGAAATCTAGAAATAAATGTAAGTCCTCAGAAAAGGAGCATATCGCATGCTAAATATCACTCGCAGTTCATTTGAGAAGGTGATTAAGGAATACCAGGAGCCGGTGAGGCGCCTGTTCCTTAACCTCACTTTGGGTGACGAGATGCTTAGCGACGATTTGGCACAGGACACCTTCGTCAAAGCCTACACAAACTGGAGCACGTTCAAGATGTTGTCGTCCACGAAGACTTGGCTATTCCGTATCGTCTACAACGTGTTCTACGACTACCGCAGAAGTCTCAAACCCACTGCAGATATAGACGACAGCAAAAGTGCTTTGAACAAACAGACTTCCCTGAACTCCACTGAGAAGATAGACATATACGAGGCTATGAAACTACTCTCTGACGATGAGAAGATATGCGTCACCATGGCCCTCATCGAAGGCTATTCCATGAAGGAGATATCGCGAGCCACGATGATGAAAGAAAGTACGGTTAAATCGCATATTTTCAGAGGAAGAGCAAAACTGACAACCTACCTTAAACAACATGGATATGAATAAAACAGTCGATACGTTTCTCAAGGAATATTCTGCAAAACCCATTGATAACGGTTTTACAGAGCGCGTGATGATGCAACTGCCAGAGCGCAGTCTCTGGTGGAAGAAAATAAAGTGGGGAGATATACTCCAATATGCTTGCTACACGTTGGCATTCATCCTCATCGTTGTAAGCGGCGGAAAGGAACTGCTCAACGACATTCTCGCCACTCCTATCGACAAAGCGGAATTCATCACCACCATGTTCAAAGACGGTCTCTACATCTTCCTCTTTGCTGCATCAATAGCAACATTCGCAGTAGTTAATGTGATAGAGAGCGAAAGATAGCATTATACCATCTTCACGTCTATGGCTATCTGTTGCTGAAGGGCTTCTAGGGATGAGAAATGTCTCTCATCCCTTATTTTTTTACCGATTTCAACAAATATCTCCTCACCATAGATATCATCAGAGAAGTCTATAATATGCACCTCCAGCGACAGTGTATTGTCAGCGCTGACGGTTGGATTAGTACCAATGTTCAATATCGCCTTCCTACCCCCCACCTTTGCCGAATACACACCAGAAGGAGGCAGAAGTTTTGCCGGATTTACATGACCGATATTGGCAGTAGGAAAACCAAGAGAAGTACCAATATGTCTGCCTTTGACCACAGTTCCTCGGATCGTGTATGGATATCCCAACAAGTAAGCAGCATGTTCCGTCCTGCCCTCGGCAATAAGCTGTCGTATAAGTGTGGAACTAATCTCTTTTCCGTCAACCTTCAACGACTCGGCCCTGACAACATCCATACCAAGCTCCCTTCCAAAGTCAACATAGTCATCGAAAGTATTTTCTCTGTTATGTCCGAACATATTGTCGTAGCCCACAACTAGAACCTTTGTATTGAGTTCCTCTTTCAGCGTATATTTCATAAAATCGAAAGCTGACGTAGTACGCAATTCTTCGGTGAAATGGAGTGTTTTGCATATTCCCACGCCAGCATCTCTAAGCATTTCCGTTTTCTCAAAATCTGGCGTGAGAAGTCTGCGTCCCGGAATATCAAGAGCAGCAACAGTGGTAATGAGACGACGGACTGAAGCGATATCCCTCATCTGAGAAATAAGGAATCTGTGCCCACGATGCACACCATCAAAACATCCTATTGTTGTTACTGAACCTTGCATTTTATCAATTTTGGCTGCAAAATTACTATTTTTTTTCAAATCTCTTGTCCATTTCTGAAAAAATATCTAACTTTGCACGTCAAAAATAGGAAAAAAGATGAGAAAAATCAGAGCAGCCATAGTTGGATATGGCAATATTGGCAAGTATGCCCTTCAGGCATTGGAGACAGCAGAAGATTTTGAAGTTGCAGGCATCGTACGTCGTCAGGGCAGTGCAGGCAAACCAAAAGAGTTGGCAGACTATGATGTAGTAAGCGACATCAAGGAGTTGAAAGATGTTGATGTAGCCATTCTCTCCACCCCCACCCGCTCGTGTCTGGACTATGCCCGTCAGATACTCCCATTAGGTATAAACACCGTTGACAGTTTCGACATCCACAGCAAGATATGCGAATACCGTTCAGAACTGATGAAGCTGAACAAGGAAACCGGCACCGTTTCGGTAATCTCAGCCGGTTGGGACCCAGGTTCCGACTCTATCGTGAGAGCCCTCATGCAGAGTCTGGCACCAAAAGGACTGAGCTACACCAACTTTGGCCCCGGCATGAGCATGGGCCATTCCGTATGCGTACGCTCTAAGGCAGGTGTGAAAGATGCGCTGTCGATGACAATCCCTAAGGGCGAAGGCATACACCGCCGCATGGTGTATGTTGAGTTGGAAGAGGGTGCCACTCTCGAGGAGGTGACAAAACTCGTGAAGGAAGATCCTTACTTCTCGAGCGACGAGACATACGTGATTCAAGTCGATTCCATCGATGAAATCAGGGATATGGGTCATGGTGTGAACCTTGTTCGCAAGGGTGTCAGCGGCAAGACTCAGAACCAACTCTTCGAGTTCGACATGAAGATAAACAACCCTGCCCTCACCGGTCAGGTCTTAGTGAATGTTGCCCGAGCCTCCATGCATCAGCAGCCAGGTTGCTACACCATGATCGAGATACCGGTTATCGACATGCTTTCAGGCGACAGAGAGACACTCATTGCCCACCTGGTATAAGTCCACTACAAGCAAAACAATATATGGAAAAAGAAGAATTTATGAGCAGGGCGATTGCCCTGTCAGAAGAGAGCGTAAGGCGTGGTGGTGGTCCGTTTGGCGCTGTGATAGTTAAGGATGGCAAGATTATAGCTGAAGGCAGCAACTGTGTGACCATCGATAATGATCCTACTGCCCACGCCGAGGTAAGCACCATCCGCAGAGCCTGCAAAGCACTGGGCACCTACGACCTCAGCGGATGCGAGATATACACCAGCTGCGAACCTTGTCCTATGTGTCTGGGAGCCATCTATTGGTCGCACCTCGACAAGATATACTACGGCAACAACAAGGACGATGCTGCCCGGATAGGTTTCAACGACGCTTTCATCTACGAAGAGCTCAACCTGAAAGCCGAAGACCGCAGACTGCCGTCGCAGGTGCTGCTTGCAGAAAAAGCCGCAGAAGCCTTCCGGATGTGGGAAGAAAAGACCGACAAAAAAGAATATTAACCCATTTTGCAGACTGAGCGACAGCTCATTGTCAGATAATTATTCGGTAATTATTTTATTGTTCTTCGATATATGTTCGATTGATATTCGAAGAAACATCGAAGAAACATCGAAGAAACATCGAAGAAACATCGAAGAACAATCGAACAATAATCGAACAATGATCGAAAAAATAACGGAGAATCATAGGATTTTATTCGTTACAAGTCCCACTTAACTCCCACTTAAGTCCCACTTAAGTCCCACCAAAGTCCCACTTAAAGTGGGTGAAAAGTGTGAAAAATGTGGACCTCTTCCGTTTGTTCTGACGGACATCAGAATTTCACCTATGCTCTAAGAAAAGAGAAGTGATGGAAGAAGGAAAGAACATGGGACAAACGGAAAATATGCAAGAAAAAGCAAGAAAAAAGTAATAAATTCAAAAAAATTTTTACTCTTTTATAATAAAACCTCAAAATCTTCGTTTTTTATATGTTATAAATAACAATATAAAACAGAGAAATGATTGAATACATCAAAGGAGAGATAGCAGAATTAACCCCTGCATACGCTGTGATAGACGTTCATGGCGTTGGTTACGGAATGAGCATAACGATAAACACCTACACCGCTTTGCAGGCTCTGGAGGGCAAGGAAAGTGCCAAGCTTTACGCCTACGAATCGATACGTGAGGATGCTCACGAGTTGTTTGGTTTTCTGAGCAAGAAGGAGCGCGATGTATTTCTGCTGCTCATCACCGTGAACGGCATCGGTGCCAACACAGCCAGGATGATACTGTCGGAGATGACTGTGGACGAGCTCTGCTCTGTTATAGCCTCGGGCAACGAGAAGATGCTCAAGCGGATAAAGGGCATTGGCCCTCGTAGTGCTGCGCGTATCATCGTTGAGTTGCAGGACAAGATGGCAGAACTGTCGATGTCGATGCCTCAGAGCGGCACCGTGGCTGTTGCCAACCAGGAAGTGGTGAACGAGGCTGTTTCAGCACTTACCATGCTGGGATTTGCTGCCGGACCAACACATAAGGTGGTGAACGAGATAGTGAAGGAGCAGCCTGACATCACCGTTGAAAAGATTATCAAGAAAGCACTGACAATGATAAAGTGAGGCGCCAGCAGTAACAATTGCAATCAACCATCCAGAGAGAAAGATTTACGAGTTGAAGAAGATATATTTCTACATATTGATTTTACTTATCAGCCTCAATGTTGTAGCACAGAGAGACGATGACGACCGGAAACCGAAAAGCGGGTTCCAGACTCAGCGTAATGCCCGTAAGGACCAAGTGTCGCCTGCCAACAAGGACAAGAAAAAAGACACTAAGACTCCCGACACACCGGTGCTCGTCATCGATGAGGAAGAGATACCTGATTCACTGCTCAACCCACGGTGGGGAGTGCAGCGAACAGCACCTATCACCAACGACGACCTCGAACGGAAAACTGCCGACCTCAGTTTTCCTGAGAACATCAGGCAGGAAACAGTGCATGAAGACTCCATAGGCTACTATGTGATAGGCAGCAAGATGAACGACTCATATCTGAACACACCCGTCTTCATGACCCCTGACGAATATCAGATGTGGCAACTGAAGAAGAGTCTGGCTGAATTCTGGAAAAAGAAGAACAACGAGGAGGTGCAGACAGGAGGAAAAGATAAGTTCGACTTCACCGACATGCAGTTCGACCTTGGTCCGGCAGAAAAGATTTTCGGTCCTGGAGGCGTGAGGATAAAAACTCAGGGAACAGCCGAAATAAAACTCGGTGCCAACATCAAGAAGGTCGATAACCCGAGTCTGCCTATCAAGAACAGGAACACCACCACCCTCGACTTCGACGAAAAGGTGAACCTGAGCGTAAACGGCTCCATTGGCGACAAGATGAAGCTCAACCTGAACTACAACACCAATGCAACCTTTGACTTCGACACCCAGAGTCTGAAACTCAAATACGATGGTAAGGAAGACGAGATCATCAAGTTGCTTGAGGCTGGCAACGTGTCGTTCCCATCAAACAACTCGCTGGTGCAAGGTGCCAGTGCCCTGTTTGGTATCCGTGCCGACATGCAGTTTGGCAAACTGAAACTGCAAACCGTAGTCTCACAGAAGAAATCAAACTCCAAGAGCGTATCCTCCAAAGGCGGCACACAGCTGACCAGCTTCGAAATAGACGCTGCCGACTATGAAGAAAATCGTCACTTCTTCCTGTCGCAGTATTTCCGCGAAAAATACGATGATGCTATGAGCCACCTGCCCGACGTTACCACGGGTATCAACATCACCCGCGTAGAGGTATGGGTGACCAATAAGACGGGTACCACCGCCAACAGCCGTAGCCTTGTAGCCCTCACCGACCTGGGCGAACGCGACAGCATAAGCAGGAAAGACAAATGGACACCAACATCGGCACTTGCCATCCCTGCCAACAATGCCAATAGCGAATACTCAGCAATGAACAGCACATACAGCGGTGCCAGGAATATCGACATGGTGAGCGAGATGCTCTTCGATCTGGAAGGCGGCACCGATTACGAGAAGCTGGAAAACGCACGTCTGCTCACATCAAGCGAATACACCGTAAACACAGCACTCGGATATATCAGCCTGAAACAGACACTACAGACCGACCAGGTGCTTGCCGTTGCCTTTGAATACACCTATGGTGGCACAACATACCAGGTGGGAGAATTCTCGACCGACAATACTGAAGCATCAACAGCGCTGTATGTCAAGGCACTTAAGAATGTGAGCAACAACCCGCAGCAAGGCAACTGGAACCTGATGATGAAGAACGTGTACTACCTCTCCAGTAGCATAGAGAAGGAAAAATTCCGCTTCGACATCAAATACCAGAGCGATACAGCCGGCGTATATCTCACCTACATCCCCGACGCCAGAGTGAAGAGCACCACACTTATCAAGCTCCTCAACTGCGACCGCCTGGACAATAACAACAAGACACACTCTAACGGCTATTTCGACTATGTCAACGGCTACACCGTGAGTCAGGGCCGTGTGTTCCTGCCTGCAGCCGAGCCTTTCGGCAAATTCCTGCGTAAAGCACTCATCGCCAAGGGACTCAGCAATTCAGAAGCCGAGAAATACTGCTACGACTCGCTCTACCACTCCACAAAGACAGTGGCCAAACAGATAGCAGAAAAAGACAAGTTCGTCTTTATGGGACAATATAAAGGTTCCAAAGAGAGCGTCATCTCCTTAGGTGCCATGAATGTGCCGAGAGGTTCGGTGGTAGTCACCGCAGGAGGAATGACACTGACAGAAAACAGCGATTACACCGTGGATTATTCTGCCGGAGAGGTTACCATCATCAACCAAAGTATCCTCGATGCTGGCACCGACGTCCACGTGTCACTGGAAAGCAACACCGACTACGGACAGCAGCGTAAGACCATGGTGGGGTTGAACTTTGAATACGACTTCTCGAAAAACTTCCAGATAGGCGGTACCTTCATGCATCTCTCAGAACAGTCGCTGACATCAAAGGTGGCTATGGGTGCCGAACCACTGAAGAACACTATCTGGGGTCTGAACATAAACTGGAAGAAAGAAAGTCAGCTGCTCACAAATATCCTCGACAAGATACCATTCCTCCACGTCAGTCAGCCATCACAGATCTCCTTCCAGGGAGAGTTTGCACAGCTGATAGCCGGAACAGCCAGCGGCACACAGGACAACGCTTCCTACCTCGACGACTTTGAGAACACCAAGAACAGCATCGACATCTCCACACCTACAGCCTGGATACTGTCGAGTGTTCCTGCCGACGGCTCAATACCTAACTACGACGACAAGAACACATTGAAGAGTGGCGAAGACCGTGCTTTACTGTCGTGGTACACCATTGACCCACTGTTCACACGCCGCAGTTCATCACTGACACCATCACATATAAAGAGCGACCTTGACCAGCTCTCCAACCACTATTGCCGTGAGGTGTATGTGCATGAGCTCTTCCCTAACCGCGACCTTAGCAACTACACCGGAAGCACAGCCACACTCAACATATTCAATATGGCCTACTACCCTTCAGAAAGAGGACCATATAACTTCTCGACAGATGTCAACACCGACGGAACACTGCAGAATCCGAAATCACGCTGGGGAGGTATGATGAGAAAACTCGAGACCAGCGACTTCGAGACGTCGAATATAGAATATATCGAGTTCTGGCTCCTTGACCCGTTCATATATTCCAACAAGACTACAGATGCCAACAGATATGGTGGCGACATGTATATCAACCTCGGCGAGATGAGCGAGGACATACTCCGCGACGGAAAGAAGTTCTACGAGAGCGGAATGCCTGTTGAAGAGATGAGCAATGTGCGTCTCGACAGTACACAATGGGGCTACATACCACGTCAGGCAACGGTGACCTATGCCTTCGCCACATCGTCAGGCTCAAGACAGAAACAAGACGTAGGCTACAACGGACTTACAGACGAGCAGGAACGCACCTGGCCTTACTACCAGAGCTATCTGCAGGAGATAAAGAGCAAAGTGAACGACTCCGTATATCAGAAGATATGGAGCGACCCTGCCAACGATAACTATCACTACTTCCGCGGGTCAGACTACGACCGCGACACCCTCTCGATAGAAAAAAGATACAAACGCATCAATAATCCTCAGGGCAACTCACCTGACAGCGAGAACCGCACTGAAAGCTACGACACATCATACAAGACAGGTCCGGATATAGAAGATATCAATCAGGACTACACCCTTAACGAATACGAGAAATACTACCAGTATAAGATACCTATCACCCCACGCGACACAGTGATAGGACAAAACTTCATCGTAGATAAGCGCGAGACAAGTGTCACACTGCGCAACGGCAAGACAGAAAGAGTTACCTGGTATCAATACCGCATACCTGTGGAGGAATACGAGAAAAAGGTTGGCGCCATCAGCGACTTCTCGTCAATACGCTTCATGCGCGTATATATGAAAGGTTTTGAAAAGCCTATCATACTGCGTTTCGGCACCTTCGACCTTATACGCGGAGAATGGCGCACATACAAGCAGAACCTCAGCGGCACGGCACAGTCGGGTACAATATCCGCCAGCGGTATCAGTATAGAGGAAAACAACGACAAGCAGCCAGTAAACTATATCCTCCCTCCTGGCATAACAAGAGTTGTTGACCCTTCACAGCCACAGCTTACAGAGAATAATGAGCAGTCGCTCGACATCGTGGTGAAAAACCTCTCACACGGCGAAGCAAAGGCAGTGTATAAGAACACAACCCTTGATGTGCGCAACTACAAGCGTCTGCAGATGTTTGTCCATGCCAATGCCTTAGACCCTAACACAACAAACCTGCAGAATGGTCAGCTGAGCCTGTTCCTCCGTTTGGGAAGCGACTACAAGAGCAACTACTACGAATATGATATACCACTCACGCTGACACCTGAAGGAAAATACAGCACCTATAGCAGCATAGACTGCTACAAGGTGTGGCCGGAAGAGAATATGCTCGACATACAGCTCAGTCAGTTCACATCAGTAAAGAAGGAGCGCAACAAGGCTAAAGCATCCTACAACGAGGTGTATAGCATCTACGACGAAGACCATCCACAGAACAAGATAAGCATCGTGGGTAACCCTACACTGGGCGAGATAAAGACGATGATTATCGGTGTGAGAAACAATGCTGCCGATGTCAAGTCGGGTGAGGTATGGGTAAACGAGCTCCGTTTGCTCGAGACAAACAACGAAGGTGGCTGGGCTGCTCAGGGAACGCTCAACATGCAGCTCTCTGACTTCGGTACTCTCAACCTGGCAGGAAAGGTGGAGACTGAAGGATTCGGAGGACTTGAGCAGGGCATTGCCGACCGCTCCAACGAAAACTACTCACGCTACGACGTTACAGCAAACTTTGAACTGGGCAAGTTCTTCCCTGAAAAAGCAAAAGTGCATATCCCTGTCTATTACTCCATAACAAAGGAAAAGACAAAGCCTAAATACAACCCCCTGGACACCGATATGAAGCTTGACGACGCCCTTGAAGGATATGAAGGGCACGAAAGGGATTCTGTGGAGAGCATATCGGTAAAAAAGGTTACAAACAGGAACTTCTCTGTGTCGAATGCTAAGGTGGGCATCATCACCAAGAGGCATCCTATGCCTTACGACCCAGGAAACTTCACCTTCAGTTACAGCCACAGTCATAAGTACACCACCGGTGAGACCACCGTATATGAAAAAGAAGACAACTGGAGAGGTTCACTCAACTACTCTTACACACCTGTCTATAAGCCTTTTGAGCCAGGAAAGAAGATAAAGAGTAAATGGTTGGGAATAATAAAGGAGTTCGGACTTAACTATCTGCCTCAGAACATCACCTTCAACACCGAGATGCGCCGCAGCTACTATGAGTTGCAGGAGCGCGATATGGAGAACCTCAACGACAAGCTGCCGCTGACCTTCTCGCAACAGTTCCTCTGGAACCGCGACTTCTCAATGCGCTGGGACCTGACGAAGAACATACACATGAACTTCCATAGTGCCACCAACGCCGAGATTGAAGAGCCTTACACTCCTGTGAACAAAGACCTCTATCCTGAGCGCTACGAGGCGTGGAAAGACTCTGTTTGGCAGAGTATAAAGAACTTCGGTGCGCCACTCACCTATCAGCAGGCATTCAAGGCATCGTTCCAACTTCCACTTAATAAGATACCAGTATTTGAATGGATAAACGCCGATGCATCGTATGATGCCAGCTACAACTGGAACCGCGGCACAGAGCGCGAGGATGGCACAACACTTGGCAACACCATCGGCAACACACGTACACTGAATATAAACGGCAATCTGAATTTCGAAAAGCTCTATAACCTTATTCCTTTCCTCGAAGCAACAAACAAGCGATTCAGTGCCAGCAACAACAAGAAGGATCAGCAGAAAAAGAAGCAGCAGGATGCTAAGAAGAAAACTCAGGAAAAGAAAGATAAAGATAAGGGCAAGGATGGTGAAGACGAGAAAGCCAAGGCTGAAGGGAAAAAGGTCGATACCAATAAGAAAGCATCAAAGAGCTTCACAAAAGAGCTTTCACTATTCCCAGACTCCGCTATAGAAGTCAGTCACGGCAAGAAGAGCAAACGTCTCACCATACAGGCAAAGACAAAAGACGGCAAGCCTTATAAGGTGAAATATAAGGTCGTGGACGACAATAAGATACGCATCAAAGGCAATGACAGCGTGAAGATAAAGCTTACCGTCACTCCTAAAGAACCTCTTGAGGATAAGATGTGGTACAAGACAGCACAGTCGATTAGTCGTGTGCTGATGATGGCTCGCTCGGCAAGTCTCTCATACCGTAACAACTACTCCATGTCGCTGCCAGGTTTCCTGCCTACCGTGGGTGATGCCTTCGGACAGAGGAAGATAGGCTCCGTGATGAGTCCGGGACTCGACTTTGCATTCGGACTTATCGACGACTCTTATATTGACAAGGCTTACGACAACAACTGGCTGCTTTGCAACGACAGCATAGCCTCGCCAGCAACAACCAGCAGCACTGAGGACTTACAGATAAAGCTCACGCTGGAACCATTCCGCGATTTCAAGATAGACCTCAATGCATCACGCACCATGACACGCCAGAAAAGCATACAGTATATGTATGCAGGCCGTCCAACAACCCAGAGTGGAACATTCACCATGACGACAATATCAATAGGCAGCGCTTTCGAAGGCGCAGGAAATGCTAACAACGGATATTATTCAAAGACATTCGAGAAGTTCTGCCAGTCACTGCCGTCATTCCAGAAGAAAGTGGAATCACAGTATATCGGTGTTCCTTATCCTGAAAACTCCACTTTGTCGGGCAAGACTTTCAACCCTACGGCAGAGGGACACGAAGACTACGGCACCATCAGTCAGTACAGCGCTGATGTTATGATACCTGCCTTCCTCTCTGCATACACCAGCGGTGGCGACGGACTGTCATTATTCCCAACACTGAAGAAACTCCTGCCTAACTGGACATTCCGCTACAGCGGACTGAGCAAACTGCCATGGTTCAGCGACAGGTTCAAGAGCGTAAACCTCAACCACTCTTACAAGAGCATCTTTGCCGTTGGATCATACAGTTCATTCAGTAGCTATCAGGAGTACATGAACGATCTGGGATTCGTCAATGATGTCACCACGGGAAATCCTGTCCCAAGCAGTATGTACAACATAAGCACAGTGAGCATCAACGAGGCGTTTTCACCACTCTTCGGTGTTGATGTTACCTTATTAAATAACATGACACTGAAAGCCGAATACAAGACCACACGCGTGTTGAGCCTCAGCATGACAAGTGTGCAGATCAACGAGACAACAAGCAAAGATTGGGTATTCGGTATGGGATACAAGATTAGCGACATCAACCTCTTTGGTTATGGTAAGACACGCAAAGTCAAAGTAACCTCAAAGGCAAAAGGCAATAAAGAGGAAGAGACCAAGAAGACAACAAAGACAACATCGAGCAATTCGAAAAACAATACGATAAAGCACGATATGAATCTGCGTTGCGATTTCTCACTGAGAAGTCAGGCTGCAATAATACGCGACATCGCCACCATGACAAGTGCGGCAAGTAGCGGCAATAAGGCTCTGAAGATTGCCTTCAGTGCCGACTACACTATGTCGAAACTGCTCACCATGAGTGCATACTACGATATGCAGAAGAACACTCCTCTGCTAAGTGCCAGTTCCTACCCTACCACAACACACGACTTTGGAGTGAGCATGAAATTCTCATTAACGAGATAGTAACGGTTAGCAAACATTCAGAACTATAGAAACATAAACATAATGAAACAGATTTTAAAGAAGACATTGCCGGATATACTTATCATTCTGGCATTTGCAGCAATCTCATTTGTGTATTTCTTCCCAGCCGACACAGAAGGAAGAATACTCTACCGTCATGACTCCTCAGCCTCGAAGGGTTCCGGACAGGAGTCTGTACAATATATGGAACGTACGGGAGAACGTACACGATGGACGAACTCGCTCTTCTCTGGTATGCCAACATATCAGATGGCTCCCTCCTACAAGAGTGCCGACACCTTATCCAGCATTGAGCGCGCCTATCATCTGTGGCTACCTGAGAACGTATGGTATGTCTTCGTCTATCTCCTTGGTTTCTATATTCTGCTGCGAGCATTCAATTTCCGTCAGTCACTGGCGGCATTGGGATCCATAATATGGGCTTTCTCAAGCTATTTCTTTATCATCATAGCAGCCGGACATATCTGGAAGGTGATGTGCCTGGCATATATACCGCCAACAATAGCTGGTATAGTGCTGGCATATCGAGGGAAATATCTCGTTGGCGGACTGCTGACAGCATTATTCGTGGCTCTACAGATACGTGCCAACCATATTCAGATGTCGTATTATTTCTTCTCGGTAATACTTGCTATGTTCATAGCCTTCCTGATCGACGCTATACACAACAAGACCATTACCAAATTCCTGAAAGCGTCAGCAACATGTATCGTTGCCGCTATCATAGGCATAGCCATCAATGCCTCAGTGCTCTGGCACACCTATGAATATACTCAGGAATCCATGCGTGGTAAGAGCGAACTCGTCAAGGCAAACACAGCCAATCAGACCAACAGTGGTCTGGAACGTGACTATATAACGGCATGGAGCTACGGCATTAGTGAGACATGGACACTGCTCGTTCCGAATGCAAAAGGTGGTGCCAGTGTGCCTCTGTCAGAGAATGCCACAGCAATGAAGAAAGCCGACCCTATGTACTACCAGCTCTATCAGCAGTTAGGACAATACTGGGGTGAACAACCAGGAACAAGCGGACCGGTATATGTAGGCGCTTTTGTTTTGTTCCTCTTCATACTCAGCTTGTTTATAGTTAAAGGTCCGATTAAATGGGCACTTCTTGCAGCTACCATCTTATCCATACTGCTCTCATGGGGAAGGAACTTCATGGGGTTGACCGACTTCTTCATCGACCACATGCCAATGTATTCCAAGTTCCGCACTGTGGCGTCCATCCTCGTTGTTGCCGAGTTCACAATACCATTGCTTGCCATGATGGGACTGAAGAAGATAATTGATGAGAAAGGTCAGTGTTTCAAAGGTTGGCGTGTATGGGTATCGCTGTTGCTTACAGCTGGTGCAGCACTGTTGTTTGCTATTGCCCCTGATGTACTCTCGCCATTCATCTCAAAGAATGAGATGATAGGACTGCAAGGAGCCATACCTGCCGAGCACCTCACTCCTATCATAGCCAATATCACAGAGATGCGTAAGGCTATGCTGACAGCCGATGCATGGCGGTCGTTCCTGATTATTGCAATAGGTGTAGCAATGCTCTTCCTTTACAGCCGCAACAAGCTCAAAGCAGGATATATGGTTGCCGGATTGGTGCTGCTATGTCTCATCGATATGTGGCAGGTGAACAAGCGCTATCTTAACGACAAGATGTTTGTCAGCTCTTACGAGCGCGAAACACCTCAGCAGATGACTGCTACCGATGCTGAGATACTCAAAGATACATCGCTCGACTATCGTGTGCTCAACCTTGCATCCAACACTTTCAACGAAAACGAGACCAGTTATTACCACAAGAGCATTGGTGGCTACCACGCTGCCAAGTTGCGCCGCTATCAGGAAGTTATCGAAGCCTATATAGCCCCAGAGATGCAGACAGCAATGAACGCCATAGCAACCAATCAGGGCGATATGCAGAGCATCAATGGCGACAGTATATGGCCTATTCTCAACATGCTCAACGCAAAATACTTCATCCTTCCTCTGCAAGGTGGTGAGACACGTCCGCTGGAGAATCCTTATACACAGGGATGTGCATGGTTTGTTGATGAAGTAAGGTTTGTTGACAATGCCAATCAGGAACTCGACGCATTAGGCACAACAGATCTCCACCACACCGCCATTGCCAACAATAGATTCAAGGCTATTTTAAGCAACGCTGTGAGTGCTGCCGACTCATCAACGGTAGAGATAACAGCCTGTGAACCAAACCGTCTCACATACAACGTACATGCTGAAAACGATAAGGTGCTGGTGTTCTCTGAAATCTACTACCCAGGATGGACAGCCACCGTGGATGGCGTAGAGACAGAGGTTGGTCGTGTCAACTATATCCTTCGTGCTATAAGCGTAAAAGCCGGCGACCATAAGGTGGAACTTTCGTTCTTCCCTAAGAGCATCGATGCAACCGAAACCATAGCTTATATAGCATTGTCTCTGCTCGCTGCTGGTGTATTATTGCTTCTTATCATGGCCATAATCAGGAAGCATAAAAAACAGACAGAAGAAAGATGATAGAAGAGAAACTGCTCTCCATACTGAGGAAGAAAGAATGCTGTGCCGATTTCTCACAGAGGTGTTACGGCAGAATGCAGGTACCTCTGAGAGATACTCTCGGATATAATCCTGTCATGGTGGTCGATACCGAATCAGACATATACCATATCGACTTCTCCTTCATGCCGTTGGGACAGGTATCGGGCTATGCCAACGAAGAATACCATCAGTCAGCATTGAACTGTCTGAAGGAACTCCATGAGAATGGACTCCTGATGGCTGCTCACGAGATGAGCAAGGGTGGACTTCTGCCTACACTTCTCGTGATGGTGTTCCCGAACACCACCGGAGGTATGAAGATAAACCTGAAGAGCATGGGACGATACAGTGTGGAGCAGATACTCTTTGCTGTAAATCCAGGTGCTGTAGTACAGATAAAATCAGACAACAAGGATAAGTTCTGCCAGATAATGGATAACAACGAGGTGTATTATGCCAAGATAGGCTATCCTTGCGACAGTCACAGAATATCAGTCAGAAAGTCCGATTTCATCGAGGATTATGATATTACAGAGTTGCGTCGAGTATGGTCTGACGATTATTCTTTCTCCCCACTCATGCTCTCATTGGGATACACCTTCACCGGCAAGGTTCCAGCCAGCATATCGTCCGGCAAGGAGATATCCGTCTATCTTTCCCTGTCCGACAACGAAGCAACAATGTCAGCAATGCGGAAAGCACTCGTCATGACAGGCTGTACCATTGCCAACACTGCTGAAGAGGCTCATCTGCTTATCTATGATGAGACATCGGAGGTTGACGTCGATGCCTTCCTTGCCCGCGAAGGCACCCTGGCCATCCGCCAGCAGAAGAGTAGTGATGACATGCATTTCCGCAACATAGCCATCAACGAGACCGACAATATCATGCTCCACACACTTGCCTACCGCAAACTTGCCATCTGGACAACATCTGAGCAACCTACGTACACATCACTCTGTTGTGGTCGTCATCTCTTGCTCGATGGCAGTCTGAGCCGTTCACTCTTCCCATCGCAATGGGGATGGTATCCCGACAACCGCACTAACGATGATATATCACCATGGTGCGAACTTATTATAAACAGCAGATGAAACAGGCACTCGACATATTCTGGACATTCTTCAAAATTGGTTTGTTCACCATCGGTGGTGGATATGCCATGATACCTATTATCGAAGAAGAGGTGGTGAACAAGCACCATTGGCTCAGGAAAGAAGAGTTTCTCGATATGATAGCCATCGCACAGAGTTGTCCTGGGGTGATAGCGATAAACATCAGCATCTTCATAGGCTACAAGGTGAAGCGGATACCATACGCCCTTCTGGCCAGTCTTGGCACCGCCCTACCCTCATTCATCATCATACTGCTCATTGCCATATTCTTCCGTCAGTTTCAGGACAATGCCATCGTGGCATCCATCTTCCGTGGCATTCGTCCGGTAGTCGTGGCACTGATAGCAATCCCGGTGTTCACATTGGCAAAGGCTGCACGCATAACACTCGCCAACTGCTGGATACCCCTAATCACAGCCGTGCTGATAGCCTTTCTTGGTGTGTCGCCGGTACTGATAATAATAGCGGCAGGAGTCAGCGGATACATCTATGGCAAATACTTTATAAACGAATGATATACTTAACCCTTTTTCTCACCTTTCTGCAATTCGGCTTCTTTGGTTTCGGAGGTGGCTACGGCATGCTGTCGCAGATACAGCGCGAAGTAGTCTTCCGTCATCACTGGATGACATCGGGTGAGTTCACCGACATAGTAGCCATCTCGCAGGTAACACCTGGTCCGATAGGTATCAACGCAGCAACATATTGCGGCTACACCGCTGTCAGCAATGCTGGTGGTGATGCTACCGACTGCTTCCTGGGCAGCGTAATAGCAACTTTTGGCATCATACTGCCATCATTGATACTGATGATACTCATAGCGGCCTTTTTCATGAAATTCAAGGACCACCCTATCGTGCAGAGCATCTTCACGTCACTGCGTCCTGTTGTAGTAGGCATTATCCTTGCCGCCGTGCTCATGCTGTGCAACAAGGAAACATTCTCCACCCCCGACAATCCTTGGCAGTTCTGTCTCAGCATAGCACTCTTCATCGTCTCTTTCATAGCCTTGAAGATGCGTAAAGTCACCATACCGCAGATGTTGCTCCTCGCAGCATTCGCCGGACTATTGCTGTTCTGAGGCTATGAATAATGGTTCTGATAGTTCTGAATGGTTCTGATAGTTCAAAAATTTAGGCCATGTGGTTAGCATTAGCACTTGTTTCAGCAACACTGTTGGGGTTCTATGATGTTTTCAAGAAACTATCACTCAGAGACAATCCCATAATACCCGTACTCTGCCTGAACTGTCTGTTCTCGTCATTGCTTCTGATACCCGTAGAATACCACGCCGAGCATTTCCGTTTCTGCCTTGAGGAGCAGGGGTACTATCTTCTGAAAGCCGTCATCGTCATGCTGTCGTGGATATGTGGCTATGCCGGTCTGAAGAATCTCCCCATCACCATCGTTGGACCTATCAACGCCACTCGTCCCGTAATGGTGCTCATTGGCGCCCTCACCCTCTTGGGTGAGCACCTCAACATCATGCAATGGGTGGGTGTTTTCATAGCCATCACCTCCTTCTGGCTCCTCAGCCGCAGCGGCAAGAAAGAAGGCATCGACTTCCGCCACAACAAGTGGATCATCTGTGTCGTCATGGCCAACGTCTTCGGAGCCTTGTCGGCACTCTTCGACCGTTATCTGCTCAACCCCCAAGGGCTCCATCTCAATCAGGAGCCCGTACAGTTCTGGTTCAATGTATATCAGTGTCTGCTACTGGCTTTGTATCTTATGTTTAAGGAGTTCAAGGATGTTCCCTCTGCAGGAGGAGGTTTGAGAAGACTCCATATCCATTGGCACTGGAGCATACTGCTTATCTCCGTCAGTCTCACCTTGGCCGACTATGCCTATTTCCGTGCCCTCAGCCAGTCGGATGCCCTGATAAGCATCGTGAGCATGATACGCCGTGGCAGCGTTATCGTCAGTTTCCTGTTCGGTGCCATCATCTTCCGCGAGAAGAACCTCCGCGCCAAAGCCATCGACCTTGCACTGGTGTTGCTCTCAATGGTATTCCTTTGTCTTGGAAGCTAAGACCTATAGATCTCACTCTCACACAGAGGACACAGAGAAATATTTTCACACAGACTCAACAGACTTAGAAGGACTTATATTTGTAGCGGCTAAAGTGGCGACAAAAGTCTGTAAAGTCTGTTAGGTCTGTGTGAGATTTAACGGGGCTTGCCTCTCTGTCATGCCAGGAACCTGGACAGCACCTCGCGTAGTTGCAGCATGTTTATCGGCTTTGCAATGTGCTCATTCATTCCAGCCTCCATTGCTGCCTTCTTATCCTCTTCGAAAGCGTTGGCGGTCATGGCCACAATAGGCAGCGATGCTATCCATGCCTTACCTTCTGAGGCGGCAAGAGCACGTATCTGGCGTGTTGCCTCATAACCATCCATGGTAGGCATCTGAATATCCATCAGCACCAGGTCATAGTCGCCCTCCTTGGCTTTCCTCATCATGTCAACAGCAATGTTGCCATCTTCTGCCTGGGTAACCGCACAGTGATACTCGTCGAGTATTGCTGTTGCTATCTCGCGGTTCAGTATGTTATCCTCCACAAGCAGTATCTTCTTTCCGTTTAAGTCAAGTGATTGGTTTTCGTCAGTCTTATCCTGCTGTTCTGATGTTTCATGACCAACACACCGGCAGAGCACCTTCTTAAGGTCGCTCGGGAACATAGGCTTGCTGATAAACTCCGTCACTCCAGCCTCTCTGGCTTCATCCTCAATATCTGTCCAGTCGTAGGCAGTGAGTATGATGATAGGCACATCATCACCTATAGCCTTCCTTATGCGACGTGTGGTCTCTATACCGTTCATATCAGGCATCATCCAGTCGATGATATACACCCTAAAGGAATCACCATCACCGTAGGCTGCCTGAGCACGGATAACGGCTTCCTTGCCCGATGTGCACCATTCCGAGCGCATGCCCACATCCTTGAGCATCTTGGCTATAGAGAGACAGGTGTTAGAATCATCATCAGCCACCAAACCCTTGGCACCTTTGAACTCCGGTATCTCGACATTCTCCTTTGGAGCCTGGGCCAGCTTGAAGTCGAAGGTGACAACAATCTCTGTACCCTTACCCAACTCGCTCTTTATATCTATCTTGCCACCCATCATGTCGATGATGTTCTTGGTGATAGCCATACCCAGACCAGTGCCCTGGATGCCGCTCACCGTTGAGGACTTCACGCGTGAGAATGGATCGAAGATAATCTTCACAAAGTCTTCGCTCATACCCATACCATTGTCCTTGATGCGGAATTCATAGGTGGCATAGCCTGAGCTTTTAACAGTCTTCTCAATGATACGCATCGATATCGTGCCTCCCGCTGCTGTGTATTTTATTGCGTTCGACAGCAGGTTGAGCAGCACCTGGTTCAGTCGCAGTTTGTCGCAGATGATATGCTCATCGTTCACGTTGATAGTATCGATGAAGAAATCGTCCTGCTTGCTGTGTATATCAGCCTGCACAATATCGCGGAGGGTATGTATGATATCAGGCAGATATTCCTCCTTCTCATCCAGGTTCATCTTTCCTGACTCTATACGACTCATATCGAGCACATCGTTGATGAGCGAGAGCAGATGGTCTGACGACTGTGCTATCTTGCTCAGATAGTCTTGCACACGTTCCTTATGGTCGATATGACTGGCAGCCAGACCGGTGTAGCCTATGATGGCGTTCATAGGTGTACGTATGTCGTGGCTCATGTTGTTGAGGAAGGTTGTCTTGGCACGGTTTGCTGAGTTTGCCATGGTTAGAGCATCCTGCAACTGTGCCTGTTTCTCTGCCAGCTGGCTCTGCAGTTCCTGACGGTCAGCACCCAGCGAGTCCATAAACGAGAAACCAACGGTGAAGGTGGCTGCCGAACCGTCATCATTACGCGACACCACATACACCGTCACCGTAATCCACTTGCCTTCGTTGCCCGGAATAACGGAC
>R18__coassemble_1680_pt1 | contig 21237 bp, 9 predicted proteins | sample R18__metabat2_low_PE_027 | metagenome-assembled genome bin R18 | reverse complement strand
TGGACTATCCGCATGTGGCAAGTCTTGCCTGTCCGAAAGCCATGCTCTTCATCAATGGCACACAAGACAAGCTCTTCCCTATTCCGGGAGTGGAGAAAGCCTTTGCCACCATGCACCGGACATGGGAAAGTCAGAATGTTGGCGACAAACTGAAGACACTCATTTGGGATATGCCACATTGCTGCAACCTAAAGTCACAGCAGGAAGTGCTAAAATTCTTTAAAAAGCACCTGTAACTCCATTCCTTCATTAAAGAAGTCATGACAAAGCAATAAGAGTAAAAAATTTGTCAAGGCGTAATGTCCGGAAGATATCCCTTACGTCTTCCATTTTTCTACCACTCATCACCCACTTTAAGTGGGACTTTGGTGGGACTTAAGTGGGACTTAAGTGGGACTTATAACGAAGAAATAATATAGAAAACACTCCGTTTATTCGCAGTAAATGCAACATTTTTGTACATTTTTTAAACAAAAAAAGTTGTTTTTGCTGCTTTTTTTATATTAAATTTGGTGAAAAAGGAAAAAATTTCTTAACTTTGCACCGATTTTTGTATTTTCGTGGATTTAAATCTAAAATTTAGAATGAAAAGATTAGTTTTCTTGATAACAACACTCTTTACTCTCACTGAAATAGCGTTTGCTCAGTTTGCGTCTGCACCAGCTTTTCCCGGTGCCGAAGGTTATGGGCGATATGTCACAGGAGGTCATGGCACCACCGGCACACCGACTATTTACCACGTCACCAACCTTAAGGACTCAGGTTCGGGTTCGCTGCGTTATGGTGTGGAGAGCAAGAGTGGCTATAGGATAATAGTCTTCGATGTTGCAGGCACGATAGCACTCAGTTCGCAGCTGAACATAAAGAACGGCAATGTGACCATCCTTGGTCAGACAGCCCCTGGTGATGGTATATGCATCAAAAACTACGGTGTACAGATTAAGGCGAGCAACGTTATCCTGCGCTTCCTGCGCTTCAGGATGGGCGATGAGAAAGGCGTTGAGGCCGATGCACTGGGCTTCATGTCGCACAATGAGAGTCCAGCTTTCAAGAACATAGTCATCGACCACTGCTCTATCAGCTGGTCGACCGACGAATGTGCTTCGTTCTACGGTGTAGAAAACTTCTCGTTCCAGTGGAACTATGTCACCGAGAGTCTGAAGATATCCGTCCACGACAAGGGTAGCCACGGTTACGGCGGTATCTGGGGTGGCAAGAAAGCCTCGTATCATCACAACCTTATAGCCCACCATGACAGTCGCAATCCACGTCTGGACCACGGTTATGTAAGCACCATTGGCGGTCCGTTGGACTTGATAAACAACGTGATCTACAACTGGGGTGGCAACACCTGCTACGGCGGAGAGAACAAATCGGGCTATGCTGCCAAGACTTACAACATACTGAACAACTACTACAAACCTGGTCCTGCAACCAAGAGTAGTGTGACGACCCGTATGCTCGACCCAACAATATCCTGCAGCAACTGCGGCAGCGGGTGTGTGCCAGGTATATTCTATATGACTGGAAACTACATGTATGGCAGTCCGACGGTGACAGCCGACAACTGGAAAGGCTCCACACATAACACCGCCTCACTGAAATCATTTGTCAGGTTCACTTCAGGAGAAGAGCTCTACGACACCTGCAAACTGCTGAATATGCACAAGGCAGAGACAGCATTTGAGAAAGTCACCAACTGTGCCGGTGCATCCTTCAAACGCGATGTCATCGACGAACGCATAGCCGAAGAAGCACGCGAAGGTACCTATACCTTCGACGGAAGCATGGGAAGTACAGGCGGTCTGATTGACTCTCAGTCAGATGTTGGCGGTTGGCCAATATATGGTTCCGACTCAAAACCAAAAGACACCGACAAGGACGGAATACCTGACGACTGGGAAGAAGCAAACGGACTGAACCCAGCCAGTGCTACGGATGCCGCAAAGAGGACACTTGACCCAAGAGGCTACTATACCAATATAGAGGTATATGCCAACTGGTTGGTTGAAAGTATCATAAAGGAAGAGATGGCCGATGCCGAAGAAGGCTTTGAGGAATACTACCCAGAGGTTGTTGACCCTAACGCACCTAAGGGACTGAAGGGCGATGCCAATAACGATAGTGTTGTGGATGTGGCAGATATAACAGCGATAGCAAGTTATATTCTTGGCACTACTCCTGAAGCGTGGAACCAGACAAATGCCGATGCCAACAGTGACGATACGATTGATGTAGCGGATATCACTGCGACGGCAGGAATAATACTTGGGGAATAGAGGCTATAGGACGCAATAGATGCTGTAGATGCTATGGAAACCATAGAAACCATAGAAACTATATAAAACCATAGAACTATTAAAAAAATAAATAAACAATAAAAGAAATGACAAAATCCAGAATCAGAACAGGGCTTATGCTTTCAGCATTGCTTTTGTCGTTGATCATGTCATCGTGTAAGGACAAGATGGACGAGTACTTTGAGGTGCCGGGATGGATTGGTGGTTCTATCTATGAAGAGCTACAGAAAGACGGCAACCATAGTATCTTCCTACAGGGTATTGACAAGGCCGGATTCAAGACAATTGTCAACGGCAAGTCTATCCTCACGGTTGCAGCACCCGACGACAATGCTATGCGTGAGTATCTTCAGTCTAACTATGGCACAACAGACATCAACAGTCTGACAGATGCTGAGGTAAAGAAGTTAATCGGGTTCCACATCATGTACTATGCACTCGATGAAGACGACATGTACAATTTCCGTCCGGAAGAGGGCGACGGTGCTACCGATGAGCAGATGAGTGTCAAAGGTGGACTTTTCTATAAGTTCCGCACAAAGAGTAACGATGAGATGACTGTGGAGAGAGACACTACGACCGCAGAGCATTGGGTAAAAGTGTATCATCTGGAGCGTTACCTGCCTTCATTCTCAAAGAAAATGTTTGAGACCAAGGGCATTGATCCGCAGAAGAACTATAACTACTTCTATCCAGAGACAGAGACCGCAGGTGGCTGTGCTATGGAAGGTGGTTTCAACATTGCAAACGCTGCTGTGACAGAATATGCCGCCATAGCAAACAATGGTTATATATATAAGGTTGATAAGGTTTTAAAGCCACTGGAGACAATATATACCGAACTGAAGAACGCCGGCAGTGATGATGAAGGCTACTCCACATTCCTGTCGCTATATGACAAGTATCAGTATTATGCATACGACAAGAACCTGACTCTGGAGTATGGCAACGGCGACTCACTGTTCCAGCACTACCACAGCAATCCGCTGCCGAATATAGCCTGTGAATGGCCGGAGACCGACTATACAAAGGTGACAAAGCTGGCATACGCTGCACATAGCATCTTCGCACCTAACAACAAGGCATTCACTGACTTCTTCAATGACTATTGGGGAGAAGGTGGATACAGCGACCTGTCGGAGGTTGCTTCTTCGTCGATACAAAAACTGCTCTACAACTGTATAGGCCGTCCAACGGTTGATGTTGAGAACAAGACCGACAGCAAATACGGTTACTCTATGATATTCCCTGAGGAGATTGAAAACGGCATGGTGGAAGACCCTGACGGCAAGGTTATCAGCTTTGACACTCAAGGCGTGCCACAGAAGAACCGTTTGATATGCTCCAACGGTGTACTGTATGGTTGCAACTACCTGACTCCTCCAGCTGCATTCAACAGTGTGAGCGGTCCGGCTTATCAGCGCAAGGATATGAGAGACTTCCTTTACTTTATCCAGAGCGGTGGCATGGACAATGTGCTGAGCAACAGCGAAGCACGATATATCCAGTTATATGCCGACAATACTATTGTTGAAGGTGCGGGATATAAGTGGAACGAAGCATCAAATGCTCTGACCGACCAGAACGACAAGGCAATAGGCAGTGGAACATGCCGCTCGTATGCTTACGGTCACACCTGTGCACCGACTGATGGTAATACTATCCTGGCAACAAGTGGAAAGAAAGTGTATGAGACACTCAACCAGCATCAATATTGGTATGTTATGGATGGCAAACTTACAAACAGCATTGCCTTCTGCAAGAAACTGGACTTTGCCGAGAATCCTGAGAAGGACCTGGACATCTGGGCAAGCTTTACCCCTATGGCATATCGTGGCGATGTTGACGGATGGACAAACGGTCATTGCTACCAGTATGACAATGCTCTGCTTGAAGGAACATTCGACAATCTTAACAACAAGAATATTGTGACCATCATGTGTAACAACCGTACCGACGCAACATCCGACTTCTATGGATTTGTGCAGTTGATACAGCTTGCTGGTCAGATAGACAACAAGAAAGCCACATTCTCATTCTGGCAGGAAGATGCATTTATGTTTATACCTACCACAGAGGCTGTTGAGAAGGCTATTGTAAGAGGCGACTTTGAAGATGTCATCGAACTGGACGAAGATGTGCAGGTGGGTCAGGAAGATTTCTTCGACCACTGCCATATCTCAAGAGACACATACGAGGAAGACGGTGAGGCAGAAGAGATACTTACGGGCTATATAGCACGTCATTTTGTACCACTGTCAACAGCCGTAATGACAAACTACCCATTCTGCGGATGGGGTGAAGACGAGGATGTAAAGACCGCTGGCGGTCTGCAGACTTGGGACACCTACATCAACGAGATGAAGGGTGAGATGGAGGCCGTATGTATTGCTATTGACAATACTACCAATCCGGATAAGATACAGGTAGGAGTATGGGACAAGAACAAAAAGACTTTCGGCAAGAAGGTTAATGTTATTGACAAGTACTATTACTTCCCATTTACCTTTAATGATGGTGGTGTGCATTTTATTGACGGAATGCTGAAGTAGATAATTGGAAATTGATAATTGGCAATGAAGAATATGAAAAAAATAATTTTCGTTTTTGCTTTAGTTTTCGTGAGCATTGCTTCTGCAAGTGCACAGAATACGATATCGGGTACTGTCACTGAGCAATTTGGTAATAGTACCGAGCCATGTATTGGAGTTAACGTTGCATTTGTTAACTCGCAGAACCGTATTATATCCGGTGTTACAACTGACTTTAATGGTAAATACTCGCTGAAGGTTCCTGCTGAAAAGAATATAAGCATCCAGTTCTCATATATCGGTATGACAACACAGAAGTTCAAATATACCGGTCAGAAGGTGCTGAATGTCAAGATGGAAAGTAATGCCCATCAGTTGAAGGAAGTTGAGGTAACAAGTAAGAAACGCGACCGCAGTGATATGGGTGTATCATCACGTGTACAGGCTTTTGCTACTCAGAAGCTGAACATGAGTGAGATTACCGAAGTAGCCCCTGTTACATCGGTTGAAGAAGCCCTGCAGGGACAGCTTGGTGGTGTGGACATCCTCGTGGCAGGTGACCCTGGTGCAAAGAGCACAATCCGTATCCGTGGTACTGCTACCCTGAACTCAAAGGCCGACCCGCTGATTGTTATTGATGGTGTGCCTCAATCTACTGATATCGACGATGACTTCGATTTCAACACCGCCAATCAGGAAGATCTGGCACAGATGCTCTCTCTCAACCCTAACGATATTGAGAGCATTGAGGTTCTGAAAGATGCTGCATCAACAGCCATCTATGGTACAGCCGGTGCAAACGGTGTGCTCCTCATCACAACAAAGAAGGGTGCTATGGGTAAGACCAAGTTCACCTTCTCTACCAAGAACTCACTGAAGGTTGAGCCTAAGACAATGCCAATGCTTAACGGTGACCAGTATGTGGCATATATCCAGGATGCTATATGGAACACAGCTAAGTCGCAGGGTCTGGCAAACAGCAGCAACCTGCTGAAATACCTGTTTGACACACCGGAAATAAACTACAACCAGGACTGGAGATATTTTGATGAGTATAATCAGGATGTTGACTGGTTGGGATATGTAAAGAAGAATGCTCTGATCACCGATAACTCATTCTCAATGAGCGGTGGTGGTGAGAAGGCAACCTATCGCTACTCCATGTCGTACCTGAACGAAGGTGGTACTACGAAAGGCACCAACCTGCGCCGTTTCACAGCTGCGCTGAACATTGGTTACCGTTTCTCAGATAAACTCACCGTCAACGCAGAATACAACTATTCTGACTCACAGAAGAAGGCACCTTGGAGTTCCAGCGTACGTTCTGAAGCATTGCGCAAGATGCCGAACAAGAGCCCTTACTATATTGACGACGAGACAGGTGAGATGACCGATACATATTTCACCCGCCAGAATTCAGAGGAGTTCCAGGGAGCCTTCACCGGCAGTAAGAACTTCCACCCTATCATCATGGCAAATGAGAGCTACTCAAACTCAAGTGTTAAGGACCAGAAAATAACAGTACGCCTGAACTGGTACATACTGCCTTCACTGACATACTACGGCTATGTATCAATGAAATACAACACCACTAAGAGTGAACAGTTCCTGCCTCAGACAGCAACGGGTGTTACAACAGAAAACACATACGCCAACCGCAGTTACGATGGTTACTCTAATAACTTTGCCCTTCAGACAGAGAATAAGCTGATGTTCAATAAGACATGGAACGATATCCATAACTTCATTGCTACCGGCATCTGGCATACTACATCGTCGAGGAGTTCTTCATATGGTGCAAGTCGTTACAATGTGGCAACAGCCAACATCGCCGACCCAGCATCAGGCGGTGGCACACTGCTTGAGATGAGCAGCAGCGATTCCGAGGTACGCACACTCTCAGGTCGTGGTAGTCTGGTCTATACCTTAATGGACAGATACACCATAAACGGAACTTTCAACTATGAAGGCAAATCATCACTCGGACCAGAAACACGCTGGGGATTCTTCCCATCAGTGGGTGTATCATGGCAGGTACAAGACGAACCATTCATGAAATGGACCGAAGAATGGCTTGATCAGTTCAAGATTCGTGCAAGTTGGGGTAAGAGCGGTAATGCGCCATCGGGCACATCACCTTATATAGGCCAATACAACTCTGTTGGTCAGTATATCGACGGCAGTGCCATAGCACCATCCAAGATGCAACTGAACAAGCTGAAATGGGAGACTTCACAAGAGTTGGACTTTGGTACTGATATTGCCCTGTTCAAGAATCGTTTGAACATAACCTTCGACTATTACCGTAAAGACACCAAAGACCTTCTCCAGAGCAAGGCCATCATCTCTTCGGCAGTAGGATACGGCGACACAAAACTGGCATATATCAACTCGGGTAAACTGAGGAATGAAGGTTGGGAGTTGCGTTTCGACTACGACGTGCTGAAAATAAAAGATTGGAGTCTGAAAGTTAACTGGAACTTCAACCGTAATATCAATACCATTATTGAGCTCCCTTCAAACATCAATGCCAACAACTATACCTTCGGCAACGGCAACTATGCACAGCGTCTGGTATCAGGTACGGCAGTCGGTTCATTCTTTGGATACCATTATGTTGGTGTGTATGACAACCTTGAAGATACATACGCAAAGGATGAAAACGGCAACACCATGTACGACCTTAAGGGCGAACCTATCATCATGACCAACGGTTCTGTAAGGTGCTACCCTGGTGATGCTAAATATGAGGATGTCAACCATGATGGTAAGATTGACCAGAACGATATCAAGTATATCGGTAACTCCAACCCAATTGTAAGCGGTGGTGGTGGATTCACACTGAAATACAAGAAACTCAGTCTGACAGTATTTGCTCACTACCGTCTCGGTCAGAAGATTATCAACCAGGCACGTATGGATGCAGAATCAATGTATGGTAGCGACAATCAGAGCACAGCCGTCCTGCGTCGTTGGAGAAACGAGGGTGATGCCGCAAATACCGACATTCCACGTGCATTGTGGAAATATGGCTATAACTACCTCGGCAGCGACCGATTCGTAGAAGACTGCTCATTCCTTCGTCTTAAGACCCTCTCACTGAGTTATACACTTCCTAAGAATTTCGTAAAGAGTCTGGGACTTACCGGTGCTAATGTTTTCATTACCGGTTATGACCTGTTTACTATCACAAATTATACTGGTCAGGATCCGGAAGTAAACCTCCCAAGTAAGGTTACTGACATTGCTAAGGACAGTTCTCAGACACCTCGAAGCAGACGATATTCTATGGGTGTGACCATTAATTTTTAATTAAGAATAGAAGATTAAAAATTAAGAATTATGAAAAAGTATATATATATAATAATGTGCAGTGCGATGATTATCTCTATGTCGTCGTGCAATCAATATCTGGAAGTATATCCTGAAAATGTAGAACCAACAGATAAGTACTGGTCAACAAAAGAAGAGGTCGAATCAGCACTCTTCTCAGGATACTATTACCTTCGCAATTCAGTTGAGGATTATCTCATCCCTTGGGGTGAGCTCCGTGCAGGATGCATAACTAACAGAAGTGGTAGTGTGCTACAGAAATTTGAGCTGAAACCAAGCAGCAAGGTTGCCACTTGGGCTGATATGTACAAGATCATCAATATAGCCAACCTTGTATTGGCAAATGCAGAGTTGGCAAGGACAAATGACAACACATACACTCAGGAGGCTATGAACTCTCATTTCTGTGAAGCCTATTTCCTTCGTGCTTTAGCTTATTTCTACATTGCAAGGAATTGGCAGAGTGCTCCTCTGAACCTTCAGGGATACCAGTCGGATGATTACGACTATAATATACCGGCGGTTCCAAACACAGAAATCCTGGCACAGATAAAGACCGACCTTGAGACGGCAGTGAAACTCGGTGCAGCAAAGACAAGCTTTGATACAACATGGGAGACAAAGGGCAGAGCAACTATCTGGTCAATCTATGCACTGCTGACCGATGTATGTCTATGGAAAGCCGACTTTGACGATGCCATTAAGTATGCAAATGCAATACTGAACTCGCAGGACACTTCCCGTCCACGTTTCATGTCAACACCAAGTCGTACAAGCTGGTTCTCAATGTTCAATCCAGGCAACAGCAACGAGAGTATTTTCGAGATACAGTGGTCGTATGAAAAAGAAGATAAGAGCGGCTATCAGAGCAATAATCTGCCGATGCTGTTCTATAGTGGCAGCAGTGAATACACCTACCATTTCTGCGACGAGATGAGAGATGCCTACAATCAGGAGTCACTCGAGATTGGCGAGAACTGGATGGCTCAGCACCCTAATCCTGGTCCGGAAGAGACTCCAGACTATATCCGTTCTATCTATGGTACCACCGATGGTAACAACCTTTGCTGGAAATATATTGGTGGAGCACAGGGAAGTGCTACCAACCGAATCTCGGAAGGCAAGGAAGATCCTAACTACATTATCTATCGAGTTGCTGATGTTATGCTTATGAAAGCAGAAGCCATCATTATGAAAGACCTCGAAGCTCCTAACGAGGCTGACAATCAGACTGCAATAGATATCATCAATCAGATACGTACACGTACTAATCTGAATCCATCTGAACTGGATGCCGCATTTGCAGGACCTACAGAGTTGCTAGAAGCCATCCTGCATGAGAGAGTTATGGAATTTGCCGGAGAGGGCAAAGCTTGGTATGACTTCCTCCGTTTCGGTCATTATACTGACCCAACAGGAAAGATTGACTTCAAGAGAGACTTCCTGATCAACAATGTTCAGATTTACAACTCTTCTCTGAGTGCAGACAAGATAAACTCTGTTCTGCTTAACGAAAACGCATGGTATATGCCAATCTCTGCTGATGAGATAAAGGCAAACCCACTCCTTTCTCAAAACCCATATTATTGATAATTAATAATGAATAATAAGATGAAAAAAATAGTTTCCGTTTTCGTATTCGGTTTTGTCTTCGTGAGTCTAACTCTCACGGGATGCAAGGACCCTAATGAAGACTCTACATATATCATACCGTCAGAAGATGAACTGAACTGGAAGATTACCGAAGTTCTGGAATCTCACGAAGAATTCTCCTTATGGGTAGAATTCCTGAAATATGCCGATTTCTACAATGCGCTGCGTGATGCCAATGTAAAGGCAACAATATTCTGCCCAACCAATGAGGCAGTACAGGAGTTCCTGGAATGGCGAGGTGTGGAAAGCATTCAGGACTTGGATTTAGATTATGCAAAGAGTGTTGCTAAGACACATATAATCAAAGACGAGACAATAAGTGAGACCACAATTGACGATTGTGCTCAGAAGGGCTCAACATTGGCTCAGAATCTGTTTGAGAACTATCTCACTTTGACTTATGGCTATAAACTGGTTGATGTTGATGATAAGTATAAGTCGGAAGAGATGCAGAATACCGACCAGGTGTATGTCAACAATCAGGCAGCGATGAACAATCTTAATGTCATTTCCTGTGCAGCACCTGTAACAGAGGATGGAAGTGGTTCTCCTCAGGGCGCCATATACACTCTCGACGATGTTATCCGTCCATTGGCAGAGACAATACTTGGCAAGTTGGAACTTGAGAAGGATGCCCAGGACGAACCTGCCTACACTATCTTCACAGAGGCAATCACAAAGACAGGTTTTGACTCAATTGCCAACAAGGTGTGCGACACTGTTTATATAGCAGGCTCACAGGTGATTACTAATTACAACTACACCTGTTTCGCAGTCTCTGACTCAACATACAAACAGAGCGGCATCAACTCACTGGCAGATTTGGAAACAAAGGTTGGCGGTTCAGCAGGTCTGGTGGACTATGTTAAATACCACTTCCTGCAGCGTAAATATACCACTGACGAACTGTTCAACTTCCAGTCGGAAGGCGAGACCCTTATCTATGAAACACAGTTGAAGGGTAAGGCCATCATCACTGATGAGACAGACGGTGTGAGGAAGATAAACAAGGACATCAATATACTGCGCAGCGATATGGAGGCACGCAACGGACTCATAACAAAGGTTGACGAGGTTATGCCGGTGTATGATCCAGATCCAGTAAATGTGAAATGGGACTTCCTGAACTACGCTGATGTCATTGCGTATATAGACAAGGTCAATGGTGCCGGTACATTCCTCAAGCCACTTGAGAACCGCGAAACCAAGACCGACATCAGTTCAACAGATGCCAACAACTCCATCACATCCTTTGATTATAAGGCAGAGTCGTCCAAGGCTTCGTTCTATAAGGTTGGATATTATAAGTATAAGAGCTCAACCAAGTATAATGCCTATATGGGCAACTATATGAAGCTCAACCTTGGATATAACGGATGGATTCAGTTCACATCTCCTACCATTGTGGCAGGTCACTATAAGGTTGTGTTCCACTATTGCTTTGAGATTGCACTGAAAGAGTTCTACACAACAGGTTCGCTGACAAACTTCATCCTTGATGATCAGAGCAAGAACGCATACGTGCTGAAAGGTCTGACAACAAAGGACGGTGCTCAGGGGCCTCATCAGATAACCTTGTTTGATGATCTGGAATTCACAGAATCATGTGCTCATACATTCCGTATCACAATGAAGGATATCAGTGCAAAGGATAATTCAAAATACAACCAGATGATAGACTACCTGGAGTTCATACCAATAAACAATTAACATTATGAAGAAAATAGTTTTCGTTTTCGTAAGCGTTTTCGTAAGCGTAGCTTTTACAGGTTGCAAGGAATGGGACGACCATTTCAACGAGCAGACTATTGTTTCTGACCTGCAGGACACCTATCAGGGAGATGTGGTAAGCTACATCAAGTCGGCATCCGATCTAAGCAAGATGACCGAGATACTGAGTTCATACGGCATCTTCAACGATGCTGCAAGTGATAAGAGCTATACTTACATTGTCTGCAGCGACGATGTGCTGAACCAGTATATGAATGAGATAACCGACTCGGCATCCAGACATGATTTTGCTCTGAATTCAGTATCTGACATGGCTGTTGCTCCATCCATGCTGAAAGATGGTCTTGGAATTAAGACACGCAAGGAAAAATGTGTATGGGTGTATGATAAAGGCGACAAATTCACTCTTGATGAATGTAATATAGTGAAGACCATCAAGGCTAATAATGGTTACATTTATTATGTTGATGGCATCATTCCAGTAAGATACTCCGTATATGAATATCTGTTCAACCATCTACCTTCAACATACAGCGATTTCCGTAATCTGCTGCGTACACGTCAGACACAGTATTTTGATCGTGAACATAGTACAATCGTTGGTGTTGATGAGACAGGCCGTACGGTATATGACTCTGTTTTCATCACACGTTGCGAGCTTATGGACCGTTACACCAAGGACGGTGTTGAACAGTGGAACATGCGCGATGAGGACTATGCCATGACAGTCATGGTGCCTGACAACTCTCTTATCCGTCGAGCCATGAGAGCAGCCATCGACAGTATTCCAAAGTGGCTTGGCCGACAGGCCACACAAGCCGACTCCACTAAGTTCTACGACTGGATAGTAAAGGCAGCTTTCGTTGACCGTCGTATGGATGAATCCGAAATGGCTGATGGCGCAGCCGACTTTGATTGTGTAGGTGGATACAAGAAGGTTATTGACGAGCAGGCCGACGAAACAAAGTATAAGGAGATGGAACCTGCACATTGGCGTCCATCCGTACAGAAAGTTGATGTCAGCAAAAAGGTTGTATGTAGCAATGGCACTGTATATCCTTGCACATCTTTCAAGATTCCTAACCACGTTGTTATCTATCGTGTTAAATCACGCTTGTACCAGGTGTGGAATGCAGATTATAAGAAGAGCAACCTTGTAAATCCTAAGACAGGAAAATTATATACAAGGGATTCGTTCTTCACTTGGAACCACTGGATCAATCCAGCTTCCGATTGTGAGGGTCAGTCATCATTCGACCTTGGCGATGCCTCCACAGAACTGTCACCTATCTATTATTATCTGCTCACAGCTATTCCTGATGAGGAAGCAAGGAAAAACAAGTATTCCTGCAGCGTAACCTATCAGGGACTTATCTATAATGAAGACGACAATACCGTTTCGATAGCAACATTGCCTGCAGGCGAATACTATTGGAGCATGGGATTCAAGCATAGTATCCAGTATTGCCTCAGTATGAAGTTCAATGATCAGCCTTGGTCTGTTGAGGATATGTGTATGTATGCACAGGGCAGTAACTTCCACTTCGACCGTGGTGCTGCGTCTGAGGTGCCTCACCTTGGTACTGGTGTCATTGCTTATCCGGAAGGTTACGATCCTGACGACTGGATGAAGATTATCCCTAGCGGAAAGGCTATAGCCTACGACACAGATGGGTATCTGGTTGATATTGTCAACCTGACCAAGAGTGGACCATTCACTATCACAATCAAGTCTAATGACATGTCGGAGATATTCCAGAATCAGATCGACCTTGGCAACACAAGTGTTATCGACAGTAATGGTTTGATAGTCAGAACCAACAAGAACATCTATCAGTTGATGATGTACCACTGGTGTCTGCGTCCAACAAAGAACAACTATTAATAACGGGCAATTGATTATGAGTAATAATATGAAAAAAATAGTTTTCGTTTCCGTTTTAGTTTTCGTGAGTGTTGCTTTGGCGAATGCTCAGAATGCGATAAAGTCGAAAGTCGTAAACACAGACAATTCCCCTGTAAAAGGTGCCATAATATCTGTGATAAACGAAAAGGGGACAACGCTCTCTGACGAAAACGGCACGTTTGAAATTTCAACAGAGACAGGTTCCGCCCTCATCAATATCAAGGCTCAGGGCTTCTATGAGCAGATGATACCTGCCAAGAAGCTTGGCAAGGTTGCTGCTGTTATCCTGATTCCTGAAAGCGACCCATTGTATAATGGAAGAGTTGTGACTCCATATTCCGACCAAGGTCGTGACAGCAAACTGACAACAACAGTAGGTATCGAGAAGAAAGATTTCTCAACAAAGCAGTCGGTTGGTGCTGCTCTGCGTGATGCTGCTCCTGGACTCCAGATTATAGAGAAGAGCGGTATGCCTGGAGAAGGCACATACCTGAACATCCGAGGTATCCATTCACTGGTTGCTGAGAACAATCCACTGATTGTTATCAACGGCACTCCGTATCTCACCAATCAGGATGCATCAAATATCATCACCAGTTATTCCCGCGACTTCCTCTTCGGCTATTCTCCAAGAGACATCAAGAGCATAACAGTTCTTAAGGGTGCTGATGCTGCTTATTATGGTTCGTTAGGCTCTAATGGCGTAATAGAAATCGAGACAGAGAACCCATCGAGCGACAATCTTAACACCCGCATATCTTTCAGCGGACAATATGGTATGAACTTTGCAAAGAAGACAATGCCTGTGCTCGACGCTTCGCAGTATAAGACCTATTTGAAAGATATCGGTATGACACGCTACTCTTCCATGAGTTCACTGACAAATGATTATCCATTCCTGCTCAACTCTGACAACTACGTTGGCAGCTACCTATTCAATGAGAACACCAACTGGATGGACGAAATTAAGAAGAATGGTTTCACTACAGAAAACATCTTCCGCGTGGAAGGTGGTGATGAGATTGCCAAGTATAATATCTCCTTCGGATACACCGGCAACAAGGGAACACTGAAGAACACCGGTTCTGACCGTTATCACACTATGATCAGTTCTGATGTGCTGGTAAGTCGTAAGGTTGACATCTTTGCAAATGTCGGACTGGCTTATCAAACCAGCAACCTGATGCCTACAGGTATGACCATGGAGACCAATCCTTATCTTTCAGCATACTATGCAATGCCACTCATCAGTCCATATCAGAAACAGACCGACGGCACACTGCTCTCACGCTTTGCCACATATAATGGTTGGAACACATCTTCAATCCCAGCCTACGCTTACGACAACGTAAGCAATCCTCTGGCAATTGTTGAGACCGTTGAAGCCAAAGATAAGATCTATGATGCCAACGCACGTGTGGGTATCAACTACAAATGGAACAGATACCTCACCCTTACAGGTACAGCAAATCTCTATTACAACTATACTGAAGAGAAGATGTTCGTGCCGGGTGTTACCGACCACGCTATTATCCCTCAGGTGTATGGCACAGGTGAGAATATGGTAGCCAATGGTGTGATACGCCAGATTATAAACCAGTTTGCCATACAGGCCAAGTATAACCGCACACTGAATAAAGTTCACGAACTCAACGGACTGGCAACGCTGCGTTATCTGAACAAGAATATCGAGTACGACTTTGCAAGGGGCTACAACACAGCCAGTGACTATTACAAGACCCTTGACCAGACCGTGAACGAAAAGGATAACTTCGGTAGCAACGTAAAATGGAAGTATATGGGACTTGCACTGCATGCCGATTATATCTACAAGCGTCTGCTGAAGGCTAATGTAGGTGTCACACTTGATGGAACAAGTGTTACCGGCAGTGATGCATCATTGATGGGTGCTTTCCCATCTGCCGGACTCACCATGATGCTGCACAACATGAAGTCAATGCCTGAATGGATAAACCAGCTCAATGTATCTGTTGAGGGAAGCATGACCGGCAACAGCCGCTTCTCTTCAAACTATGGAAAGAATTACTACGTGAGTCAGAATATGTTCAATATCGGTGCTATTGTCCGTTCTAATGTTCCTAACACAAAACTGAGTTGGGAAAAGAATCGCCAACTGGATTTTGGTGTTGATGCATCATTCTTTGGCCGACGACTCGACCTTGGTGTGAACCTCTTCACCAGCAAGGCATACGACCTGCTCGTACGCAGTGATATATCATCTGTTTTCGGTTCGTATGATTTCTACGACAACAAGGCTGAAGTTAATGGTAAGGGAGTTGAATTCTCACTCCGCGCCAAGGTGCTTGACACAAAGGACTTCGGTGTCATCATTGGTGCAAACGGTGCCGTTGTGAAGAACACACTCAACAAGATTGGCGACGCTGATGAACAGATTATCTCTTATACTACTTACGGCGATGATGATGCACAGACAATACTGCGTGTTGGTGAGACTCCTTATGAATTCTATGGTTACGAAACAAAGGGTATCTATTCCACCAGTGCAGAGGCTGCAACTGCCTACAATGGTACAGCTGCTCTCAAAGACCGTGCCGGACAGGAATATCAGGCAGGTGATGTATGGTTTGTTGACCAGAACGGTGATGGTATCATCAACGATAAGGATAAGGTTTGTTTGGGCAATGCCCGTCCAAAGTTGTTTGGTGGCGTGAACCTTTCACTGAGATACAAGGAATTCACCCTCGATGCAGACTTCGCTTATTCCATTGGCAACAAGGCCTATAATGCCACACGTCGCCAGTTGGAATCAATGAGCACATTCTACAATCAGAGCACAGCAGTGCTCAACCGTTGGCAGGTTGAGGGACAGGTTGCCACATTGCCTCGCGCCAATTACGGTGACCCACTCAGCAACAACGCCTTCTCCGACCGCTGGATAGAGGATGCAGGCTATTTCAAGTGTCGTTCACTGAAACTGGCTTACAACTTCCAGAAGCTATGGTTCCTTCGCTCTGGTTCGTTATGGATTGCAGGAGAGAACCTCTTTGCGCTGACAAAATACCTGGGTGCAGATCCTGAGTTTGCTTACTCTTACGACGAGTCACTCCGCGGATTCGACTATGCAAAGATGTCACTCCCAAGAACAGTGAAAATAGGCTTTAATCTGAATTTCTAAAAGTTTAATGAGACCAATAAGTCTGATAAGACCAATAATTATGAAAAAGATAAATAAATTTACTATCAGCCACCTGCTACTTGCTACCTGCACCCTGCTGTGCTTATCTGGTTGTCGTGATATGCTGGACACTGATCCTAAGGATATCCTCAGCAGCGACGACTATGTGCAGAACGAAGATGAGATGTACAAGGGAATGCTTGGCATCCTGAACCGCGTTCAGGAAGCCGGTGATCAGTCCATATTCCTTCTGGACACACGATGCAATTATCTTCAGACCACTGAAAATGCACCAAATGCCCTCCAGGATATCTATAATTATGAAGAGACTGATGGCAATGAGTATGCCGACCCAACATGCTATTATGCAATCATCGTTGCCTGCAACGACTATTTCAACAAGATGGAGGAATACCATCATAATGTTGGCGGACTGGGTGAAATGGCAGAGACAAACTTTGTTCCGCTTCTCAGCAGTGCCATCCGTATAAAAGTCTGGGCATACTATATGCTCGGTCGCATCTATGGTGAAGCATACTGGTTTGATGATCCGCTCACTGAGATGAAGGACCTGAGCGATACACAGGTGTTTACCTACTGCACTATGGAGCAGTTGGTTGACAAGTGCCTCAACCTGCTTGATAATGGTATGATTATCGACGGAGTCAATGTGCCTGCCGATCAGGAGATGCAGTGGTATAAATGGCTTGATGAGGAAAATCAGCAGGCTTCACTCTACTACAAATGGCAATATCTCACTCCGCCACATCTCCTGCTTAAGTGCGAACTCACTTCATGGAAATGCAACTACCTGACAGAAGAGGCTGCACGCCCTTACTGGCAGTGGATGCGTGATAACATCCTGACTTATCTCTACAACGTACATAATGGCGTTATTGCTGTTACAGGTGTCAGCACCGATAAAGACGACAGCGGTAATTTCACTGAGTCGTTGGGATATATCTATCAGCTGAATATCCCTCTGCAGAGTGATGCCACAAACGCTTATTTCCGCATATTCTGTACCGAGAACATTGGCAGCAGAATGCAGATGATAAGTTCTATAATGTATGATTACGACAATCATCAAAGAAACCGACTCGTGCAGTATTTCTGCCCAACATGGCCAGGCACTGACGGCTTCTATCTCAAGCCATCTGATTACGGTGTTGGAATGTACAATGAGCAGGACCTTCGCAGTCCGGTTCAGAAGATGGTTGCAAGCAGCGACCTCAACGGCAGTCCGGCTGTCACCAAGTTCTATTATTGCTATGATTTCACTGATCGTATATATAAGTATCTACGTGAGAAGATCTTTGAGATTCAGCCAACAATAATCACCTTCCGCGGTCACGACTGGCACTTCCTGCTTGCAGAGGCAGAAAACCATCTCGGTCATTGGTGGCCGGCATCTGCCATAATAGGTAAGGGACTGACAAATGAGTTTGCTGACAAGACCATACCTTTCGATCCACAGTGGGGCGACACTCTCCACACTGTCGGTTCACAGGGACAGGACAGCATCTATTTCAAGGAAGATCCATATCCTTACGACTTCACCTGGTTTGGTAATAATGGTGGTTATGGCAACACCGGTCTGGCAGGTACAATGCTCGACCAGACATCGTTCCGCACATCAGACGGTCAGCTGATACGCATCGACAGCCTGAAATGGTATTGCCAGGATATGCCGGAATCAGAACGCATCCGCATCTACGATGAAGCATTGGCTTACGAATACATCAAGGAGTATATTGCAGAAGGCAAGGGCTACAGTTATCTGTGCAAGATAGCCGACCGCTACGATGGCAAGCATGGTCGTGGCACTGCTGATCAGGCTACCGAGATTGTAGCCAACTGGATTGCTCCTAAGTATGCTGCAGAAGGCAAATCGGCAAAGGTTCGCAGCTATCTGCAGAACAATGGCTACTACATAAAATGGAACCTCCGCAACGGAAACTTTATTCCAGAGAAATAAAATAGAGAATTCTAATATATTTTTTATTAACTTATTTAAAAACAAAACTTTTATGAAAAAATTAACTCTTTCATTGATGGCGATTCTTATGATTCTGCCATTGACAGTAAAAGCAGACTGGGTTAAGGAAGTTTCGAACAAGAGCGAAATTGTTGCTGCGTTCAATGCTTTCGAAAACACTCCAGGATGTGTGGACAAGATTATCGTTAAGGGCGACGATGCTACCCTTATCGATATAGGCAACTACACAATGGGTTGCGACTCAATCCGTGGTGGTAAGCTGATTGTCACTTCCGAACAGACCGACATCACTAAGGTTCCTCAGCTCAAACTCGGTTTCAACTTTAAGCCAACAGCTGCTGACCAGACAGAAAATCCTTCTTTCTCAATGATTTGGGAAAACGTTGGTCTTCAGTACCGTGCTGGTGCTACTGCATCTTCAGGTCAGATTTTCTATGCTAACGTGGCTGCCTGTGCTTACGACTCAGTCATCTTCCGCAACTGCGACATCAACAACATCGCTCGCTGCCTGTATCGTTCAGTTCCTGATTACGATACTATCTGGGTTGAAGAAGGTAATCCTGATGCAAGCTACGAACTTGTTCGCAAGACCTACCCTATCAACTATTTCGAGATGAGTGGATGTAAGGCTCACAATATGTGTATCTCTTCTGGCAATGGCTGGGGTGTTATCTACTTCGGTCAGTGCACAAAGGAAATCACATTCAGAAACAACCTTTGGTATGATATACCTTACGCAAAGGCACTTATCTACTGGGGATATATTGATTCAACTGGTGAGACTCCAAACGTTACCTTCAGCAACAACTCTGTATTCTGGGGTAGTGGTAGTCTGAACTCTGGTAAGCCTGTATTTGACGCAGGTGGCTACCTGGGTGATATGACAACATATAATTTCGACAACAACATCTTCTCTTATCCAGAAGGTGGTGAATTCACTCAGACAGCTATTGCCGACACAGCAAGATACGACAGCGCTGCTGTTGCTCTTCGTCAGAGACCTGCTGATGGTGGTGGTCTGATTTACTTCAACAACAACATCTCAAGAGGTTATAAGGCATTCGGTGATGAATCAAGCGTTGGTGCATATTACGACTTTGCTGAAACAAACACTTACACTTGGGAAGAGTCTGGATTGAAGTGGGAAGACTTCTATAGCGCAAACGAAGGCGACTTCCGTCTGCTTAAGTCTAATCCGCTCTACACAATGGGTGTCGACGGTGCTCCTATCGGTGCCGACTTTATGTATGTTGACGAGTTCCCTGTTGAAATCAAGGTGAATGTTGAGGTTACTGGTGTTCCTTTCGCTGGCTACACCATCAACCCAAGCAAGGCAAAATACTTCAAGGACGATCATATCACTATCTCTGCAACTGCCCACAACAGTTTCTTCCGCACATTTGCCGACTTCCAGGGATGGAGCAACGGCGAAACATCTGAAGAGATTGAGATGGACCTGACTGGCGAAGAACTTGAAATCAACCTCGTTGGTACATACGCTCCTGTTGGTCAGTATGTTGCTGCATTCGATTTCTCTGATGCAACCAAGGGTAGCGTAAAGAGCACAAACGATGCTCTCTCTGAAATCTACTTCAACATGGATCAGGACGATAAGTATCAGGCTAAGCTCTTCCAGTTCATGGTTGATACAGTTGGTCTCAGCGCTGGTGAAGCTTCTTACGAACTCTACTCTTCACGTTCAACAGACAACACTCGCAACTTCGAATGTCGTTACGGTCAGGTTAAGTTCGGTGAGGATGATGAAAGCGAGCGTCAGGGTATCGTAAGCCGTCGTACTCCTACTTGTATCAAGGACGAAAAGGCCGACTTCGTTGTTGTTGAATTCAACACTAAGGGCTTCAAGGGACTTAATTTCTCTTGCTTCGTTGGTACCGACAATAATGCCAACAAGACTCAGGAACTCTACTACTCACTGGATTGCCAGGATTGGAAGAAACTGACATCTGTCGATCTTGAAGCTTGGCAGTGGTTTGAACTGGCTGCTGATCTTCCTGCAGAGTGCGACAACCAGGATAGCATCTTCGTAAAGATCACAGGTGTTCCTTGCGGATTCGACGATGCTGTAATGGTAACAGACCAGAGAGAAGGCATGGGCCCTTACACTTGGGTTAACGATGTAACTCCAGAAACTAAGGCCGACAATACATTCTACTATAAGGATACTGACCGCTTTGAATATACTGGTAACATTGCTCTGACTTATCAGGAATATGCACCAGTTGCAGGCAAGAAGGGCGATGCTAACGGTGACAACGTTGTTGACGTAGCCGACATCACTGCTATTGCTTCTTACATCCTCGGTTCTGTTCCTACAGGATTCAATACCGACAATGCTGATGTTAATGGTGACAATGTTATTGACGTTGCCGACATTACCGGAACTGCTGCTATCATCCTTGGTGAATAATCGATAGTCGCTATTGCTTAATAGCAATCAATATAAAAATATGGGGAAAGTTCTAGCTTTCCCCATATTTTTTGCTCTCAAAAGTAACAACACACTATATATCACCCACTTATCTCATATTCTTCTCCTATTAAAGTTATATTGTTCTTGTATTGTTCTTATATACATACACACTATATACACACTCCATACACACTAT
>R18__coassemble_1626_pt1 | contig 22639 bp, 17 predicted proteins | sample R18__metabat2_low_PE_027 | metagenome-assembled genome bin R18 | reverse complement strand
CGTTTTGCAATGGGACGGGGCTTCGACTACGAGATAATAGAGAAGATAATAGACAGATATTGACCTATCAGGATTATTAGTCTTATTAGTCTTATTAGTCCTATTATAAAAGCAAGAAAGAAACACCGTTTTTTTCGCTATAAGTCCCACTTAAGTCCCACTTAAGTCCCACCAAAGTCCCACTTAAGGTGGGAGAAAAGAGGGAGAAAAATATGAGATACGTATGAGAATAATACAAGGATTGACAAGCAACAAATATAAATAAACTAGGGAATATGAAACGAATTGTTGTGCTTACTGGTGCCGGGATGTCTGTTGAGAGCGGACTGAGCACCTTCCGTGATGCTGGAGGATTGTGGGAAAACTATCCTGTTCAGCAGGTGGCTACCCATGAAGGTTGGGAGGCAGACCCAACGCTGGTGACAAATTTCTATAACATGCTAAGGAAGCAGTTGGTGACGAAGCGCCCTTGCAAGGGTCATGAGCTGGTGGCACAGTTGCAGGAGAAGTATGATGTTACGGTGGTTACTCAGAATGTGGACAACCTTCATGAGATGGCCGGGTCGAGGAATGTTGTGCACCTTCATGGAGAACTGATGAAGGTCTGCTCATCGTATAATGTTGAGGACCGTCGCTATCAGATCACTCTGAGCGAGGAGGAAGGCAACCTTGAGGTGGTGCCAGGCACTCGGGCTGGCGACGGTTCGCTGCTGCGCCCATACATAGTGTTCTTTGGTGAGGCTGTGCCAAACATGGAGCCGGCAGTAGCTGCCACCATGGAGGCCGACATCTTCATCATCATCGGCACGTCGCTCAACGTGTATCCTGCAGCTGGACTGGTGCAGTACACACGGCCCGACATACCTATCTACCTCATAGATCCGAATCCTATACACACGGGCAGCTATCGTAAGATCACGCAGATACAGAAAGGAGCCTCTGCCGGCATGGAGGAGCTGATGACGATGCTTTAAAGGCTCGCACAGGTTCACACAGAGGGAGAATAATTATCTCACACAGAGAGCACAGAGAACACAGAGAAGTCATACGACTTACCCGATGGACGCAGCAAGAGAGCACAGAGAGTGGCAGAATAATAATCTCACACAGACTTAACAGACTGAAAGGACTTTTTATTTTGTGGCGACACGTGGACGATGGAAAAAGTCTGTAAAGTCTGTTAGGTCTGTGTGAGATAAGAAACTGCCTTTGTGTGAGATAAAAATATCTTCTGTGTGGGAATGCTTAGGCTTCTTTCTGCTTCACGCCCATACGAGCCTCAACAACGTTGATGATGTAGTCGCCCAGCTTTTCACACTCGGCAATGATATCCATATACATGGTACCTATTGCATAGTTGTATTCGTGGTTGTCAACATCATTGATATTCTGGCTCTTGAGTTGGTTGCGGAAGTTGTTTATCTCGTTCTCAATATTGAAGGAGCGGTTCACGTCGAGCTGACCTTTTCTGCCACCCACGAGATGGTTCATCTCGGTGAGAGCATTATCGGTGAGGTTCATCATCTGGTCCATGTGGTTATACTGTGAAGGAGTGAAGTTCTCCTTGCCTCTCTGCCTTCTGTTGAGTGTACGGGCAATGTTGTAGCAAGAGTCGCCGATACTTTCCAGTTCGCTTATCTCGCGTAGCATGGCACGAATCTTAGCTTTTGTCTCGTCGCTGAGGTGTGAGTCGCTGATATGTTCCAGATAGCGTGCTATCTCAATCTCCATATTGTCAGATATACCCTCGTATTTCTCAATTCGTGCAAAGAGTTTGGAGAAGGCGCTGGCATCGTCGATACGTATCAGTTCGCGCACCATGCCAAACATGCGCTGCATACGTTCGGCAAAGGAGATAATCTCTTTCTGAGCCTCAAGGACAGAGAGTTCGGGAGTCTGCAGGAAACCACCTGTGATGAAGCGCAGACGGAAGTCGTCCTCATCGTCGATTTTCTTTGATTTTATGATCTTGCAAACCACCTTTTCAAACTGTGGTATGAACCAGATAAGTACGGCAGTGTTGACAAGGTTGAAACAGGTGTGGAAGGTTGCCAGTACAAACGACAGTTTTGCTGCGTTGGCAAGGAAAGCCTCTTCGCCGGCTTCGGCCTTTGTCATATCGACATCAAAGCCCACGATACCGCATACCATACGGATAAACGGACGGAAGACTATCAGCATCCAGCACACGCCGAAGATGTTGAATAGCATGTGAGCCAGGGCTGCTCTGCGTGCCTGTGTGTTTGCCGTCAGCGCTGCTATATTCGAGGTTACGGTGGTTCCTATGTTCTCACCCATCACAAGGGCTATACCCTGATAGATAGGCAGCACACCTGTGGAACAGAGTATCATTGTTATAGCCATGACGGCTGCCGACGACTGCACGCACATGGTGAGCACACCACCAAGAAGGAGGAACAGTATGGTGGTGAGGTAGCTGTCAGGGTCGAAGGAAGAGAAGAAAGCCAGCACTGCCTCGTTCTTGCCAAGGTCCATGTCGATACCCGTCTGTCGGAGTGTGCCAAGTCCAAGGAACATGAAGGCAATACCGAAGAGGAAGTCTCCACCAACACGTTTCTTCTTTGTGTATATCAGCAGCAAGGCAACGAAGAAGGCAGGATAGACGAAGTCTGTGATGTTGAATGTGAATCCCGCACTCATTATCCATGCTGTGAGTGTGGTACCGATGTTGGCACCCATGATTACCGAGATAGCCTGTGCAAGGGTGAGCAGACCGGCATTAACAAACGAAACGGTCATGACGGTGGTGGCTGTTGACGACTGTACGGAGGCTGTAACGAAGACGCCTGTCAGCATACCGGTGAAACGGTTTGTTGTCATTGCACCCAGGACATGACGAAGTTGGCTACCTGCCATCTTCTGCAAACTTTCACTCATGGACTTCATGCCATACATGAGAAGGGCAAGCGAACCAATAAGCTTGAAAACAATCCAAATAGACATATTGTTTTATAAAATTGAATTATTAAAAAATCCAAAAAAACACAAAATTCTCTGTCCTCTAACCTCTAATCTCTAACCTTTTTCTTACCTTTGCAGAAAATAATTCAAAATCAGGAATTATGAACGAGTTCGTGAAAATCCGCTGCAAAAATAGTAAAAAAATCAAAAATATAGCAAAAGATAGCAATCTTTTTGATATTTTTAATGAATTTAATGTCCAAATGCCTTATCCGCCCCTGTGTGCAAGGGTGAATAATAAGACTGTCAGCATGAATTTCAGAATCTACAGCGATGCTATTGTTGAGTTTCTGGATATCACCACCCCTTCCGGTTTGCGGGCATACACCCGCAGCTTGTTTTTTGTGTTGTCGAAAGCTATCCACGACCTGTATCCGCAGACACCGGTAGTTATCGATATACCTGTGTCGAATGGTTATTTCTGTGATATAAGGAAGGATGTTGACGTTGATAAGATCCGGCAGAGGATGCAGGAGATTATTGATGCCGGCTTGCCTATACAGTCGCTCAATGCTCCTACAGAAGAGGTGGTAAGCATGTTCACCGAAAGGGGCGATGCTGACAAGGTGAAACTTTTCAAGAGTCTGGGCAATCTGTACACCAAATATCAGGTTATCGACGATTATCCTGACTTTTATCATGGCACTCTTCTCATCAACACTTCGCAGATAAACCTCTTCGGATTGGAGAGATATTTCGACGGTCTGCTGCTCAGGGTACCATCGAAGGAAAACCCAAAGGTGCTGGGTGAGCTGACAGAGCAGCCTAAGATGTTTGAGATTTTCAAGGAGCAACACCGTTGGCAGGAGATTCTTGGTGTGGCTACTGTCGGCGACTACAACGAGGCTGTAGCGGCAGGTCATTCTGCTTCGCTCATCAACATATCGGAGGCATTGCAGGAGAAGAGAATCTCTCAGATTGCCGACATGATATCAGAGAGAGAGGGTGTGAAGGTGGTGCTGATATCGGGCCCATCATCAAGTGGCAAGACAACGTTCAGCAAACGTCTGTCGCTGCAGATGGTGGTGAACGGTAAGATGCCGGTTGCCATATCTCTGGACGACTATTTCGTGAACAGAAGCGAGACGCCAAGAGACGAGACCGGCGACTACGACTACGAGAGCCTCTATGCTCTGAACCTTAAGCAGCTCAACTCTGACCTGAAACGGCTCTTTGCCGGGGAGGAGGTGGAACTGCCGAAGTATGATTTCCAGACGGGTGTGAACCAGCCAAGCGGAAAGAAACTCAAACTGAAAGAAAACGATATACTGGTGCTTGAAGGTATTCATGCCCTGAATCCTGAGTTGACTAAGGAGATTGCTGACGAGGTGAAGTTCAAGATCTATGCTTCTGCCCTGACAACGATACTCCTAGATACCCACAACTATATCCCGACCACTGACAACAGACTGCTTCGCCGCATCATACGCGACTATAAATACCGCGGAGCAAGTGCTGAGAGCACCATCAACCGCTGGGGTAGTGTGAGAGCAGGAGAGGACAAGTGGATATTCCCGTATCAGGAGAATGCCGACGTGATGTTCAACACAGCCATGCTTTTTGAGTTGGGAGTGATTAAGTCGAAGGCAGAACCTGTGCTTGATGAGGTGCCTGAAAGCAGCGAGGCGTATGCTGAGGCTTACCGACTGAAGAAGTTCCTTAAGCATTTCAAGACGATACCTGCTGATGAGATACCTCCAACATCGCTGCTGAGGGAGTTTGTTGGCGGAAGTTCGTTTAAGTACTGAAAAACAGAAAAATACCAAATAACAAAATCAAAAAACTATGACAATTAAAGATTTACAACCAGCAGGTGTGTGGAACAGTTTCCATGCCTTGACACAGATTCCACGTCCGTCAGGACACACAAAGGAAGTGGCAGACTACTTAGTGAAGTTTGCTAAAGATAACGGAGCAGATGCTTTCATCGACGAAGGTGGCAATGTTATCATGCAGGTTGCTGCTACTCCGGGATATGAGGATAAGCCAGGTGTTATCCTCCAGGCTCATATGGATATGGTGCCTCAGAAGACTAAAGACAGCAAGCATAATTTTGAAACAGACCCTATCGAGACATGGATTGATGGTGAGTGGGTGAAGGCTAAGGACACTACCCTTGGTGCCGACGATGGTATGGGTGTGGCTATGGCTATGGCTATTGTGGCCGACAAGACGATTGCTCACGGTCCACTCGAGGTTCTGGTGACCCGCGACGAGGAGACTGGTATGTATGGTGCCTTTGCTCTCAAAGCCGGTGAACTCAAAGGCAGTTTGCTTCTGAACCTTGATTCCGAGACAGAGGGTGAGATAACAATAGGCTGTGCTGGCGGTTGCGACATAAATGCCGAGATGGAGTATCAGGAAGTGGCAACACCTGCCGATACAGTTGCCTATAAGCTGGAGATTAAGGGTTTGCTTGGCGGTCATTCCGGCATAGAGATCAACGAAGGTCGCGGAAATGCTAATAAGCTGATGGGGCGTGTGCTCTTTGAACTTGTTGGCAAACAGGGTGCACTGTTAAGCTCTTGGCATGGTGGCAACATGCGTAATGCTATTCCTCGCGATGGTGAGGTGGTGCTTGTTATCGACAAGGAGAAGGAGGCACAACTGAAGACCATCGTGGCAGACTATGAGGCTACATTCAATAAGGAGTATTGCGATATAGAGAAAGAGAAGATAGTGCTTGAACTCACAGCTTGTGAGTTGCCGGCTACTGTTATCCCTGAAAGTATTGGTGTGAACATCGTGAATGCCGTTATGGCTGCCCAGGATGGTGTGCTGAGGTATATCCCTACTGTTCCGGATGTTGTTGAAACATCATGCAACTTCTCAATCATCAACATTTCTGAAGGACATCTGAGCTTTGCCCTGCTGGCACGAAGCTCTAACGACAGCATGAAGCAGTATTATTGCAACGAGCTTGTTGCCTGCTTCTCAATGGCAGGTATGAAGGTCACCCTCAGTGGTGCATATAGTGGTTGGCAGCCAAACACCAAGTCGCCATTCGTAGCACTGCTGGCAAAGACCTACAAGGAGATGTTCAACGAAGAGGCTAAGGTGCTGGTTATCCATGCTGGTCTGGAATGTGGTATCATCGGAGTGAACTATCCTGAGATGGATATGGCATCGATAGGTCCTACCCTCTGCTCACCTCATACTCCTAATGAGCGTTGCCATATACCATCGGTAGAGAAATCATTCAACTACGTGTGTGAAATTCTGAAGAAAATATAGAGAGATCTAGAAAATTCTAGAAAATTCTAGAGATATCTAGGCTAAAAGAAAGATAGCGATGACGAAGGATAAGGAAGGTTTGACTCCGATGATGAAACAGTTTTATGGGCTGAAGGCTAAACATCCTGATGCCCTGATGCTGTTTCGTTGCGGAGATTTCTATGAAACATACTGTGAGGATGCCGTTGCTGCTGCCAAGATACTTGGCATAACGCTCACCAGGCGTAATAATGGCAAAGGACCGGCAGCAGAATCTACCGAGATGGCAGGTTTTCCTCATCATGCCTTAGACACTTACCTTCCTAAGCTTATCCGTGCCGGCAAGAGAGTGGCTATCTGCGATCAGCTTGAAGATCCGAAACAGACTAAGACATTAGTGAAACGGGGTATCACGGAACTTGTTACCCCTGGAGTAACCATCAATGATAATGTTCTCAACCATAAGGAGAACAATTTCCTTGCTGCCATACATTTCGGGAAAGGTATGTGTGGTGTGGCTTTTTTAGATATCTCGACGGGTGAATTCCTGACTACAGAAGGAACATTCGACTACATAGAGAAACTCCTTGCTAACTTTGCTCCTAAGGAGGTGCTCTACGACAGGGAGAAGCGAGAGAGTTTCCAGCGTATCTTCGGCAATAAATATTGCATCTTTGAACTTGACGACTGGATGTTTACAGAACAGTCGGCAAAGGAGATTCTGCTCAAGCATTTCGCTGTGAAGAATCTTAAAGGGTTTGGTGTCGACTATCTGAGGAATGGTGTGGTGGCAAGTGGTGTGATATTGCAGTATCTGCAGCTTACCCAGCACACAAATATATCACATATCACTACTCTGTCGCGTATTGAGGAGGAGAAATACGTGAGACTGGATAAGTTCACTATCCGCAACCTGGAACTTGTCAGTCCGATGAGTGAGGACGGCTGTTCGCTCATCAACGTTATCGATAAGACTATCACCCCGATGGGTGGTCGTATGCTGTATCGCTGGGTTATGTTCCCTCTGAAAAGTCTCAAGCCGATAAACGAACGTCTGGAGATTGTTGACTACTTCTTCCGTCATCCTGAATTCCGCGAAATCATCGGTGAAAACTTCCAGAGCATTGGTGATATAGAGCGTATAATCTCCAAGGTGGCTGTTGGCAGGATTTCTCCGAGAGAGGTGCTGCAACTGAAAAATGCCCTTCGTGCCTGTGTGCCGGTGAAAGCAGCCTGCCAGAGTTCCAGCAATGAGGTGCTCCGAAGATATGGCGAACAACTCAACACCTGCGACGACCTGTGTGAGAGGATAGAGAAGGAGATTGCTTTTGATGCTCCGCAGTTGGTGAACAGGGGCGGTGTGATCCGTTCGGGTTACAATGCCGAACTTGACGATCTGCGCAGTATCATGCACGACGGTAAGAGCTATCTGCTCCAGATACAGCAGAGGGAGACAGAGAGAACCGGTATATCGAGTCTGAAGATAGGTTTCAATAACGTCTTTGGCTATTATCTTGAGGTGAGAAACACTTTCAAGGACTCTGTACCACCGGAATGGATAAGGAAGCAGACGTTGGCTCAGGCAGAGCGTTATGTTACCCAGGAACTTAAGGAGTACGAGGACAAGATACTTGGTGCTGAAGAGAAGATACTGTCGCTGGAGGCGCAGCTTTTCAACGAACTGGTGAACGACATGCAGCAATATATCACTCCGATAAAGCAGGATGCTGTGCTCATTGCGCATATAGACTGTCTGCACTCTTTTGCCAAGGTAGCAGAGGAGAACCGCTATATCCGTCCTGTTCTGGATGAGACAGATGTTCTCGACATAAAGCAAGGGCGTCATCCCGTTATCGAAAAGCAGTTGCCAAGGGATGAATATTATGTTCCGAATGATGTGTATTTAGACACCGACAAACAGCAGATTATCATTATCACCGGTCCTAATATGGCTGGTAAGTCGGCTTTGCTGCGACAGACGGCGCTCATCGTCCTGATGGCGCAGATAGGCTGTTTTGTTCCGGCAACAAGTGCCCGCATAGGACTCGTTGACAAGATTTTCACCCGTGTAGGTGCTTCCGACAATATCTCCTCCGGTGAGTCAACATTCATGGTTGAGATGAGTGAGGCAGCAAATATACTGAACAACATATCGACAAAGAGCTTGGTGCTGTTTGATGAACTGGGTCGAGGCACGAGTACCTACGACGGTATCTCCATAGCCTGGGCTATTGTGGAATATATACATCAGCAGCCTCGTGCAAAGGCTCGTACACTCTTTGCCACACATTACCACGAACTTAACGAGATGGAAAAGACTTTCCACGGTATAAAGAACTATAATGTAAGTGTCAAGGAGGTTGATGGCAAGGTTATCTTCATGCGAAAACTGGAAAGAGGCGGTTCTGAACATTCCTTTGGTATCCATGTTGCTCAGATTGCCGGTATGCCTAAGTCGATAATAAAGCGTGCAAACAGCATACTGAAACAGCTGGAGGTTAATGGGTCGGAGAAGAAGGTCCTGCCGTCACCATCCGATATGGGCGCCTCACCTATTGGCGGCACACAACTGTCGTTCTTCCAGCTCGACGACCCTGTGCTGAGCCAGATACGCGACGAGATATTGGGACTTGATGTGAACAATCTCACACCTGTCGAGGCTCTCAACAAGCTCAACGATATCAAGAAGATACTCACCGGAAGATAATATCAAAAAAAAACGAATCGTATATAGACCATAATGGCAAATAAGATACTCATAACAGGCGCAAGTGGATTCATTGGCAGTTTCGTTGCCGAAGAGGCATTGAGACGCAATATGGAGGTATGGGCAGCGGTGAGGAAGACCACAAACCGCCGATATCTTCAGGATGAAAGGATACACTTCATAGAACTCGACTTCTCGTCGAAGGAGCAGATGAAGGCATCTATGCAGTCGCACCGCTGGGATTATATTGTTCATGCTGCCGGAGCAACGAAATGCTTGAAGAAGGAGGATTTCTTTCGTGTGAATACTGAGGGGACAAAGAACTTTGTGGATGCCATAATGGAGTTGGGCATCATCCCTGAGAAATTCATCTTCCTGAGCAGTCTGAGCGCTTTCGGTGCTGTTCGCGAACAGCAACCTTACGAGGATATCCTCGACAGCGACACACCACAGCCTAACACCGCCTACGGCAAGAGCAAGATGGAGGCAGAACGCTATCTAGACTCTCTCGGCAGCAGGATGTGCATAGTGACATTGCGCCCTACGGGTGTTTATGGTCCGCGCGAGAAGGATTATTTCCTTATGGCCGACAGCATAAAGAAACATGTTGACTTTGCTGTGGGCTACAAGCCTCAAGTGATAACTTTCGTATATGTGCAGGACCTGGTCAACGCTGTGTTCCTTGCCATAGAGAACGGTATAGGTGGCAGAAAATACTTCATCTCTGATGGTAAGGCATATAAATCTACCGATTTCAGCGACCTTATCCGTCATGAACTGGGCGATAAGTTCATGCTGAGGATAAAGGCTCCTGTATGGTTCCTGAAGATAGTATGCTCATGCGGAGAGCTGATGGCCCGACTGACAGGAAAGATGTCGGCACTCAACAATGACAAATTCAATATACTGAAGCAGCGCAACTGGCTCTGCGACATACGACCAGCCATCGAGGAACTGAAATATGAACCTCAGTACGACCTTGAGAAAGGTGTACATCTCTCGATGGAATGGTACAAAAAAGAAGGTTGGTTATGATAAAGTTAAAGAAATATTTTGAGATAGAAAAGAAACCTCGGAAAGGTCTTATCGCCCTGGAGTGGGTGATCCTGGCATATATAGCAATTACATTTGTACTTTTCCTCATCTTCAGGACAAAGCTGCCAAACCCTTCGGCAATAATCTCGTTGCGTGTGCAGGCTCTGGCTATGGTGGTGGCATTATGGGCTATGTACAGATGCATACCTTGCAAATTTGTGTTCATGCTGCGCTGCTGCCTTCAGATGGCGTTGCTGGGCAGTTGGTACCCCGATATCTATGAGTTCAACAGGATAATGCCAAACCTGGACCATGTTTTTGCTCAGTGGGAGCAGAGCATCTTTGGATGTCAGCCGGCATTGCTGTTCTATAATAATTTCTCGCACCCAGTGATAAGCGAGTTGCTGGATATGGGATACGTGAGCTATTATTTCATCATGTTCATCGTGGTGTTCTGGTATTTCTTCAACAGATATGAGCAGTTTGAGAAGACGGCATTCATCTTCTTCACCTCATTCTTCGTGGCATATCTTGTGTTCCTCCTGCTGCCTGTCTCCGGACCACAGTTCTATTACGAGGTTGTAGGCATAGACAATATAGCTGCAGGCAATTTTCCTGACATAGGCCACTATTTCCTTGACCATCAGGACTGTCTGCCTATTGATGGATGGAAAGACGGACTCTTCTATAATCTGCTGGTTGTTGCCCATGATGCCGGCGAACGACCTATTGCTGCCTTCCCGAGCAGCCATGTCAGTGTCACCATGTCGATGGTTATCCTTGCTTTCAAGGGTAGCAGGAAACTGGGATTCATATTGCTTCCTTTCTTCATCCTGCTGTGTCTGGGCACAGTGTATGTGCGTGCTCATTATGCCATCGATGCTATTGTTGGCATATTCTGGGGAGTGGCAGTGTATTTTATCTGCCAACTGTTGTGGAAGAAGATGAACTAAACTTTGGATAGACATAAAATAATGCGACTATGAAACTAATCTCCTGGAATGTGAACGGACTGAGGGCTGTTGTTGGTAAAGGATTTTCCGACACGTTCTGCAGTCTGGATGCTGACTTCTTTTGTCTGCAAGAAACAAAGATGCAGGCCGGACAACTCGACTTGCAGTTTCCTAGCTATCAGAGCTATTGGAACTATGCTGAGAAGAAAGGCTATTCCGGCACGGCAATATACACAAAGCACACACCGCTTTCCGTCTCTTACGGTATAGGAATAGACGAGCATGATAAGGAGGGCAGGGTGATAACTCTCGAGATGGAGACGTTCTATCTTGTGAATTGCTACACCCCTAACTCTCAGGATGAGCTCCGCCGGTTGGATTACCGCATGAGGTGGGAGGATGATTTCCTGCGATATCTGAAACAACTGGAAGAGAAGAAACCCGTCATCGTTTGCGGCGACCTCAACGTGGCACATGAGGAGATTGATATCAAGAATCCTAAGACAAATCACAAAAGTGCCGGTTTCACCGATGAAGAACGCCATAAGATGACGGTGCTCCTTGAGAATGGATTCATTGATACTTTCCGCCATTTCTATCCCGAAAAGAAGGATGCCTACTCCTGGTGGTCGTATCGTTTCCATGCCAGAGAGAAGAATGTTGGCTGGCGTATAGACTATTTCCTGACGAGTGAAGCACTCCGCGACAGACTTATCGATGCTGCCATACATCCTGAGATTTTTGGCTCTGACCATTGCCCGATAGAGCTGATTCTGCAATAACTCGCAAATCAGTTGTCTAAAGTTCGGCAAATCTATAATAATGACTCGGAAATTAAATGGTAATTTTTCGCTATAAGTCCCACTTAAGTCCCACCAAAGTCCCACTTAAGTCCCACCTAAAGTGGGTGAAAAGTGGGAATGATTTGGAACACTTCGGTGACTCGTGACGAATACCAAACCTTTGCTCTACTTTTGCCCAAAAGAGAAATTGGGAAGAATAAGCCTAATGAGTCCAATAAGTCAAATAAAAAAATAAAAACAATAACCAACTATGAAAAGATTTATCACATCAGCAATCCTTATTCTGCTAGTTGCCTTCTGCGCCTCAGATGTTGTGGCACAGGTTTACAAGAACCCTAATGCTCCTATTGAAGACCGAGTGAAGGATGCGCTAAGCAGGATGACCACTCACGAGAAGATACAGATTCTCCATGCCACCGGTAAGTTCACCTCGCTGGGTGTGCCCCGTTTGGGCATAAAGGAGTTGCATCACAGCGATGGTCCTCATGGTGTGCGTGCCGAATGTGACTGGAACACGTGGGATGTGGCTCATTGGAACAACGACTCCATCGTTGCTTTCCCGTCGCTGACCTGTCTGGCTGCAACATGGAACCGCGACATGGGCCTTGTTTATGGAAAGGCTGTGGGTGAGGAGTTTGCTTTCCGCGATAAGCATCTGCTCTTAGGCCCAGGCACCACCATTGCCCGTATGCCTCTGAATGGTCGTTCGTTTGAATATATGGGTGAGGACCCTTATCTGGCAGGTGAGATGGCTGTGCCATATATCAAGGCCGTGCAGGATCAGGGCGTGGCATGCTGCCTGAAGCATTTCTTCCTCAATAATCAGGAGACTGACCGTATGGGAGTCAACGTAAACGTAAGCGAGAGGGCTGTAAACGAGATTTATCTCCCTGCCTTTAAGAAGGCTGTGCAGAAAGCCAATCTATGGACCATCATGGGGTCGTACAATCTCTGGCTGAATGTGCATTGCTGTCAGCACGACTCACTGCTCAACGGCATACTGAAGCGTCAGTGGGGTTTCGATGGTGCTGTGGTGAGCGACTGGGGCGGAACATCAGACACATGGCAGGCTGCTCTCGGTGGTCTCGACATTGAGATGGGGTCGTTCACAAATGGTAAGACCGAAGACCGCAGTTTCGGTTTCAACACTTACAACCTTGCCGATCCTTTCGAAAAACTCATCAACGAGGGTAAGATACCGATGAGTGTGCTTGATGAGAAGGCATCGCGTGTGTTGCGAACCATCTTCCGCACAGCAATGAATCCTAAGCGTGTGGTAGGTTCGCAGTGTTCGGAAGAGCACTATGATGCCTGTCGTCAGATTGCTGAAGAGGGTATCGTGCTGATGAAAAATGACAAGAACCTCTTGCCTCTCGACCTTACGAAATACAGGAAGATACTCGTGGTTGGTGAGAATGCTACACGCAAGTTGTCAGAGGGTGGCGGCTCGTCAGAACTGAAAACCCTGCGCGATATATCGCCTCTTGAGGCTTTTGCACCAGTAGAGGTGGATTATGCTCAAGGCTACTATTCCGGCAAGCCACTATATGCAAAACAGGAAAAGCTGGACCCAGCAAAACTGGCAGAACTCAAAAGCGAAGCCTTGGAGAAAGCAAAAACTGCCGACCTTATCATCTTCTTTGGCGGACTGAACAAGAATGGTGAGCAGGACTGTGAGGCTGCCGACCGTAAGGAATACCAGCTGTCGTTTGGCCAGCCGGAGCTCATCCGCGAACTGGCTAAGATACAGAAGAATATCGTGGTGGTGACTAATGGCGGAAATCCTTTCGAGACATCGTGGGCTGATGTTGTACCGGCATTCGTTCATTGCTGGTATCTTGGCAGTATGGCTGGTGAAGCTCTTGTGAACGTGCTTACAGGAAAGGTGAACCCAAGCGGAAAACTCCCTATGACATGGGGTAAGAAACTCGACGACTACCCTTGTTTCCATTATGGCGAAGAGGGATATCCTGGTGTTGACCATCAGGTGTATTATAAAGAGGGTATCTATGTGGGCTATCGCTATTTCGACACAAACAAGGTGAAGACGTCCTTCCCATTCGGACACGGACTCAGCTACACCAAGTTCCAGTATTCAGATGCCAGATTATCTTCACCTCGGCAGATCACCTGCACAATAAAGAATGTGGGCAAAGTGGCTGGTAAAGAGGTTGTACAGCTCTACATCGGTAAGAAAGACAGCAAGGTGGACCGTCCGGCAAAAGAACTGAAAAACTTTGTCAAGGTCAGCCTGAACCCTGGTGAGAGCAAGGAGGTAAGTTTCGATATATCAGATGATGACCTGAAATACTTTGATGAGAGCATACACGACTGGAAACTCGAAAGTGGCAAATACCAGGCTTATATCTGCTCTTCAGAGACTGATGTCAGGAAGATAGTGGAATTCTGAGCCGAATCTCCACGCTTGAGTCAAACCTAAAATAAGGCGACCCGGCATAGCACTATAGTAAGTTCGTTGCTATGCTATCACTGCCATAGAGGTTCCGTCTTCCATCCTTTCGGAAACCCCATTGCTGCAAGGTCTATCTCTGGGAAATAAACGAAGAGCCATTGGAGTTTAGTAAGCATGTCGTTGTTTGGGCTAACAACATCTAACAGATATTTGATGATACAGATGTCGTGATATACCTTAAGTGGATCTGTAGGAAGTGTTATCCATGGGCGTGTCATTCTGTTGGGAATGGTAGGATTCATGGTGTTGCGCTTGTTCCATAAGCGTGAATGGTGGGCACAATCATTTCTCGTCAGATATAGTTTCGTCATCCAACTTTCAAAAGGCGGTACCTGTAGATAGAATTGTTGAGCAACTTTTTTCTTCAACTTCTTGTCTTTGAGATTACAGAAAATGTTTGTGATGTAGCCAAAGGGTAGGATTTCTGCGAGCATCCATGCTGGTGGGAATGGATTGGAATAGTTTGTTCTGAAGTCAACGATGAACTCTTCATGTGAGCGTCTGACTTCTTTGGTGATTAACGACAAGGTGTTGGCGAACTTGGAAGCGTCGGTGAAATGAACAGAATTAGTCATCCAAAACTTATCACCAGTTTGCTCGCATATTGTGTTGACAAGGGTTGCTCTAATTGCTACTTCCACCTTCTCAATCTCATTGAATACAAGCATCCTCAACTTCTTGTCAAAACGATACAACATTATCAATTGGCGGAATGTGCTTCCTGGTTTGAACAGTTTCGACGATTTGGGAATTTTCATCAATGGCACCATATAAGCAGACAATCTGTAATAGCCAATTGTACTAAGATATTTCTCTGCCTTATTCAGATTGTCTATTGTAAGGCCTCGTGATATCAGCAGTTGTACAAGGTCACGAACGTTCTTATACATTGCGGTGAATGTAGGTAGGGGTGTAGTCATGAGTCAGGTATATAAAAAAAACGACCCGCACATTTGAGCATCGTGGAGAGGCTTGGCGGGTTCTGGTGGTGCAAAGGTATGAAGAATATGTGATTTGAGCAAATTTTTCAAGAAAAAAGTTCTGTTTTAGGTGGAAATTTTAGCGAAAATTTAAAAAATGACGTCTTGAGATGCAATTTTTCGACGATTTTGGATTTTTTTTCGCGAAATTGCGTGTATAATTTGCACCGCTAATTTCTATATGAGAAGTCGTCAGGTGACGGCTCACGCTTTTGCGGGTGGGGCGGCTTTTGATGATTAGAGTTAGATGAGCTGTTCCACCTTGGCAACAATATCGTCAGGTGATATTTCTGTGAGGCAGGGGTAGTTGCCAAAGATACACTCCTTGTTTCCGAATGCACTGCATGGTCTGCATGGCATATCCTTCTGTATTGCATTGTCGATAGATTGGCCCCAGCCCATGAATCCGGCATAAGGATGTGTCTGTCCCCAGATGCTTACAACAGGTGTCCCTACGAGTGACGCCAGATGCATGTTGGCACTATCCATGCTTATCATTACTCTGAGTTGGCTCATCAGCGGTAGTTCTTTGTCGAATCCCCGCATCATGTCTGCCACATTATGCATACGTGAAGCAAAGGTTGATTCTTCAGCAAGCACCTGATATTCTTCGGCCTTGGCTCCGAAGACGTAGAATTCTGCAGTAGGATATTTAGCAGACAGTTTTTCGGTAACCTCTTTCATCATCTCAAGCGGGTAGCTTTTCCCTTTATAGGCAGCTGTTGGAGCTATGCCTATCTTTATATCGTTGGGTTCTGACTTAGGGAGACAGAATGCCAGGCTGTTGCTGTCGAGAGTTACTGGATACCCCAGTTTTGCCAGCACATCGGCATAGTTCTGGAATGGTGATGGCTGCTGTATGAGCTGTTTGTTCTTCTGTCGGCAGAGTTGTTTGCGCCCTTTGCGGTGTTTGTTTATATGTGCAACCTTCTTGCCTTCGAGCAGGAACCGACTACGGAGAAATTCTGTGCGCAGCACACCGTGGAAGTCGGCAACAGCGGTGAAGTTCTTTGCAGAGAGCCGCTTGTAGAGCTCGTTGAGACCAGTGATATGCTTATATTCGTTTTTCACGTCGGCACCCATGAATCCAACGTTAGGGGCAAGGTTTTCAAAGAGAGGTTTTGCAAAAGGACGACTGAGCATGGTTATCCTCAGCTCAGGATATTGTTCTGCCAAAGCCTTTACCACGGGTATTGTCATTGCAACGTCACCCATGGCCGAGAATCGCATTATAAGAAGATGTTCGGTCAACTCGTAGGTCTTTTATTTCTTATTGTAGAGCACAGGGTTGGTTGATGGGTCGTTGTACATCTTCATCTGCCTGTACACCTTCATGTATTTCCTTCCTGCCTCGATATCATCGAGAAGTTGGTTGATGGCTAACGAAAGGTCGGCTTTCTGTTCAAGCAACACACTGAGTTTTGCCTGACATTTGGCAATATGCTCGGCATCGGCATCAGTGCGGATGGCTTGCTCCTGCATGTGATATATCTTGAGATATAGGATAGACAACCTGTCAACAGCCCAAGCCGGACTCTCGGTGTTGATGGTGGCATCAGGAAGGATAGCGACGCCTTTGTATTTATCGCGGAAATAACTGTCGATAAGTTCAACAAGGTCTGTGCGGTCCTGATTGCTCTTGTCGATACGACGTTTCAAGACCAATGCCTCTGAAGGGTCTATGTCCGGATCGCGTATGATATCTTCGAAATGCCACTGAACGGTATCTATCCAGCATTTCTTATATAGTTGGCTCTCTATGCTGCCTTCAGCGTATGGATTATTGATAGGAGTATCAACATCGTTATTAACATGATAATCAGCAATGGCTTGTGTGAAAATAGGGTCGCAGATTTGAGTAAAAGTCATATTTCCTTAATTTATTTGGTGCAAAGGTAAGAAAATTTTACAAACTTTTATTACCTTTGCAGCAAAATTATAAAATATTAGTATGTTTACACAATATTTTTATCCCATTTTACTGTTAATAATCTCAAATATCTTTATGACACTTGCATGGTATGGTCATCTGAAACTTCAGCAGATGAACATATTCACTGATAACACCCCTCTCATCGTTGTCATACTGGTAAGTTGGGCATTGGCATTTGCAGAATACTGCTGTCAGGTACCAGCCAACCGTATGGGCTTCATTGGCAATGGGGGAGTGTATTCGTTAATGCAACTGAAGATTATACAGGAGGTTATAACGCTTGTTGTCTTTGTTCTCTTCACCACTCTGTTGTTCAAGGGCGAGTCACTGCATTGGAACCATTTTGCAGCCTTTGGCTGTCTTATTTTGGCTGTTTATCTCGTATTCCTGAAATAGTAAAGACCTGCTCGTCATAATTGTTGATAATGAAAATAGGAAATATAGAATTCGAGAAATATCCGGTCTTCCTAGCACCTATGGAGGATGTTACCGACATAGGCTTCCGCATGCTGTGCAAACGTTTCGGGGCATCGATGGTATATACAGAGTTTGTGAATGCCGATGCTGTTATACGGAATGTGAAGAGCACAATGAATAAGCTCAGCATCAACGAGGAAGAACGGCCTGTAGGTATTCAGATTTATGGCAAGAGCGTTGAGTCGATGGTTGAAGCGGCAAAGGTTGTTGCCGAGGTGAAGCCTGATGTTATAGACATCAACTTTGGTTGTCCGGTGAAGAAAGTGGCTGGCAAAGGTGCTGGTGCCGGCATGTTGCAGAATATCCCTCTGCTGCTCAATATTACCCGCGAGGTTGTGAAGGCTGTAGATATACCGGTTACGGTGAAGACACGCTTGGGATGGGATCATGAGCATAAGGTGATTGTGGAACTGGCTGAACAGTTGCAGGACTGTGGCATACAGGCTCTCACTATCCATGGCAGGACACGTTCGGATATGTATCGCGACACTGCCGACTGGTCGCTGATAGGACAGGTGAAGAGGAATCCACGCATGAAGATACCTATCATAGGTAATGGTGATGTCACAACACCGGAACAGGTGATGGAGAAGTTCAATAGCTATGGTGTGGATGCAGTGATGATTGGCAGAGCAACATTCGGTCAGCCGTGGATATTCAAGGAGATACGCGACTATTTGCAGCCAGAGGGAGAAACCTCACCTCTGAGTATTGCTGACAAGATTGATATTCTCAAGGAACAACTTATCATAAACATAGATCGTATCGACGAGTACCGTGGTATATTGCACACTCGTCGTCATCTGGCAGCAACACCTTTGTTCAAAGGTGTTCCGAATTTCAGGGAGACACGCATAAAGATGCTTCGTGCCGAGACGAAAGATGAACTCCTTGCCATACTCGATGAGATAAGAGACTGCTGGCTGAAAGAACAATAAAACTATCAGAGAATGAAAAAAATCATTATACCCATAATCATTATAGCCATCGGTGTGTTTGTTGGCTGTAAATGGCAGACTTGGTTTGGAAATCCCGAGGAGCCACAATATGAACCATTGTCAGCCCCAGGAAGGGTTATGCTGACCTTTGGCGATGACAGTGCACTCTCACGCAACATCAATTGGCAGGCTAGCGATAAACTGCAGGAAGCATTTGTGGAACTGAAAGATGATTCGGCAAGCTCACTAACCGTGGATTCGACAAGCTCACCAACCGACACCATACAGGCTAATGGTGAAGTGTTTGAAAGCCGTGGTGGTAAAGCGGCTTACTACACTGCAAAACTAAGAAACTTGAAGCCGGGTACAACATATCAGTATCGCGTGTGGACAGGAGGGAAATGCACTCCTTGGTACACTTTCAACACTTATAATAAAGACGAGAATCACTATGCCTTTATGTATGTGGGTGATGTTCAGGACACCAACAGCAAGAGGGTAAACAAAACACTGCTATCGGCATTGAGGGCACATCAGGGGGTGGAATTCTGTGTCTTTGGCGGTGACCTGGTAGAGCGACCTATTGACTATCACTGGCAAGAAGTCTATGACGGATTGGACACAATCCGACAGAGTTATCCTGTTATGACGGTAACAGGCAATCACGACTATTTGAAAAGTGTTATCTGCACGCTGGAGAAGCGTTTCCAGCTCATCTTCTCATATTTCCTCGACTCACAGGTTGGTGTAAATCAGGTTTATACTCTGAAATACAATGATATGCAACTGTTCTTCCTCGACAGTAACCGAGAATTTTTCTATCTCTTCTCGCAGAGGGCATGGCTGAAAGAGCAAATGTCAAAGAGCAAGGCACGATGGAAGATTGTGGTGCTGCATCATCCGCTACATTCTGTGAAAGGGAGAATGAACAATCTTATACAGCGATGGATGTTCAAATCGCTGATAGAAGAAGAGGGTGTTGACATTGTGCTTCAGGGACACGAACATTCTTATGCAAGAAAGACTGTAAAGAACGATGACGACAGAACTACGGCATACGTAATAAGCCACTGTTCTGGAAAAAATTACATACCAAAGAACGAAGACGATTTCGACATCTTTTCAACTCAAGGCCGCTATTATCAGGTTATCTCTGTAGTAGGGGATACACTGAGACTTTCGGCATACGATGCTGATAGTGGTTTACTCTTTGATAAAATAGAGAAAACAAAATGAAAAAATCAATATTCTCATCAGTTATTGCCTTTGTATGCAATATGATCATGGTGTATGTAGTGTACGCCATCTGCCAACTGGTGTTTTTCCTTGAAAACTATAATGTCTTTGCCAAGACTATTAATGATCTTGCTGTTTCCGATATCATTAAGGGGTCGCTCATCTTTGATACATCGGCTATCCTATACACAAATGCCCTGTATGCCGTGATGATGCTTATACCACTTCACTATAAGGAAACAGCCGTCTGGCAGAAGTGTGCCAAATGGCTTTTCGTAATAGTCAACTCTATCTGCATAACAGCAAACCTCATCGACTGCGTTTATTTTCAATACACAGGCAGAAGGACAACAGGGTCTGTATTTCAGGAATTCAGTAATGAAGATAACCTGGGGAGCATCTTTGCTGCAGAGATAATACCACACTGGTATCTCTTCCTCATTGGTTTCATACTCTTCTTTGCACTGTGGAAATTCTATAAAGGAACATCGGGCAGGAAACCTGAGAGCAGCAGCCTTAAATCATACTATATTTTCCACACACTTATTTTCCTTATTTATATACCACTGACCATTGGTGGTATGCGAGGAGGACTCACCACAGCAGTGAGACCAATAACTATCAGTAATGCCAATCAGTATGTCAATCACCCGTCAGAGGCAGCGCTGATACTGAACACACCATTCTCACTTATCAGGACATTCAACAAGACAATCTTCGAAGATCCCGGGTATTTCTCACGTGAAGAACTCAACAAGATATACTCCCCTGTGTTTAATGCATCACAGCAGGAAAAAACTGACAGCATAAGTAGGCAGAAGAATGTTGTTGTCTTGATTATGGAAAGTTTTGGAAGGGAATATATTGGTGCATACAATAAGTTGTGGGGCGATGCCAACTACAAGACATACACCCCTTTCACCGACTCATTGTTCAATCACTGCCTATCTTTCGACTACACCTTTGCCAATGGTAGGAAAAGTATCGATGGTATGCCATCCATACTTTCAGGCATTCCTCGTTTTCTTGAACCTTTCTTCCTGACTTCAGCATCGCTCAACGATGTCAGCGGTATTGCTGGTGAACTGAAGAAGAATGGCTATTACACAGCATTTTTCCATGGTGCCGAGAATGGTTCTATGGGTTTCCAAGCCTTTGCACGTGCCACTGGGTTCAGGGATTATTATGGTCGTACAGAATACAATCAGGACAAACGATTCAATGGTGACAAAGACTTCGATGGTACCTGGGCGATATGGGACGAAGAGTTTCTGCAATTCTTTGCCACTAAGATGGGTGAGTTCAAACAACCATTTATGACGGCTGTGTTCACCGCCACATCACATCAGCCTTACGTTGTGCCTGAAAGATACAAGGATATATATAAGGATGAAGGCGTAGTCATTCACAAATGTATCCGGTATGTTGATAATGCATTGAGGCTTTTCTTTGAAAATGCAAAGAAACAACCTTGGTATGAGAATACAGTCTTTGTCATTACTTCCGATCATACCAATCTCACAGAGCGACCAGAGTACGAAACCGACCTTGGAGTATTTGGTGCTCCTATTCTGTTCTTCGATCCTTCAGGGGATATTGAACCTCAACAGCGCCACTGCATAGCACAGCAGTCGGATATCATGCCTACCATACTCAACTTTGTTGGATACGACAAGCCATACGTTGCTTTTGGTTGCGACCTGCTCAATACTGCCGACGAAGATACCTGGGCTGCCAATCACACGAATGGCATATATCAGTTCATAAAAGGAGACTATGTGATGCAGTTCGATGGAAATAATGTGCGTGCCGTATATGATTTCAAGAATGACTGGTTCCTGAAGAATAATCTGAAAGGCAAACTGCCAGAGACAGAACGCCAAATGGAACGACAACTCAAAGCCATCATACAGTCGTATATGGAACGAATGGTTGATAACGAATTAATTTATAGACAATAAAAAACTAAAGAAAATGGAAGATTACAATTACAATTCACACTATGTTACCCAAGAAAAGGTGACTACTTCTATCGAGAGTGCTTTTGCATCACTCATGAAAAATGTTTATACCTGGATGGCACTGGGACTGGCTATGACTGGCATCACTGCCCATCTTGTTTCAACAAGCAATCTGGTCTTCACCATAGCATCCAACTCAGCCCTGATGTGGGGGCTTATCATTGCTGAACTGGCTCTGGTCATTATCCTCTCTGCACGCATCATGAAGATGTCGTTCCTTGCTGCTGGTCTGATGTTTGCCGGATATGCCATACTTAATGGCGTGACGATGGCATTCATCTTCCTTGTCTATACAATGGAAAGCATAGCAATGACATTCTTCATTACAGCAGGTACATATGCTGTTATGTCGTTGATAGGCTATTTCATAAAGAAAGACCTTTCAACAATGGGCAGAATATTCATCATGCTTCTTGTGGGCCTTATCATTGCCACCATCGTGAACTTCTTTGTGAACAGTTCTGGCCTGATGATGGTTATCACTTATGTCGGAGTCATCATTTTCGTAGGACTCACTGCTTACGATACACAGAAGATTAAGAAGATGATGTTGGAATATAGTGAACAGGGTATCAACGACCAAACCAACAAATTGGCTCTTCTTGGCAGTCTTACACTTTATCTGGACTTTGTAAACCTCTTCCTTTATCTGCTCCGCATCTTCGGAAACAGGAAATAGGAAAGGATTATCCGGAAAATGGAGTGATTTTTCAATCAATTCATGAAATGTTGACCTATACGCCGAAATGTTTCAAATTAAGAAGCATATCATCGCGATACGATGATGCAAATCAGAGATAAATTTAATGGTTAAATACCAATCCGTATTCCGAAAGAATTGTCTGTTTTTTCGCTATAAGTCCCACTTAAGTCCCACTTAAGTCCCAC
>R18__coassemble_1558_pt1 | contig 24889 bp, 16 predicted proteins | sample R18__metabat2_low_PE_027 | metagenome-assembled genome bin R18 | reverse complement strand
AGTCCCACTTAAGTCCCACCAAAGTCCCACTGAAGGTGGGTGTCGTGAGGTTGTGGTCGGGGTGAAAATTCTGTGTTGAAACGAACATTTTCCTGTGACGTGATTAAACTTTTTGCTCTACTTTTGCACTATGAAAAGGTCAACGATATGCAATTAGGCAAAAACTGATGAGAGTCCTTTAGGTGGTTACTGAACTTATCGAAGCATCTGTGTGAGAAAAATCTGTGTGGTCTGAAATGTGAGATAAGAAACTGCCTCTGTGTGAGATAAAGTCCTCTCTGTGTGAGCTAATCACGAGCAAGCTCGTAGATAACAATAGCACCTGCTGATGCAACATTCAGCGAGTGTTTGGTGCCATATTGCGGAATCTCGATGCATCCGTCGGACATATCGACGATGGACTGCTGCACACCTTTCACCTCGTTGCCCAGTATGATGGCAAGCCGGCTATCGTGCTGCAAGGTGAAGTCATGAAGCATTGTGCTGCCCACACATTGCTCCACTGAATACACCTTATAGCCCATTTGCTTGGCTGCTGATACTGCGTCTTCGGTATGCTCAAAGTAGGTCCAGGCTACACTGTCTTCGGCTCCGAGAGCCGTCTTGTGTATCTCTGGATGAGGTGGTGTGCCTGTGATGCCGCATAGATAGACAGCCTCTATGCGGAAAGCATCGCTGGTGCGGAAGATGCTACCCACGTTGTACATACTCCTGACATTGTCGAGGATAACAATGAGAGGTCGTTTGCTTGAAGAGTGGAACTCCTCGATGGTCATCCTTCCCATTTCAGTAACTTTGAGCTTTCTCATGATGAACGAGTAAAATTTGAATGTTGCTGCAAAGGTAGGAAACTTTGCATGAAAACAAGGAAGGAAAACGAAAACCATCGCGCGTGTTTATTAAAAAAACTTAAAAACATGGTTCTGCATGCCCATCAATCACCGTTTTTCGTGCGAAGTTTATTACCTTTGCAAAGAATATACTGTAAAACGAAAACTAAAGATATCTATGGCAATAAAAATTCTCAGTGTCGACGACGAGGTGGATCTGGAGTTACTCCTCACCCAGCATTTCAGAAGAAAGATCCGTAAAGGTGAATATGAATTCCTGTTTGCGCATAATGGTTTGGAGGCCTTGCAGGTGCTGCTGAAGAATCCAGACATAGGCATCATCCTTTCCGATATCAACATGCCGGAAATGGATGGTCTGACCCTTCTGACTAAAATCAACGAGATGCGCAACCCTGCACTGAAATGTATCATGGTGAGTGCTTACGGCGATATGGACAACATCCGCCATGCCATGAACGGAGGTGCTTTCGACTTTGCCACAAAACCTATCGACCTGGACGACCTTGAGCTTACCATCGAGAAGGCTATCGAGCAGATAGAATATGTGAAGAGCTCTCAGAAAGAGCATAGGCAACTTGTTGATATACAGAGCGACTTGAGTGTTGCGCGTGAGATTCAGCATGCCATACTGCCACGCACATTCAAACTGAAGATGGACGATGCCGACAAGGTTGATATCTATGCCAGCATGATAGCAGCCAAGGATGTTGGCGGAGACTTCTACGACTTTTTCCCTATCGACGCCACCCATTTTGGTTTCACCATGGCCGATGTCAGTGGTAAAGGTGTTCCAGCAGCCATCTTCATGGCTGTGAGCCGCACTCTGATAAAAGCTACCGGAATGAGAGAAACCTCGTCGAGCGAATGTATGCGATTGGTCAACGATGTGCTGTGCGGAGAAAGTCTCGACTCAATGTTTGTCACCGTGTTCTATGGCATCTACGACATAGAGACAGGCCATGTTGACTACACCAATGCCGGTCATAACCCACCATACATACTCCGTGCCAGCGGCAACGTGGAGATGCTAAAGAGCGACAACAATCTCGTCCTCGGAGCTATCGACGGCATAAGCTACAAGAGCAACAGCCTGAGTCTCCAACCTGGTGATGCCCTCGTGATGTTCACCGATGGTGTAACGGAGGCAGAAAATACTGATCATGGGCAATTCGGCGAACCACGTCTGGAAGAAGAACTGGCAAACCTGAAAGGTGCTGACAGCTGTCAGATTGTGGAGACAATCAACGAAAAGGTGAGAGCCTTTGCCGGTGAAGCCGAACAGAGCGATGATATCACCATGCTGGTGATAAAGGCAAAGTGAGGAGTTGAGGGAGATTAATCTGGATAATCTGGAAAAATTTGGAAAGTTCTGGAAAGATCCAGAGAGATTTAGAATTTAAGTTCAAGGAGTTCAAGAAGTTTATGAAGTTTGCAAATTCTAAGATTATTTGGGGAGCAGGATGTGCTGTGCTGTGCATCTGTGCCTATCTTTTAGGTGTCAACAGGTCAGGCAACACCAATGAAGAACTCCAGGAAGAGATAGAAGCCCTGCAAGCCAACGAAGCCGATGCTGCTGTAACGAAACGCGTCAGTCAGCAGATGGAGAATATAGCCTATCAGCAGAAAGCCATCTCCGACAAGCAACGCGACAGAGCCGAGGAGCAGTCGCAACTGGCAATGCAGATGCGTAATCATGCTGAGAGCGAGAGCCGGTTGGCCCGTCAGGCAGAAAGCAAAGCGGTAGCGGCAGCAAGGGAAGCCGAACTCCAACGCCAGAAAGCGCAGCAAAACCTATACCTGGCAGAAGAACAGCGTGCCAAGGCACAACGTCATCAGCAGACAGCAGAGGAACAGCGCGACAAGGCCACACGCGCCAAGAGCACGTCTGACACACTAAGTTTCCGTACGCTCGGAAGAACCTTAGGCAGTTCGGCAACATCACAGTATGAGAGCAATCATAAGGATTTGGCAAATGTGCTGGCATACACCAGTTGGTATTACCTGAAGAAATACGGGGCCAATACCTATAAGGAAGAAGCCTTCAAGGCACTGAGCACCTGCTCGGGCACTCAGAGCACCGCGATGATGCGCAACAGGGGAGGTGTGACAGCCATGGCACCAACAAAAGACGGAAGGGTAGTGGCTGTGTCAGACTATGGAGAAATAGAGATTTTTGATGCCACTCAGCATAATCTGAAGACAAAACCATCAACCGTAGTGCTGCAGAACAGTCAGTATGATTTCCGTGATGTGTGTGTTGAGTCAGGTAAGGCGTATGCCATCAGTCTCCACGGTCCACTATGCATAGTGGATATAAGCGGGAATGTGCAGAAGTCGCAAAAGCCGACAACTGTGAACCTGCCAGCAGAATCCTATCAGCAGATACAACGCATACCGGGCGATTTGCTGCTCATCATAGGCAAGACCAACCTTACCACCTACGGACTGAAATCGCACCGTGTGTCGCCGCTGATAAGCTTAGGCAAGGAGATATCAACTGCTGTGGTGAGAAAAGATAAGCTGTGCCTGTTCTATAAAGATGGCACTTATGCCGAGATGGACGGAAACGGCAAGGTGGAGCAGCAGACACCGCTGGTGAAAGGTCCCATTACGGCAGCCTACTACGACGAGGGAATGGGATGCCTCTTCTTAGGTAAGAAAAACGGAGAGATTGATATTGTGAACAAATACGATGAGTTTGTCACCACCCTCTACGGAGCCACCGGCAAGATATGCAGCATGACGGCATCGGGGATGATACTGGTAAGTGCCAGTTACGATAAAAGCATACATATCTGGAACCTCCCAATGATGTATCTCGATGGTAACAGCTCATTTACCGACCTTATAGCCAAGAGGAAAAAGGATGTAAAGTCGTCAGTGAAGGAAAATCAGATGCTGAACAACGAATGGGTGATTCCGGTAATCTATAAATACAGCGGATGGCCCTACTCTCTGCATAACTGCGGCAACAACGATATCCTCATAGGAACAAGCAGTGGTCAGATTCTGCAAATGAACATCATGGTTGATGATATGGCTTCGAAAGTGAAAGCAAAGATAAAAAGAAGTCTCACTCAGGACGAATGGAACCAATATATTGGTGTCAATGTGCCTTATTTGAAGATAAAGTAAAGATGAAGAAAATAGTTGTTGTCTTGATATCGGTGCTCTCCACCCTTTTGGGAGGTGCTGGAGGAGGACTTCTCTTTGCCCAGCAGAATGGCAAACCATTCTTTCGTAACTACACGGCTACAGAATATCATGGGCACAACCGTAACTTTGCCGTGGAATGCGACAAGGAGGGAAACATCTTTGTTGCCAACTTTGAGGGCTTGCTGATATATGATGGTGTAAGTTGGAAAATGACACATACGCCAGGAATATCACGTATCACATCGCTTTGCAGGAATCATGACGGCAGGATATGGTTTGGCGGGCACAACGTGCTGGGATATGTTGATAAGAACCTGAAGGCAGTGTTTGTGGCCAGCGATGCCGACAAGAATACACACTTTGGAGAAATAGCAGAGATTTTTGAATACAACAAAGGTCTTTACTTCTCAACCATTAATGATAAGACATACAAGGTGTCTTACGAAGCAGATCATTACACAATAACTGCTGACGGGCTGAAGAATCCAGACAGCGAGTCGCATATCGATTTGGGTGAATTCAATGGACTCACCAGGAATGGTATGAACATTATCAGTGCGGAACCGATACAGGATCTTGGTTATAAAGCCTTAGCAACAGAGAAAAACGGTGTTGTGATTATCAATGATGAAGGCCTGACGGAATACACACTCTCGCAGGAAGATGGCCTATGCAGCAGCACAGTGAACGATCTTGTTTATAATGGAAAAGGTAATCTTTGGGGGGTTACCGACAATGGTATCTTTGTTATCTCTCTTTCACCTATTTACTCACACTATACTGAAGCTGATGGCCTCTCAGGACAGGTAACGAGTATCATAAAGACTAAGAATGGCCTGTATGCAGGTTCTCTGCAGGGATTATTCCGATTGAATGATGATGATGAGTTTGAGAGAATTCCAGAGATTGGATTGGCCTGCTGGCAGTTGGCAGACCTGTCGGGGATAACACTTGCCGCAACAGCAGAAGGTGTATATACCTGCGGACAGACGGTGCGACGCATAAGCAACAACCATACTCTTTCCATCATAAGGAATGATGACTCCTCTTTCTATACCGGAGAAATCAATGGAATCTATCTCCGTACGCTCAGTGGCGGGGAGAAGAAACTGGCAGATATTGCAAATGTGGCTAATTTCAAGAAAGATGCCGATGGAGGCCTCTGGGCAATAACATTGTACAAGGAAACATACTATAAAGCACCAAAGAGCAATGCTTTTGTGAAAAAGGATAACAACAGGATGACTCTGCTGTTTGAATACTACGACAACAAAGGCCGACGGTGGAGTTGCGAAAGTAATGGTATGGGACTCAAGTGCCAGGAGGAGTCGAAAGCCAAAAGATGGTACACACCTTTTAAGGAATACAACATTCAGGCAATGTACTATGACAACGGCATAGCATGGATAGGTGGTAACTTTGGTATTATTCGTTTTAATATCGAAAAAGCAAAAACCACAAAACCATACTCACCGAAGCTCTATGTTCGTAGTTTTAAGCAAAATGGTGCAGATATAGATTTCGACATGTCAAACGACAAGACAGATCCTATCGGCGAGACGCTATACGGCTACCGTCTGACCGACGGCGGTAAATGGTCGGCATGGGGCAACGATAAGGACATCAGTCTCTACAATCTGGCCCACGGCGACTATCAGCTCACCGTACGCTCCAAGGATGCTTTTGGGAATATAGCAGAGTCAACGACCTACGAGTTCGACATCCCAACTCCGATATATCTGCGATGGTGGGCAATAATACTTTATCTCGTGCTCACTGCTGTCATAGTATATCTGTTGTTCCAATATCGTCTGTATCGTGCCAATCAGGAGAAGGTAAGACTGGAAGCCATTGTCGATGAGCGGACAAGCGAACTGAAAAAAGCACAGAACCAGCTGCTCCGTCAGGAAAGAGAGGCCACTGTGGGAAAACTCACGAAGGGACTCATCGACCGTATCCTCAATCCAATGAACTATATCAACAACTTCTCACACCTCACCACAGGACTTATCAAAGATCTCAAGGAAGATATAGACGACGAGAAGGAACATATGTCGGAGGACATCTATGAGGACTCTGTTGATGTGCTCAACATGATGACCACCAACCTGGAAAAGATTGAACAGCACGGAATGTCCACGACACGTATCCTCAAGGCTATGGAAGTATTGCTGAAAGAGCGGTCGAACAAGATGGAACCCGTGAACATAGCAACTCTCTGTGCACAGAATATAGAGGTGTTCTGTAAATACTTTGAAAAAGATATCAGTCAATATGGCATCACTGTGAAGTGGAAAAAGCCTGAAGTGCCTATCGTTGCCGACATTGTAAGCGAACAACTCAATAAGGCTATCTCTGCCATTCTCGGTAACTCCATGTATGCCGTAAAGAAAAAGAAAGAGAAATTAGCCGACAAAGCCAAGGATTATGAAGCAGAGATAAGTCTCAACATACTCCCTGACAATGGCATAGATCCACCTAAGATAGAATTCTACGATAATGGTATTGGTATAGAGGAGAATATCATTGATAAGGTCTTCGACCCATTCTTCACCACCAAGCCAACAGCAGAGGCACCTGGTATAGGACTATATCTTGCTCAGCAGATTGTTCAGGATATGTCAGGAACAATCTCCGTGGAATCAGTCAAGGATGAGTACACTAAATTCACAATATCACTACCATAATGGAAGAAACAGGAAAAATGAAGCAACAGATTGCCCAGTTGCAGGAAAAGCTGGCAAGGCAAGAGAAGCTGGCGTCGCTCGGAGTGCTGTCGGCAGGTATTGCCCACGAAATACAGAACCCTCTGAACTTTGTGATAAACTTCAGTAAGTTGTCGGCAAAACTTATCGACGAACTGCAGGAGATAATCCTCGACAATAAAGATAAGTTCTCTGACGATGATGTTGACGACCTGACCGACATCTCCAATGATCTCAAGGAAAACATGACAAAGATTCTTGAGCATGGCGAAAGAGCAACAAGCATCATCCGTGGCATCCTGCTCCAGAGCCGTGGCAAGGCTGGAGAGTTCCTGCCTACTGATGTAGCCCAGTTGGTGCACGAATATGTCAATCTCAGTTATCATGCCATGCGTGCCAATGATAAAAGTTTCAACATCACCATACAGGAGGAATATCAGGAAGGGATGCCTAAACTGATGCTCATTCCGCAGGATATCAGTCGGGCTGTGCTTAACGTAATGAACAATGCATGTTATGCTGTTAAGTTGCGCTCAGAGATGGAGAGTGCCGACTATAAACCTACCGTCGCCGTAAAGGTTGCACTCACAGATAACACACTGCAAATATCCATAGCTGATAATGGTGTCGGTATGAGTAAAGAGGTGCAGGACAAGCTCTATGAAAATTTCTTCACTACTAAGCCTGCTGGTCAGGGCACCGGACTCGGCATGGGAATAGTACGTAATCTAATCGAGGATAATCATAATGGAAAAGTTGTGGTGGACTCTGCTGAAAACGTTGGCACCACATTGACATTCATTATTCCGGAAGTAAAAATAGTGAAATAATGAAAAGATATTTCGTTTTCTTCGTTTTCATTTGGTTGGTGAACTGGCTCCCAAGCTGGTCTAAGGAGTCAGGTCAGGCGCAAAAAGACTATACTCAGATCTACAATGAGGCGTCTTTGGCATACGAGACGGGTAACTTCGATGTTGTTGACTCTTTGCTGATTCCGAATGCCAAATTCATGAAAAACGAGATGCTTGTCGGCTCTTACCGCCTGCTGGCTCTCAGCAGTATAAACCAAGACAGGCCGCAACAGGCAGAGGAATATGTGGGCAGACTCCTGGCTGCCGATCCTTATTACACGGCCTACAACGACTCTCCAAGGTTTGCCGACATCGTGGAACGGCTTAAGAAAGGAACAACAACCATAAGCACAGCATCGAAGGTTGCAGAGAGTCTGGAGGAGACACCTGTCCCTACAACACTTATCACAGAGAGCATGATAGAGGCATCAGGAGCGCAAACCGTGGCTGATGTTATCGCCTTGTATGTGCCTGGTATATCCAAGATTGCCAGTATAGAAGAGAATATGGCTATGCGAGGCGTATCGGGACTGTCTCAAGAAACTATCCTTGTGATGCTCGATGGTCACCGAATGAATTCATACAGCACTAACAGTGCGGCTCTCGATGTACGTATCAGTCTCGACAAGATACAGCAGATAGAAGTGTTGCGCGGACCGGCATCGTCACTCTATGGTAATGTGGCGCTGACAGCTGTTATCAATATCATAACAAAACATGGAAACAATCTCGCTGGCGGCAAACTTTCGACAAGGATAGGAAGCAATAAGACCTACGATGTTTCAGTGATGTATGGTAATGGCAATCTGAAAACAGAATTCATGGCTTGGGCCTCCGTATATACATCACAAGGGGAAAAAAGTACAGTACTTGGCGCAGCTGGTTTGGAACAATATCCAAACACCACGCACTACATTGATGGATTCAACAGCAAACCGACTTATGACCTGGGACTCAACATGCGATGGGGCGACTTCAAAATATCGGCCATAGGGCAGTATTGCAAAAGTGTGCCTTACTACAATCTTGTTGAGATATATGGCAACAGCTCGTATGATAAATACATGGCCATAAATGGTGAGAAGCCAGGAGTATCACGTAGCCATACACGTATAGATGCAGAATATAATCACACATGGGATCAGTTATCGCTGTCCTTGTCGGCATACGCTGCATCAGAAAAGATTGCCATATACAATATCCTTGACGACTATGTAGATTCCATAGTAGCAGTACCATTGGCAATGTCGCTGGGAATAACAAATATCGTGAACGATGGAGTGTTTCAGAATATCAGTTGGCAGGACTACTCCTTCGGAGGCACAGCGTCAGTCGCTTATAACTATAAGATAAGTTCTAACAGTTATGGTTCATTACTTGCAGGTTTGCAATACGAAGCCTTCGTCATGTCGAGTGGTGATTTGAAACTTGGTGGTTCATTCAATAAAATTAATACCAATATCAGCAGCATCTTCAAAGAGGGCACAGAACGCACTCTCTCCGCTTTCATGCAACTGAAGCACAATTTCTCAAAACGTTTCATCTTCAATGGAGGATTACGCTACGACCACAAGATGCGGTTGTCAAGTCAACGTATCAATGCCGTTTCACCAAGAATCTCCCTTATCTGGCTGACAAACGATGTGTTAAGCGTCAAGGCAGGATTTGCCCACTCTTTCGTTGATGCTCCGTTCTTCTATCGTGGTTCAACAATAGAACTGCTCAGCAGCGGACAGACACTTGAACCTGAAAAGATGAACTCACTGCAGATTGGCGCAAACTTCAACTGGAAAAAGCAGCATCTGAAATACGAAGTAAACTGTTTCTACAACAGTGTCACAGACCTTGTCTATTACAGCAACGGATTCTCAAACGCGGGTAAGATAAACAGTGGAGGTGTAGAGAATATTGTGCAGTATGAGAACAAAGGAACCTTCGCAAACCTTAACTTCACATATCAGCACCCATTCCTGATAAATAACTACTATGCCATTGATGATCATGCATTGCTCAATATACCAAAGTTCATACTCAATCTGACCGCCCAACAGCGTCTCTTTGACAGCAGGCGTATTGGAGCACTCAGCATACGTGCCAACATGCATTGGCAGTCAGAGATGGACTGTCTAAGCAACAACATATTCCTGAAAATGTTCGACCCGGAAGGTGTCTATACCACCCATCAGGATGCTTATGTGTTGGTGGGAGCAGGAATACATTGGAAGTCGCACTTCGGACTGGCGGCATCCATAGACATGAACAACCTCTTTGGTAAGGACTACGGCATAGGTGGCCAACTTATGGACGTTGTGCCAGGTAAGAGCTTCAACATGATGGGAAAAATAAGTTTTGAATTCTGATGAAAAGATTTGCTCTTACAGTTCTGCTTGCAATAAGCGCTATATCGTTTATCCTGGCACAATCACATGACTGGGAGAATCAGACTGTGCTTCAGATAAACCGTGAACAGCCAAGGGCTGAGTCATCAATGCCAAAACACTGTATCACACTTGATGGTATGTGGAAATTCCATTGGACAAAGACACCCCTTGAGCAACCTGCAAACTTCTGGTTATCAGATTTCGATGACTCTAAGTGGAAACTTTTTCCTGTTCCAGGAGATTGGGAAATGAATGGCTTTGGTACGCCCATATACTCGTCAAGTGGCTATACTTTCAAGATAAATCCACCCTATGTTATGGGCACACCGAAGGAAAAATATACAGCTTATGAAGAAAGGAATCCTACAGGATGTTATCGTCAGACCTTCTCCGTTCCTGCTGGATGGAAAGATAAGGATATCTATATTCATTTCGGTGCTGTGTCATCAGCATTCTATCTTTGGATAAACGGACAGAAGGTTGGCTACTCACAAGGGAGCATGGAACCTGCGGAATTCAACATCACGCAATACATCACGCCATCATCCGATAATCTTATCGCATTACAGGTGATGAAGTATTCCGATGGCAGTTATCTGGAAGACCAGGATATGTGGCGCATAGCTGGTATCCACCGCAGTGTTTACCTCTACGCAAAAGAGAAACTGCATATCCGTGACTTCGGAGTGAGAACGATACTCGATGATGATTACAAAGATGCTGAACTCATTATACATCCGGAGCTCGACATATGCCAAACCTCCAACTATAATCTTGACAATTGTTTTGTAGAGGCAGAACTATTTGATGCAGAAGGCAGGATGGTGCTGGACTCTGTACTCAGACAAAACATCGTGCCAATACTTAATCTTGACCATAAAGCATCCATAATGAACGACCGTAATCCTCAGCGAGGATATCCTAAATGGGGATGGCTTAAGGCTATGGTCAGGAACCCACACAAATGGACAGCAGAAAGTCCTTACCTCTATACTCTTAAACTGCGGCTTGTTGATTACAATACTGTTATCGACGAGGAAGAAACCAAAGTGGGATTTCGCAGTGTTGAGATTCGCGACGGTATGTTGCTTGTTAACGGCAAGCAGGTGCGTCTCCGTGGTGTAAACCGCCATGAGATGGATCCACGAAAGGGGCATGTCATGACAGAAGAACGGATGCTGCGCGACATCATCATGATGAAACAGGCAAATATCAATGCCGTAAGAACCTGTCATTACCCCAATACACCACGATTCTACGAACTCTGTGATTCCCTCGGGCTATATGTTATGGATGAGGCTGACATAGAGGAACATGGCCTTCGCGGGCAATTGGCTTCCGATCCTTCATGGACAGCTGCTTTCCTCGACAGGACTCAACGGATGGTTATCCGCGACCGCAACCACCCTTCCATCATCCTATGGAGCCTTGGCAACGAGTCGGGATGGGGAATAAACTTTGCAGCTACAGCAGCATGGATACACGAATATGACCCTACACGCTATGTGCATTACGAGGGTGCTCAGGGACCGGACAACATTGATCCAAAGAGTGTAGATATCATCAGTCGTTTCTATCCCCGTACACAGGACGACTACCTCAATCCAGGAGTCAAGGATGCCGATATGGAACGACCGGAAAACGCTCGGTGGGAACGCCTGTTGAGCATAGCTCAGAAAACGAATGATAATCGGCCGGTGCTTACTTCCGAATATGCTCACGCCATGGGTAATGCTTTGGGCAATATGAAGGAACATTGGCAGGAGATATATTCCAATAAGCGTATGCTTGGTGGTTTTATATGGGAATGGGCAGATGGCGGAATATGGAAAGGTGACTGCCTGGCTTACGGAGGTGACTTTGGCGACTATCCAAACCTGAAAGTGTTCTGCATCAAGGGCGTGATTACTGCCGACCAAGAGCCTACTCCAAAATACTACGAGGTGAAACAGATATACTCGCCACTTGATTTTGAATATATTGATGGCAAGGTGAAGACGATAGTGCGTGACGAGACGATAGATTTGCAAAAATACGATATCATCACAAAGAAACAAAAAGGTGAATTTGGTGATGAGTATATCAATATCAAAGCATCACTTAAGAATAAAACACCTTGGGCTGATAGGGGGTTCACTGTCTTTGAAAAGCAGATAACAACGCGCAAGGCAGAATGTTGCTCTTCGCCTTCTATGGTTGGTGAGCCTGCCGAATCCATGGTTGGTGAGATGGTTCCTGAACTTGTCGAAGGAGTTGAATCCATAGGTGGTACGATTCCTAAGTTCACCGAAATCCCATATGAAGTTCACCTTCGCAGGGCACCTCTCGACAACGATAAAGGCTTCGGCAACTGGATCGCTAAAGAATGGAGCAAAGTCAATTATGAGGACTCTATAGATGTGAAATATGAATATGCCGAATGTAAGGATGGCAGTATGGATGTAAGAGTAACTTTCACACCTAAAGGAGATATTCCGCCAGTGCCGAATTATGGTGTGACTCTGATTCTCAATAAAGAGTTGACTAATCTCAGTTGGTATGGACGTGGTCTGGTTGAGGATTATCCTGACCGCCAGGCCGCAACATCCATAGGCAGATGGAAATCAACGGTAGCAGAACAATATTTCCACTTTGCCAAACCACAGGATGGAGGTCATCATAGCGAGACTTACGAACTCGCCATTACAGACAAAAAAGGTCACGGATATAAGATCACAGCACTCGACAACCCATTCGTGTTCTCTGCACTCCCGTATTCCATCCGGCAATTAGCCAATACAGCCCATGATTGCGAACTCAAAGAGGAGGACAAAATCTTTCTGAATATAGATGCAGCAATAATGGGTATTGGCAATAGCAGTTGCGGGCCGGGTGTGCTGAAAAAATATGCTCTCTTAGAAAAACAATATACCCTTCATTTTAATATCTCCAGGTTATGAAAAAAATACTATTCTTATTATTCCTTCTTAGCAATGCGTTATCCATCTCTTTTGCTGATATTCTGACTCATCGTCAGTATCTCAGTGGTACTGGTTGCGATGATATGGTTCAGTGGGATTTCTTCTGTTCTGATGGTCTCAACTCGGGCAAGTGGACCAAGATTGGCGTACCATCTTGTTGGGAATGTCAGGGCTTTGGCACTTTCCAGTATGGAATGAAATTTTATGGAAAACCTAATCCTGAAGGTATTGCTTCCGAACAGGGTAAGTATAAATATGAATTCAATCTGCCAGAGGCTTGGGAAGGTCGTCAGATATGGCTTGTCTTTGAAGCATCCATGACCGATACATACGTTGAGATTAACGGCAGGAAAGCAGGCTCAAAACATCAGGGTGGTTTTTATCGATTCCAGTATGATGTTTCTGACCGCGTATTCTTCGGCAATAAGAAAAACCGCATAGAGGTGACGGTGGATAAGGAAAGTGAGAACACCTCTGTCAACATGGCAGAACGTCGGGCTGACTATTGGAACTTCGGCGGAATAATCCGACCGGTTTTCATCGTATCCAAACCTGCCAGAAATATAGACCGCATTGCTATCAACGCCACTATGGATGGTCGTTTCCAGTCGGATTGCTTCCTAAATCGTGCCATAGATGGTGGCAAGGTGAAGACAGAGATTGTAGATTCAAAGGGCAGGGTGATTGCTTCAAATACCACCGATGTCCGTGGCAGTGATATTGCTAAGATAGATTTCACAGCACCATCTCCTGAACTATGGACGGCTGAGACTCCTCATCTCTACACAGCTCGATTCACCCTCATCGATGCCGAGGGCGGAGCCATACATCAGGAACAACAGAAATTTGGATTCCGAACCATAGAATATCGTCTCAACGATGGTGTCTATATCAATGGCAATAAGGTGATATTCAAGGGTGTGAATCGTCATAGTTTCCGGCCGGAATCCGGTCGCACTCTCAGCAGACAGAAGAATATTGAGGATGTGGAACTCATCAAGAGCATGAATATGAATGCTGTGCGACTGAGTCATTATCCTGCCGATCCGGAGTTTCTCGATGCTTGCGACTCGTTGGGACTCTATGTGGAATGTGAACTTAGTGGATGGCATTGGGCTCATGAGACCATCAACGGACAGAAACTCGTGAAGTCGATGGTTACACGCGATGAGAATCATCCGTCAATAATCTTCTGGAGCAATGGTAATGAAGGCGGTTTCAACTACGAACTGGAACCGGAATTCACGAAGTGGGATATCCAGAAACGTGTCGTTATCTATCCTTGGGCCAATCGTAATGGCTTTGAAACCAAGCACTACCGCTCTTGGGGTGAGACTCAGGAATACATGCGCCAGCCAGAAATCTTTATGCCTACCGAATTTCTCCACGGACTTTATGATGGTGGTCATGGTGCCGGACTGAAGGACTACTGGGATATGATGATGGCCAACCCACGATGTGCCGGTGGGTTCCTCTGGGATCTGGCCGACGAGGGTGTTAAGCGTGTTGATATGGGTGGCATAATAGATAATGTGGGCAACTATGGCGCTGATGGTATAGTAGGACCGCATTTCGAGAAAGAAGGCTCATACTACACAATAAAAGAAGTGTGGAGTCCGGTGCAGGTAGCCTACAACGAGAAAGAGTCGTCCCTGACTTTAGACAACTGCTATAACTTCCTAAACCTTAACACGGTAAAGTTATCATATAAATATCTGAAGATTCATGATTCAGGATTCAAGACTATCAAAGAGGGAACATTGAAATCTCCTGATGCTCCTGCCGGAACAAAGGGTAATATGCTGAGTGTTCCTGAAAACAAGCAGGCTGATGCCCTCTCGCTTACTGCCACAGATATCTATGGCAAAGAGATATTCACTTGGTGCTGGCGTCTGGATAACTCAAACAATCAGGAAACTCCAAACAATCAGGGAACTCTTACCACCAATGAGTCGTCAGAAGCCATCACCATTACCACAGCAAACCGTACCTATACTTTCTCAAAGAAAGACGGTAGGCTGCAGAACGTAAGAGTGGGAGCCAAAGAGATCTCCTTCGGTAATGGTCCACGGTTCATCGCAGCAAAACGCTCCGACCGCAGTATGGACCAGTTCTACAACCACGACGACAAACAGGCTGAGAAGAAAAAGACACAATTCACCGAATATGAAGATAAGGGCATCTTTGACGGATTCACAGTAAAGGATAATACCCTGACTGCCAACTATCGACTGGGCTGCCTCGACAAGGTGGTGTGGACATTTGCCGATAATGGTGATGTCATGCTCACTTATCAATACAACTTCGGTGGAGTGGTCGATTTGATGGGCGTTCAGTTCGATTATCCAGAAACAAAAGTCACCCACAAGAGTTGGGTGGGCGATGGCCCTTATCGTGTATGGCAAAACCGTATGCAGGGTCCTCAGTATGGCTACTGGGAAAACGACTACAACGATCCTATTCCTGGTGAGTCATTCGAATATCCTGAATTCAAGGGCTACTTCGCAAATGTTGACTGGATGAAACTCCAAACCACTGAAGGCACCATTAACTTGAAAATTCTCCCTGCAGGGGAAGAATCAGGAGAGGCTCCTTTCATCGGCATCTACACCCCTCGTGATGGCAGAGACCATGTACTCTACACTCTGCCTGAAACAGGCATCAGTATCCTGAGGGTTATCCCTGCCATCCGCAATAAGGTGAACTGCACCGACCTTAACGGTCCGTCGGCACAACCTTATTGGGCAAAGAATGAAATCTTCTGTGGCACGGTTATATTTAGGTTTGAATAGCAAACAACATAATACTCAACTGTTATCCTATACATCTCCCAGAAATCACCCTCTGAACTTGCACTGTTCACCCACTTTAAGTGGGACTTTGGTGGGACTTAAGTGGGACTTAAGTGGGACTTATAGCGAAAAACCAACCATAAAGATATTGAAAAAAAGAGAGAATCTACAAGAGATTCATATATGCTAAAAGTATATAAATGTCATAATAAAATAGTAAAACTATGCGTAGTCTATTAACATCCGCGTTTCTTTGTTGCATATTCTGCCTCAACAGTGTTGCTCAGACAGCACAGGCCTTTCCCGTTATAGATAATGGTTCTCCACTGCCAATACTGGTATCTTCGCACGATATGAAAGGCGTACAGATTGCCTGTCAGTCTCTTGCCGAGGACTTTGAACGGGTATGCGGCAAGAAGTCAACCATCATCAACACCCCGTCAGCATCCCGCCTCATCATTGCAGGCACATTGCAGAGCGAATACATCAAACCGCTCCTGAAGAAGAAAATAGACAAGAAACAGCTTGCCGGCATGACAGAGAAGTTTCTTCTCACCACCATCAGCAGTCCTCTCCCGGGTGTTGATGAGGCTGTTGTCATTGCTGGAAGTGATATGCGCGGCACTATATATGGCATCTACGAACTATCCGAGATGATGGGCGTGTCGCCATGGTATTACTGGGCTGATGTTCCGGTGAAGCATCGCGACAGTTTCTCCATCGAGCAGGGACGTGTTTTCACCGATGGTGAACCGGCTGTCCGCTATCGTGGCATCTTCCTCAACGATGAGGCTCCTTGTCTCACCACATGGGTGAAGAATACCTTCGGCACCAGCTATGGCGGCAAGGAGTTCTATAAGAAGGTCTTTGAACTCATCCTGCGACTTAAAGGCAACTTTATGTGGCCTGCCATGTGGGGATGGTCTTTCTATGCCGATGATGCTGAAAACAGTCAGACAGCCAACGAGATGGGCATCATCATGGGTACCTCTCACCATGAGCCAATGGCACGCAACCATCAGGAGTGGGTACGTCACAGAAAAGAATACGGTGCTTGGGACTACACCACAAACAAAGCCGTGCTCGACCGTTTCTTCCGTGAAGGTATGGAACGGGCAAAAAACACCGAGGACCTTATAACCATCGGCATGCGTGGTGATGGCGATACTGCTCTCGGAGGTAAAGAAGGCCACGATGATGAATATAAAGCCAACGACAAGGCTATCATTGTTCAGCTGGAGGATATTGTTGCCAACCAGCGCAGGATAATAAGCGAGGTAACCGGTCAGCCTGCCGAGAAACGTCCTCAGGTGTGGGCTCTCTATAAGGAGGTGCAGCGTTATTATGATATGGGAATGAAGATTCCTGACGATGCAATAATCCTGCTCAGCGACGATAACTGGGGCGATGTGCGTCGATTGCCATCTGACGCTGAAAGGAAAGGGCATAAGGGAGGTTTCGGCATGTATTATCATGTGGACTATGTCGGTGCTCCAAGAAACTCTAAATGGCTCAATGTTACTCCTATTCAGCATATGTGGGAACAACTGCAGCTCACCTACGACTATGGAGTGGATAAACTATGGGTGCTCAATGTGGGCGACCTCAAACCAATGGAATATCCTATCGATCTCTTTATGGATATGGCATGGAATCCTACACAGTTCAGAGCCGATAATCTGCTCAGCCATACACGCGAGTTCTGCAGAAGTTGCTTTGGTGAGTGCCAAGCCGACGAAGCAGCACGCCTGCTTAATCTCTACAGCAAATATGCCGGTATGGTAACTGCCGAGATGCTCGACCGCAATACCTATAACCTCGAAACTGGTGAATGGGAGAAAGTCTGCGGACTATGGAGCCGGCTGGAGGCCGATGCTCTCTATCAGTATCAGCAGCTGTCGCCAGACTGTCGCGATGCCTACAGTCAGATAATACTTTTCCCAACGCAGGCAATGAGCAATCTCTATCAGATGTATTATGCCCAGGCAAAGAACCATCAACTGCATGCTCTCGGCGATAAGGATGCCAACCTCTGGGCAGATAGGGTAGAAGCTTGCTTTAAGAAAGATTCTCTGCTCTGCCGTGCCTATAATAAGACTATGAGCCAGGGAAAATGGGATGGTATGATGATACAGAAACATATCGGCTACACATCATGGAACGATAACTTCCCACGTGACACTCAGCCTCAGACATTCTCTGTATCGACAGATGCAGCCTCTTCCAACACCTTTGTCGGGGAGAATGGTTGTGTGATTATGGAGGCTGAGCATTTCTCCAGCAAGCAGGATGCTGCCCAAGCACAATGGACGGTGATCCCTTACATGGGTCGAACATTGAGCGGCATATCGCTGATGCCATATACAGAGCAGACAGATGGCGCATATCTGGATTATAAGATGCAGATTCCTTCTGATGTGAAGGAGGTTACCGTGCACATCATCACTAACGCCACTCTGGCATTCAAACGCTCAGAAGGACATCGCTATAAGGTTGGCTTCATTGACGGACAGACAGAGGAGATAAATTTCAATGCCGAACTTAAAGACGATCCCGAGCATGCTTATTCCGTGTATTATCCTACTGTTGCACGGAGAGTTATCGAGAAGAAGGTGAAACTGCAGGTGCCTGAAGGACAGAAGATACTTCGTCTGCAACCTCTCGATCCAGGTGTGGTATTCGAGAAAATCGTTATCGACTATGGTGGCTACAAACCATCTTACCTCTTTGGCAACGAATCATCAAGAAAAATAAAATAATTGGTTTAGCGGTTAGCGGTTAGCGAAGCGTTCGCTAACCGCTAACCGCTAAACATTAACGACAAATGAAAATAGCAATATTCTGTTCGGCTAACAGCAATATCTCTACCATATATTTCGACCGCACCATAGAGCTGGGCAAGTATATGGCAGAGAATGGTCACGAACTTGTTTATGGTGGCTGCAACATGGGACTCATGGAGTGCATTGCCAAGTGTGTGAAAGAGAATGGTGGTCACACCATCGGAGTTATACCATCAAAGATAGAAGAGTGTGGAAAGATCAGCGACTATGTTGATGAACACATCTTTGTTCACAATCTTAGTGAGCGCAAAGACGTGATGCTCGACAGGGCGGATATCATCATTGCTCTGCCTGGCGGCATAGGAACCCTGGATGAAGTGTTCACCGTTGCTGCCGCTGCCACCATAGGCTATCATCAGAAGAAAGTAATCCTATATAATATAGGTGGATTCTGGGACAAGTTGCACGCAACCCTGCTTCAGATGGAGACCGACGGTTTCATACGTGGCAAGATGAACGATTACATTCTCTTCGCCAGCAATCTTAACGATATCAAGAGAGTGTTAGAACAGCAATAAGCGTGGCGCCAACAGCACGGAGAACATTCTTGTCGATGTTCTCCATCGTGTCGTTCACAGTATGCCATGTTGGCCCGAAACTGCTCATCTGGCAGTCAGGGTAATAGGATATGACGTCGATGACTGGTATCCTCGCTATCTCGTTTATAGGCTTATGGTCGTCAGTAACTGTTCCCCCTTCGGAATTGATGAAGTAGTTGCCATATCCAAGTGAATTGGCAGCCGACCATACAACATCGACGATGTTACGTGCGTAATAGTCTGAGAATCCTTCGCGATAGAAGTGTGCACCTTTACCCCCCACCATGTCGAGGAGTATGCCATAGTTGGCCTTATAACCTTCAACATGAGGATTTTCCGACCAGTATTGTGCACCCAGAGCCCAAGTGTCTTCGCTGTTTTCCTGATTCTCTGCCCATTGTGGTGTCCCCCAGTCCTCAGCATCGAAACAGATAAAGTCGATGCCAGTATCCGGTTTGCCGCCGAGCAATGCTGTATCCGCCAGCACCCTGGCAAGTTCCAGCATCACAGCAACACCAGATGCACCATCATTGGCTGCCATGACGGGAGTATGGTGATTGGCTTCATCAATATCATTATCAGCCCACGGACGACTGTCCCAGTGTGCACATACAAGCACCCGGTAAGAAGCTTCAGGATTGATGCTGGCAATGATATTTGTTGAGTTTAGCTTTGTGCCATCGTAGCCAGTGAGTGTCATCTGCTGACTAATGACTTTCAGACCATATTGCTGAAATCTGCTGATTATGTATTGTGCGCATTTTTCATGGGCTTCACTGTTCATTATGCGCGGACCAAACTGGCATTGCTCCTGGCAGAACAGATATGCACTGTCGGCATTGAACAGGTTGCCGTGTGCTTTCAGCACACTGTCTGCCTCCTCCAATTCGTCTTTTGTCATCCGGTTTTCCTGATTGCCGGTCAGATTACCAGACAAAAAAAAACCGCTGCAGCAACAACAGCCACTGCCAACAATATCAGCCAGAACTTCTGGTTGCGTACGTTTCTTTCTAATTTCTTCTCGTTCATAACAACTATATCTGTCTTTCTTGTGTAATCTTCATTACTCTGAGGAAGTTACCTCCCCATATCTTTTCTATATCCTCCAAGCTGTATTTGCGCATAAGAAGGTGCCTGGTGAAGTTCATCATTTCCGATGAGGAAGCCAGTCCGGCAACACCACCATCACCATCAAAGTCGGTTCCCAGTCCAACATGGTCTATTCCCATCACTCTCACAGCATAGTCGAGGTGTTCCATAAGGTTTCTTATCGTTGCCTCGCCATCCTTGACCAGGAATCCGTGATAGGCCGTTACCTGCATCACTCCTCCTGCAGCTGCAAGAGCACGCATCTGGTCGTCGGTAAGGTTCCGACGGTGGTCGCATAATGATCTCACTGATGAATGGCTGCACACTATCGGTACTTTGCTGATAGCCAATGCATCATAGAAACTCTTTTCTGAGGCATGACTAAGGTCGGTCATCACCCCGTATTCATTCATTGCCTTGATAACCTTCTCGCCAAAGGCGCTCACACCATTGTGAGTATTCACCCCTGCTGCACTGTCGCAGATATCGTTATCGCCATTATGGCAAAGAGTGAGATATACGATTCCCCTGTCGGCAAAATGTTTCAGGTTTTCTATCTTTCCTTCAAGAGCAATACCATTCTCTATGCCGAGCATGATTGATTTCATGCCCTCTGCCTTGTTGATATACAGTTCTTCGGGACTGCGTGCTATGCGCAGATACTTACTTTTGCTGCGCTGTATAGCCTCTATCTTGTCGAAGATAGAGTCAGCATATTCCTTGCATCCTTCTTTCATTGTCTGCGGCAGATATGCCACCATTATCGTGGCATCCTGTCGTCCCTCTGTCATCTTCTGCAGGTCAACAAGAATCTTCTCGTCTCTTTGGTCGAAGTTTATCCCCTGAGGGAAGAACATCGGTGTGTCGCAATGTGAGTCGAGTGTGAGCACCTTGTCGTGAGCCTGTTTCGTTTGCTGAAACAGCTTTGCCTGACTTACAAGCCAACTGAATATAGGTGCTCCTGACGCCAGACATTCCGGATGCCACTGCACACCGAGTATTGGTTTTTCCTCCGTACTTTCTATTGCCTCTATAACACCATCTGCCGCTGTTGCTGCAATGCGGAATCTCTCTCCGCACAGGCTTACTGCCTGATGATGGAATGAGTTTACTGCTATCTCCTCTTCATTGTATATGCTGCCTAGAATGGAATCCGGCTGTAGCCTCACCGTATGACTTTCACTACTGCGACTGAGGTCTTGTGAATGTTTTATCACCCCTGGCAGATGGCTGATATCCTGATGTATCCTCCCATCGAGGGCACAGGCTATCATCTGTATGCCTCGGCATATTCCCAGCATTGGTATCTGGCGGTTGTATGCCAGGCGTATGGTGAGCAGTTCCGGCAAGTCGCGCTCGGCATTTATGCCGTGGAGCAATGGTGACGGCTCCTCACCAAAGAAGAGCGGATTGGCATCACCGCCACCGCTGAGTATCAGCGCATCGATGGCATCGAGGCTGTTGATGATGACATCCTTGTCGGCACATGGTGGTATGATGAGCGGAATGCCACCAGCCCTGATTACCGACTGATAGTAACCAGGGCCAAGTTCGCATCCTTTATCGCCATAGTTGCCGGTGATGCCTATCACCGGTTTCTTTTCTGCTTCGGGAAAAGAATGGTAGATGTTATTCAGCGTCGTCGTCCAGTGAAATGGATTCATGCTTCTTGCTATTTGCTTTTGCTTTCTTTGCTGCCGGCTCATCAATAGGGAAACTCCTCATTATGCTCTGGTTGAGCGAGATGAGTGTCTCGGTTGAGATGATGCCGTCTATCGTGAGCAGACGGTTGTGCAGCAGGTCGAGCAGGTGTTCGTTATCACGGGCATAAAGCTTGATGAGCATGGCATAAGGACCTGTTGTGTAGTGACATTCCACCACTTCAGGAATCTTCAGCAACTCCTCTGTCACCTGCTGGCTACGGTTGCCCTGGCCAAGCTGAATACCGATATAGGTACAGGTGAGATAACCTATGCTCTTGGCGTTGATATTGAACATGCTACCGAGGATAACCTCTTCGTCTATCATCTTCTGCACACGCTGATGAACAGCAGCACGCGATACGCCTGTTGCCTCGGCAACATCCTTGAACGGTATGCGCGCATTCTTTGAGAGAATGGTGAGAATCTGTCTGTCCAGGTTATCCAGTTTATCTCCTTTTGACATAATATATTTCTGTTTTTTTTCTGCGGATTTTTTTATTTATCCTTTATTGATACTAATTCTACCTTGAAGATAAGCGTACTGTTTGCAGGTATCTTACCCTGAGCACGGTCGCCATAAGCAAGGTTCTCAGGTATATAGAGTTCCCATTCCGAACCTACAGGCATCATGGTCAGTGCCTCTGTCCAGCCCTTGATAACCTGACTTGGCTTGAAGTCGGTGGTCTGAGGGTTGCGCTTGTAGCTGCTGTCGAACACTGTACCGTCGATGAGTGTGCCTTCGTATTTCACGGTCACGGTCTGATCCTTTGTCGGGATTGGGCCGTTGCCTTCCTTCACAACCTTATACTGCAAGCCTGAAGGGAGTGTCTTCACACCTTTCTTCTTTGCGTTCTGCTTGAGGAATTTCTCACCTTCAGCCTTTGCCACAGCTGCTTTGGCTGCTTTCTCTGCCTCGCGCACCTTGCGGTCGGCTTCTGCCTTGGCTTTCAGCTTGTCCTGAGCGTCAGTGAGCTTCATGGTGGTGGTGTCGCTCATCAGTCCGGCAATAAATCCGTCGTAGATAAGGCTCTCGTCGAGGTTCTCACCATACTGCTTCTTCATGCTTGGAATCATGCCCTTGCTTATCTGCTGACCTATGCTTCCGCCTGCCAACTGTATGTTGGTCTTCTTGTCTTCCTTATTCTTCAGATAGGTGCGGAAAGCCTCAACAAACTGTGGCAGTTCTTCCTTGGTGATGCCAAACTGCTGCTCCAGAAACTTCTCCAGTCCGTTGGAGCCGCTCATGCCGGCTGCGTATGCCAGCGAGTCGGCAGATGATTTCACTGTTGCCTTATCACCTTTGGCAGCGGCTGATAGTGCTACTGCCAAAGATAATGCAACGAAAAATATCTTTTTCATTTCTGCTATTCGATTGATTCCGGATATCTATTATTTCACCTCAACAATCTCAATCTTAAAGATAAGAGTAGAGAAAGGCTTGATATCACCCTTGTCCTGGCTGCCATAAGCCTGCTCCTGAGGAATGTAAACTTCCCATACAGAGCCTGCAGGCATCTGCTTCAGAATCTCCACCCATCCAGGGATAACATTAGGGTAACGGAGGTTAACCTCAAATGGCTCGTTGCGCTTGTAAGAGCTGTCGAACACCTTACCGTCGATGAGCTTGCCTTCGTACTGGCACTTTACAACTGATGTGTCAGTTGGCACGGCGCCTGTACCAGCCTTGATAACCTTATACTGAACACCTGAAGGGAGTGACTGCACACCTTCTTTCTTTGCGTTTGCAGCAAGGAACTTCTCGCCTTCTTCCTTGTTCTTCTTGTTCTCTGGGTCGAGCAACTTGGCTTCTTCGCCTACAGCCTTCATCAGCGGATCAATCTGAGTCATGATGCTGTCGAGTTCGAACTTAGTGCTCTTAGGGTCCTTGAGTGCTGTGCAGAATGCATTGAGGAAGGTGTTCTTGTTGATAATCTCAACAGAGTCCTTGCCGGCAAGGCTCATGTTGATCTGCTTCCACATCATGTTCTTCACCTGCTGGCCAATCTGGATACCTGCCAGGTAAGCCTCTCTTGACTTGCTGCAGTCAGAAGCACCTTCGTTGATACCGCGGATAAAGTCGTCAACATAGGCTGTGTCAACCTTAAGCTGGTTCACCATGTATTCCTTCAAACCCTGAGTCTGAGCCATACCGATATAATAGCTGAGGGTATCAGCCTTGTTGTCCAGACTTGCACTTGGAGTGCCATTGCCGCAGCTTGCAAGTAACATTGCACCAGCTGCCATCATCATAATAATTTTTTTCATTGTTTTTTCTTTTTTTATTTTAGTTAAAATTTTTAATTCCTGTTACATCACCTGGATAAGCTCCACGTCGAATATCAATGCTGCGTACGGAGGTATCGATGCTCCGGCTCCCTGCGGACCGTAAGCCAGCTGATAAGGGATGAAGAAGCGATACTTGGCACCTTCGGCCATCAGCTGCACACCTTCTGTCCATCCGGCTATCACTCCGTTGAGCGGGAACACTGCCGGCTCACCACGCTGCACACTGCTGTCGAAGACGGTACCGTCGATAAGGAAACCCTCGTAGTGGCATTTCACCTTGTCGGTAGCCTTCGGCTTCTTGCCGCTGCCATCTGTCAGCACCTTATACTGAAGGCCTGAAGGCAGACTGACCACACCATCCTTCTTGGCATTCTCAGCCAGATATTTCTCACCATCCTCCTTTGTCTCATAAACTGACTGCTGAAGCATCTTCAGCAACTCTGAATAACTGTACTTTCCCATATTAGTTTAAAAAATCGTACAAAAGTACAACTTTTTTTTCACATATCAAACATTTTGATATTTTTTTTCACTTACTACATCTTTTTTTAGAATTTTTCACCTTTTCTCTCTGTAATCAAGATGCATCTTCCTCTCAGGGCAAAGGTAGAGCAAATGTTTCAATCCCGTCACAAAAATCGCTCCTTCTTATATAATTTTAGGCATTTCCATATATCGTTCTTCGCTTGTTCTTATATACATACACACTATATACACACTCCATACACACTAT
>R18__coassemble_1550_pt1 | contig 25226 bp, 20 predicted proteins | sample R18__metabat2_low_PE_027 | metagenome-assembled genome bin R18 | reverse complement strand
CTATAAAGGTCTCTTTACCATCTGGGAACAGCCTACCGAGGGATATTACTTCGTAAGAAATACAAAGAACGCAAGCGAAAACCATCAACCAACAACCATTAGTCCCATTAGCCCCATTAGCCCCATCAGCCAACGACCAGAAGGTTTCTATAGCCACTCGTGGGGAGAGAAGTTTGAAGGCGTCAGTCCGTATCAGTGTTCTCAGACCAACAACAAAGAGCTGGCGTTAGAGCCGCTGTATCAGACAAGCCGTTTCGGTCGTCATGAGCTGTATTATCATTTCGATGCTCCGGAAGGCGACTACCAGATAGAGCTCTACTTCGTTGAACCTTGGCTTGGACGGGATGACGATTCAAGTGGTTCAAGTGGTTCAAGTAGTTCAAAGGGTTCAAGTAGTTCAAGTGGTTCAAGGGTTCAAACCGGATATGACGAATACGAAGGTTGGCGACTATTTGATGTGGCAATAAACGACAGCACGATGATCCGCAACCTGGATATATGGTCGCAGGTGGGCTATGGACAGGTGTATAAGCGCGTGTTGGACTATCATAATTCCGGCAACGGGATAAAGATAAGCTTCCCAAGGGTTAAATCCGGTCAGGCTATCATTGCCGCTATAGCAATAAGGCAAGGAAAGAAATACCTTTACAGGGTGAACTGTGGTGGTGACGACTATGTGGATGCAGAGGGTAACCTCTGGATGCAGGACCACTGCCAGCAGGATAGCACGAGGGGAAAGATACCAAGCGCCATGTGGGCAGATTTTGATAAGGATATCCTTGTGAAGACTCCTGATGAGTTGCTCCCTCCAAAGACCAACCGTGCCATAGAGGTAGAACCACAGAAGGCAGAACAGACGGTGAAATACGAGTTCTCGGTAGGTGTGGCGAAGGTATATACCCTCCGTTTCAAATACTGGAATGGCGAGAAAGCGCGCAAACTGCATATCAAGCTTACCGACAGCAATGGCGTGGTGTATAAGGACGATGACATCACCTTCCTTCAGACACAGCAGAAAGCCACCAAGAGGAAGATGACCAGTATCACCACCGGTGATTTCGTCAATGCCGGCACATACACCGTGACCATCAGCGGAGAAGGACTGGCGGAGATGGTGTTCGACAATCTCTTTGTGGAGTAGGGTGCAGGAAAGTGCTGGTGCAGGTTGTCAGAACTTGTTTTTCCAGCAGGTAGGGATATGAGAGTCCGTCACCTTGTCGAGGGCATGCTTCTCGTAGTCGATGGTGAAATGGAGTCCACGGCTCTCCTTACGCTCTATGGCCTGACGGGTGATGAGATATCCCACATTAATCATGTTTCTTAGTTCGCAGATATCGCGAGTGGCCTTGACACGCTTGAAGAGGTGCTCTGTCTCTTCATAGAGCAGGTCGAGGCGTTCCCAGGCACGATGCAGACGAAGGTCGCTGCGTACGATACCCACATAGGTGCTCATAATCTGTTCCACCTCCTTGGCATCCTGGGCAATGAGCACTTTCTCTTCGTTGGAGAGAGTACCCTCATCATTCCATTCAGGCACCTTCTCGTTGAAGGAGTAGTTGTCAACAACCTCCAGAATATGCTTTGCGGCAGCATCGGCATATACCACAGCCTCGATAAGCGAGTTGCTGGCCAAGCGGTTGCCACCATGAAGACCAGTACAACTACATTCACCTATGGCATACAGGCGCTTGATGTTTGACTCGGCATTAAGGTCAACCTTTATACCGCCACACATATAGTGGGCACAAGGTACTACAGGTATATAGTCCTTAGTGATATCGATACCTATCGAAAGGCATTTCTGGTATATGTTAGGGAAATGATGCTTCGTCTCTTCTGGGTCTTTATGCGTAACATCCAGACAGACATGGTCTATGGCATGCTTCTTCATCTCCTTGTCGATGGCTCGTGCTACGATGTCGCGAGGAGCCAGAGAGAGACGCTCGTCGTAGTTCTGCATAAACTCCTCGCCTGTAGGCAACCGAAGTATGCCGCCATAACCGCGCATTGCCTCGGTGATGAGGTAAGCAGGGTGTGTCTCTTTAGGGTTATAGAGGGCAGTAGGATGAAACTGTACAAACTCCATATCCTTGACCGTACCCTTAGCACGATACACCATGGCAATACCATCGCCGGTGGATATCTCTGGGTTTGTTGTTGTCTGATAAACGGCACAACTACCACCGGTAGCCATAATGGTAACCTTGGCAAGATAGGTATCTATCTTCTGTGTTTGAGGATTCAGCACATAAGCACCATAGCATTCCTTGTCGGGAGTGCGGCGTGTGACACGCTGACCAAGATGATGCTGGGTGATAATCTCCACAGCAAAATGATGGTCGAGAACATCAATATCAGGATGCTGACGCACAGCAGCAATCAGTCCACGCTGAATCTCAGCGCCTGTGTCGTCGGCATGGTGGAGAATACGGAATTCCGAGTGACCACCTTCCTTGTGAAGGTCGAAATTGCCATCTTCTTTCCTATCAAAGTTGACACCCCACTGAACAAGTTCACGTATCTGCTCAGGTGCATTACGCACCACCTGCTCAACAGCCTCACGGTCGCTGATATAGTCGCCGGCAATCATGGTATCTTCGATATGTTTGTCGAAATCGTCAACAAGGAGATTTGTTACCGATGCTATACCTCCCTGAGCCTTGGCAGTATTAGCCTCTTCGATAGTCGTCTTACACAGTATAGCTATCCGTCCCTTACCAGCCCTTGCAAGTTTCAGAGCGCAACTCATACCTGCCACACCGGAGCCGATGATGAGATAGTCGTATTTCTTTACCATTTCAGTAGTTATTTGTTACGGATGCAAAGATAGAAAAAGGTTATTGGTTAGCGGTTAGCGGTTAGCGATTTTTTTGCGGGTGTTTATTAAAAAAACTTAAAATCACGCAAAAAACACTAACCTCTAACCTTTAAAACCTAACCTTTTCTTACCTTTGCATTTCAATATATATAGGCTATATGAATACGAACGAACAATTTGAGGTGGTCATGGCTGAATGTCGGTCGCTTTTTGAGAAAAAACTTCACGACTATAAGGCATCATGGCGCATACTGCGTCCGGAGTCGCTGACAGATCAGATATTCATAAAGGCAAAGAGGATTCGTACGCTCGAGATATCAGGAGGTAAGGGGTTGGTCGATGAAGGTATCCGTCCGGAGTTCATTGGCATCATTAACTATGGCATCATAGGACTTATCCAACTGGAAAAAGGCTTTGCCGACACCGTTGATATAAGCAATGATGAAGCTTTGGCTTTGTATGACAAATACGCCAAGGAAACCTTGGAACTGATGAAACGTAAGAATCACGACTACAACGAGGCATGGCGGGGAATGAGGATAAGCAGTTACACAGACCTTATCCTGACCAAGCTAGAGAGGACTAAAGAGATAGAAGACCTGAAAGGACAGACTCTTGTGTCGGAAGGTGTAGATGCCAATTACATGGACATGATAAACTATGCCACGTTCGGTGTGATAAAGTTGGATGAAGGTTGTTGAAAGAATCTGCAGAGCTGTACTGGGACTGACCTTTACCCTGTCAGGACTTATCAAGGTCAATGACCCGCACGGCACTCAGTATAAGATAGAAGATTATTTTGCTGCGTTGTCGCTACCTGCCAACGATAGTTTGGCGCTCGCCTTGTCGGTGATGCTGGCAGTGGTGGAACTGATGATAGGAATAGCGTTTCTTGCAGGAGCGTGCAAAAGGATATCATCCTGGGTGGCACTGATATTCATGGCGGTGATGACGCCGCTGACCCTTTGGCTGGCAATAGCCAACCCTATAAGCGACTGTGGTTGCTTTGGCGACGTAATAATATTGACAAACTGGCAGACCTTTTGGAAGAACATCATCCTGCTGGCAGCGGCAATAATATGCTTCAGAGCATACAGGAAGTTGGGTAATGGCAGATGGTGGATACCAATAGTCACAGCCGTAGCAGGTGCTATCCTGACAGTGGTATCGCTGAAGTCGTTGCCATTTGTGGATTTCCTGCCGTACAAAGTGGGCACAGACATCCACAATGTGGACAATTTCTTTGTTGATAGCGACGGTGAGGATATGACAATGACTCTGCTTGATGCCGACGATGCCGTGGTGATGGTTTCGCCTTATCTGCAGACAGCGGATGAAGAAGGGCTCAAGCGCTGCAGCGAGATACTGAAACAGGCTAAGAACGAAGGAAAGACCGTGTGCTGTCTGACAGCCAGCGGGAGAGAAGAAATAGAGAGATGCCGAAAGATATTCCCGGCTGATTATCCTTTCTGGTTTGCCGATGATGTGGAACTGAAGACAATGGTAAGGGCAAATCCTGGCATTGTGGTGATGAAGAAAGGTGTGATAATGGATAAATTTAAATAACGAAATACAAACACAGAAAAAAAGAACTGAAAAATCATGAGAAAGAAAATTGTAGCAGGTAACTGGAAAATGAATATGAACCTGCAGGACGGAATTGCATTGGCAAAAGAGTTGAACGAGACATTGAGCGCTGAGAAGCCAAACTGTGGTGTTGTTATCTGCACACCATTCATTCACCTGGCAAGTATCGCTCAGTTCCTTAATCAGGACGTCATCGGTCTTGGTGCCGAGAACTGTGCCGACAAGGAGAAGGGTGCTTACACAGGTGAGGTAAGTGCTGAGATGGTTAAGAGCACTGGTGCTCAGTATGTTATCCTCGGTCACTCAGAACGTCGTGAATACTACAAGGAAACTCCAGAGATATTGAAGGAGAAGGTTCTCCTGGCTCAGGCAAACGGTCTGAAGGTTATCTTCTGCATTGGTGAGAGTCTTGCAGAGCGCGAAGCCAACAAGCAGAACGAAGTAGTAAAGGCAGAGCTGGAAGGTAGTGTATTCAATCTTTCTGCTGAGGATTTCAAGAAGGTTGTCATTGCTTACGAACCAATCTGGGCAATCGGAACAGGTAAGACAGCCACTGCCGACCAGGCAGAAGAGATTCACGCCTACATTCGCAGCGTGATAGCTGAAAAATATGGTAAGGATGTTGCTGACGAGATCAGTATCCTCTATGGCGGTAGCTGCAAGGCGAGCAACGCACCTGAACTGTTTGCAAAGCCTGACATCGATGGTGGTCTGATTGGTGGTGCTTCACTGAAGGCCGCCGATTTCAAGGGCATTATTGATGCTTGGAAATAATAAAAGTGTGTTCTGAGAATTAAAATGAAAAGATTTTCTGCACTTATACTGGCTTTAGGTCTATTCTCAGCCATCTCATTCTCTCAGAGCTATATATGGCATCTGAAGAAGGCAGAGAATGGTAAGGGAACCGTCACTATACAGATGGATAAATGGCTGGATTATGTTATCGACAACCGTGTTCCGGAGATTGCCGACACCTTGCCCTCTATCGACGAGATAAAGCCTGTGATCAGCCAGCATAAGCCACGGTACGACACGATAAAGACAAAGCCCAAGATGCCTGAGTTTGATTTCCGTCGGAAGATGATAGTCAGACGGGATTCTTCCTATAATGCCGACATGACAAAGAAGATCATGACCGGCACCAAGAAGGTGCCAGGCTATCGTGTACAGTTGTTTGCCGGCGGTAACACCCGTGAAGATCGTCAGAAGGCAGAGTCGATAGGCAAGAAAGCCAAGGCCTTGTTCCCTAACGAACCGATATACACCCATTTCTACTCCCCTCGTTGGGTATGCAGGATGGGTAATTTCGAGGATTTGGAAAAGGCTCAGGCAGCATTGAAACGTGCTCGGCAGGCAGGTATCTCCGGGGCTTGTCTGATAAAAGGAATGATAACAGTCAGGAAATGATTCATCCGGAAACAAATTTCAGAGAAGGTCTTGACAACCTGGCAATCCACTGCAAGGAGATTCTCAAACTTATTGGGGAAGATCCTGAACGCGAAGGATTGCAGAAGACCCCTATGCGTGTAGCCAAAGCCATGCAGACCATGACTTGTGGCTACACCTTGGATCCTCATCAGGTGCTGCGCGATGCACTGTTCAAGGAAGACTATTCGCAGATGGTTATCGTGAAAGATATCCCATTCTTCAGTCTGTGCGAGCATCACATGGTGCCATTCTACGGAAAAGTCCATGTTGCCTACATACCAAACGGATACATTACCGGTCTGAGCAAGATAGCCCGTGTGGTGGATATCTTCTCCCACCGTCTGCAGGTGCAGGAACGCATGACCTTGCAGATAAAGGAATGTATCCAGAGCACGCTCAAACCACTGGGAGTCATGGTGGTTGTAGAAGCCCAGCACATGTGTATGCAGATGCGTGGAGTGGAGAAGGTAGGCTCAATAACAACAACAAGCGAGATAAGCGGAGCTTTCAAGAATCCAACCACCAGAGCTGAGTTCATGGACCTGATAAACAAGCACTGATGATTGACCGACAGACGGTAGATAGGATTATGGATGCCGCCAATATCGTAGATGTTGTCGGTGAGTTTGTCACTCTGCGAAAGTCGGGTGCCAACTATAAAGGCCTGTGCCCTTTCCATAACGAGAAGACACCGTCGTTCATAGTATCTCCTTCGCGAGGCACTTGCCACTGCTTTGGCTGTGGCAAAGGAGGAAATTCCGTAGGCTTCCTGATGGAGCACGAACAGATGAGCTATCCTGAAGCCTTGAGATGGCTTGCCAGGAAATACAACATAGAGATTGTTGAAAAAGAGCTCACAACGGAGGAAAAGCAACAACAGAGCGACAGGGAGAGCATGTTCATTGTCAACGAGTGGGCAATGGATTATTTTCAGGATATATTGTACAACAATGTTGATGGCAAAGCCATCGGTATGCAATATTTCCGAAGCCGAGGTTTCAGAGACGACATAATAAAGAAATTCCAGCTTGGCTATTCCCTGAACAGCAGAAACGCCTTGGCAGAAGCAGGACTGAAGAAAGGGTATCATGAAAAATATCTTATCTCCACAGGACTCTGCTACAAGCAGGATAATGGCAATCTGCATGACAGATATTACGGTCGTGTGATTTTTCCGTGGATATCGGTAAGTGGCAAGGTGTGCGCCTTTGGCGGTCGTCTGCTTGACTCACGCACAAAAGGTGTGAATCAGAAATATGTCAACTCTCCAGAATCGGAAATCTACCATAAGAGCAAAGAGCTGTATGGCATTTTCCAGGCCAAGCGAGCCATTGCAAAGGAAAATCTGGTGTATATGGTTGAAGGATATACCGATGTCATCTCCATGCACCAGTGTGGCATAGAGAATGTTGTGGCGAACTCGGGCACAGCACTCTCCATCGACCAGATAAGGCTGCTCCGACGGTTCACACCAAACATCATACTTCTCTATGATGGCGACTCGGCGGGTAAGCATGCCGCACTGAGAGGTACCGATATGCTGCTGGCTGAAGGTATGAACATAAAGATTGTTCTCCTGCCGGAAAGTGAAGACCCCGACAGCTATGCCCGCACACATACCGCAGAAGAGTTTGAGGCATATATACAACAGAACAAGACCGACTTCATAGTGTTCAAGATTCAGCTGATGCTTGAAGGTGTAACCGACCTTGATGCCCGCTCTGAGGCAATAAGCAGCATAGTGAAGAGTATATCGGTGATACGAGACCCGATAAAACGCGACACCTATCTCAGAGAATGTGCCCAAAGAACCGGCACATCGGAGAAGACTCTCATCCGGGCAATGAACAAGTATATCCACGAAGCTATTGAGGAGAGAAAGAAGAAGCAGGAACATACCGATGGCAGTATCAGCGCAACATCAGGCAACACTCCTGACAAGACCATAGCGGATGAGACCACCAATGCCATGACACCGGAGTATCTGCTCACCGAGATGGTGGTGCGATATGGCGATGCGGTGATGTACGACAATCTGGAGATGGAAGATGGCAGCGTGGGCACTATGAACGTGGCAGAATACATCAACTTCGACCTTGAAAGCGAGCGGATGCAGTTTGACACCCCTCTCTATCGCAGAATATTGGAACTTGCCGTTTCCGAATCGACGAAAGAAGGATTCAAGGCAGAGCAGTTCTTTACCCACCACGAGGATATCAGCATCTCAAAGACAGCCATAGAGATGTCGATGAGTAAATACTACTTGAGCCAGCAGCAGACAAAGGAACTTGTAAACGGAAAGGAAGAACTGATTAAACGCGTGGAGCATCTGATGATGGACTTCAAGTTTAACTATTATCAGCAGAAGCTCAAAGTGCTGTTGCAGAAGCTACGCACGGAAATGCCGAATGAGAGGAACAATATCATGAAAGAAATCCACTCTTGTCAGGAAAGCCGAAATTTTCTGGCAAAAGAATTAGGGATAAACATTAAAAAATAGTTTTTTCGGCATTATATTTGTTATTTTAATAAAATAATTCTTAAATTATTTTGTAGTAACAAATATTTTTTTTAATTTTGTGCTCCAAATTCAAGTAGAAAGAACAAAAGTGAGGTTATGGATACCAACTGCGATGTCCTGAGATGTGAAGGATTGGTGAAGAGATATGGTAAGAGAATCGTTGCCAACGACGTCTGCTTTAATGTGAAGCAGGGCGAGATTGTGGGTCTGTTAGGACCTAATGGTGCGGGAAAGACAACCTCGTTCTACATGACAACAGGTTTGGTGGTTCCTAATGCCGGACATGTGTATATCAACGATCTGGAGATAACAAAGGAACCCGTTTACAAGCACGCCCGCATGGGTATTGGCTATCTGCCTCAGGAACCAAGCGTGTTCAGGAAGATGAGTGTTGAAGACAACATAACATCCGTTCTTGAGATGAAGAAAGGTCTCACCCTTGAGCAGCGCAAAGACAAGCTGGAAAGCCTTATTTCCGAGTTCCGACTCGATAAGGTCCGCAAGAACAAAGGCGACCAGCTATCCGGTGGTGAGCGCAGAAGAACTGAGATAGCCCGCTGCCTGGCCATCGACCCGAAATTCATCATGCTCGATGAACCTTTCGCCGGCGTTGACCCTATCGCCGTGGAGGATATACAGACCATAGTGTGGCGACTGAAATTCAGGAATATAGGCATCCTGATAACCGACCATAATGTGCAGGACACACTATGTATCACCGACCGCGCATATATGCTTTTCGAGGGACGGATACTGTTCCAGGGTACACCTGAAGAACTGGCATCAAACCAGACCGTCAGGGAGAAATATCTCAGCACAAGTTTCGTGCTGAGAAAGAAAGACTTCCAGCTGCTCGACGAACAAAGAAGAAAGAAAGAGACAGAAGACGATAAGGAGACGGAAATCTCTGCAGAAGAATGATTACAAAACAAAAAAATCAAAATAAAGAAAATGGAAATTAAGTTTGAATGTGCCGACAAGATCAACGGCAAGATTACAGTATCAGTAGTAAAGGCTGACTATGAAGAAAGTGTAAAGAAAACTCTCAAGAACTATCAGAAGAAGGCCAACGTGCCTGGTTTCCGTCCGGGCAAGGCTCCTTTCGGTATGATTGAAAAGCAGTATGGCGTTGCTGCCAAGGTTGACGAAATCAACAGAATACTTGCAGATAAGGTCGAAGACTATATCCGCGACAACAAGATCAACATGCTTGGCAACCCACTGCCAGCAGAAGAGCAGGAGGCAAGCATGAACTTTGCCAAGGACGACGATTTCACCTTTGTATTCGATGTTGCCGTAGCTCCTGAGTTCAAGATTGAGATTACCGGCAAGGATAAGATTCCGTTCTATGAGATTAAGGTTGACGATGAGCTTATCAACCAGCAGATCGATATCTATGCCTCACGCACTGGCAAGTATGTCAAGGTGAAGAGCTATAAGGATGGCGACATGCTCAAGGGCGATGTCCGCGAACTGGAAAATGGCGAGACCAAGGAAGGCGGCGTCACCGTTGAGGCTGCTTTGATGATGCCAAAATACATCAAGGACAAGGAGCAGGCAAAGCTCTTCGACAAGTGCAAACCTGGCGATATCATCACCTTCAACCCATTCAAGGCATACGAGGGCAGCGAGGCTGAGCTGGCATCATTCCTTAAGATTGACAAAGAGGCTGCCGCTGAGATGAAGGCCGACTTCACCTATCAGGTAACAGAGATATCTCGCTACGAGAAGGGAAAGGTTGACCAGGACCTGTTCGACGAGATCTACGGCAAGGATGCTGTGAAGAGCGAAGAGGAATTCCGCACCAAGATAGCCGAGGGACTGAAACCTCAGATGGCTACCGACAGCGACTATCGTTTCATCATCGACCTTCGCGAATACTGCGAGAAGAAAGTGGGCACCCTCACCTACCCTGACGAGCTGATGAAGAAGATCATGAAGCGCAACAACCCTGAGAAGAACGACAACTTCATCGACAGCAACTACGAGGGAAGCATCAAGGAACTCACCTGGCACCTTATCCGCGAGCAGCTTGTTGAGGCCAACAGCATCAAGATTGACGAGGCCGACATCAAGGCTGCTGCCGCAGAAGCCACACGCGCTCAGTTTGCACAGTATGGCATGAGCAACATTCCTGACGAACTGATAGAGAAGTATGCCGAGGATATGCTCAAGAAGCAGGAGATGATAAACAACCTCGTTGACCGCAGCATTGACCGCAAACTCACCGAAGCTCTGAAGAATGTTGTAACTCTCTCTAAGAAAGAAATCACACTGGACGAGTTCAACAAACTCTTTGAGAAATAAGAAAGTCAACTTTCGTAAGTTTAAGCAATGACAGTCATTGGTTCATACACTGCCTAAATAAGACACACTCATCAACCACAAAACTTCCACTCATCACCCACCTTAAGTGGGACTTAAGTGGGACTTTGGTGGGACTTAAGTGGGACTTAAGTGGGACTTATAGTATAAAAATGAACAACTTTTTACAGTGGTAATAATATAACCAATTATAGATTGTCATTAGAAATTTCGGAACACAAACCAAAAAACTACATAACAGATGAACAACGATTTCAGAAAATACGCCACACAGCACCTTGGCATGAACGGGCTGGTGATTGACGATGTAGTGAAAGCTCAGGGGCAGTATCTCAACCCTTATATCCTTGAGGAACGCCAACTGAACGTAACGCAGATGGATGTCTTCTCGCGTCTGATGATGGACAGGATAATCTTCCTCGGCACACAGATTGACGATTACACCGCCAACACCCTTCAGGCACAGTTGCTCTATCTCGACTCTGTTGACCCTGGCAAGGACATCAGCATATACATAAACTCCCCTGGCGGCAGTGTGTATGCCGGACTGGGCATCTACGACACCATGCAGTTCATCCAGAGCGACGTGGCAACGATATGTACCGGCATGGCAGCTTCTATGGCCAGTGTGCTTCTTGTTGCCGGAAAGGAAGGTAAGCGTTCGGCACTGACACACTCTCGTGTGATGATACATCAGCCAATGGGTGGTGCTCAGGGACAGGCTTCAGACATAGAGATTGTTGCCGAGGAGATACAGAAGATCAAGAAAGAGCTCTATACCATAATCTCCAGCCATTCCAAGACCTCCTACGATCAGGTATGGAAAGACTCTGACCGCGACCATTGGATGACAGCTGCCGAGGCAAAAGAATACGGAATGATTGACAACGTGCTGATAAAGAAGAGCTGATGGCAAGAAGGAAATGTAGTTTCTGCGGCAGAGACGACAGTCAGGTGGGACTGATGCTGACCGGTGCACAAGGCAACATTTGCGACGAATGTGTTGCTCAGGCCTATGAGGTGATAATGGAGCAGATGCCTAAAAAGCCTTCTCGGAGAAAGTCGAAGTCCAACCTCACAGGCGTTCCTAAGCCAAAGGAGATAAAAGCCAACCTGGACAAATATGTAATAGGTCAGGAAGAGGCTAAGAAGACGCTCTCTGTTGCTGTATATAACCATTATAAGCGCATACTTCAGCAGAGAGACGGCGACGACGATGTGGAGATAGAAAAGAGCAACATCATAATGGTTGGCAACACCGGCACAGGCAAGACACTCCTGGCACGAACCATTGCCAAGCAGTTGGATGTGCCGTTCACAATAGTCGATGCCACCGTATTCACCGAAGCCGGCTATGTGGGCGAGGATGTTGAGAGTATTCTCTCACGCCTTCTTCAGGTTGCCGACTATGATGTGGAAGCTGCCCAAATAGGTATTGTCTTCATCGACGAGATTGATAAGATAGCCCGCAAGAGCGACAACCCGTCCATCACCCGCGATGTCAGTGGTGAGGGTGTGCAGCAGGGATTGCTGAAACTCCTTGAAGGCAGCATGGTCAACGTGCCACCAAAGGGCGGCAGGAAGCATCCTGATCAGGACTACATCCATGTTGACACCAGGGATATCCTGTTCATCTGCGGTGGTGCCTTCGATGGCATAGAGAGAAAAATAGCCCAGCGACTCAACACGCATGTAGTGGGATATAACTCTGTGCAGAACGTGAGAAAGATCGACAAGGAGGACCTGATGAAATACATCGTGCCTCAAGACCTGAAATCATTCGGACTGATACCGGAGATTATCGGTCGTCTGCCTGTTCTGACATATCTCAACCCTCTTGACAGAGAGGCACTGAAGAGGATTCTCACCGAACCGAAGAACTCAATAATCAAGCAGTATCAGAAACTGTTCGACATGGATGGCATCACACTGAAGATAGACGACGGAGTGATGGACTATATAGTGGATAAGGCTGTGGAATATAAGCTTGGAGCAAGAGGACTGCGTTCCATCGTGGAAACGATAATGCTCGATGCTATGTTTGAAGAGCCTTCCAAAAAGACAAAATCATTTAAGCTGACATTAGACTACGCAAAGAAACAAATAGAAAAATCAGACCAGTTATGACACCTTCAGAGGCACTGAAACATTATTTTGGCTTTGATAATTTCAAGGGAGACCAGGAACAGATCATCCGTAACGTTATGGATGGCAACAACACGTTTGTTCTCATGCCTACCGGTGGTGGAAAGTCATTGTGCTATCAGTTGCCTTCACTTCTCATGGAGGGTACGGCTATCGTAATCTCTCCATTGATAGCCCTGATGAAGAATCAGGTGGATGTCATGAAAGGCTTGGGCGAAGACAATGTGGCTCACTACCTTAACTCCTCTCTTACCCGTACAGCCATAGAAGAGGTAAAGGCAGACATACTAGCAGGAAAGACCAAGCTGCTGTATGTTGCTCCCGAGTCGCTGACAAAGGCCGAGAACGTGGAGTTTCTCAAGAAAGTACACATCTCATTCTATGCCATCGACGAAGCTCACTGCATATCGGAATGGGGACACGACTTCCGTCCGGAATACAGAAACATCCGACCGATAATAAACCAGATAGGCAACGCACCTGTAATAGCACTGACAGCCACTGCAACAGACAAGGTGAGAATAGATATCAAGAAGAGCCTTGAAATCGTTGATGCCAAGGAGTTTAAAAGTTCATTCAACCGTCCGAACCTTTATTATGAAATCCGTCCGAAGACAAAGGATGTGAACAACGACATAATAAAATTCATCAAGCAGAACAAGGGGAAAAGCGGCATAATATACTGTCTGTCGCGTAAGAAGGTGGAGGAGTTTGCCCAGATTCTGCAGGTCAACGATATCTCCGCAGCCCCTTATCATGCCGGACTCGACACTCCGGTTAGGACAAAGACTCAGGACGACTTCCTCATGGAGCGTATCGACATTATCGTTGCCACCATAGCCTTCGGCATGGGTATCGACAAACCAGACGTGAGGTTCGTTATCCACTACGATATTCCTAAGAGCCTGGAAGGATACTATCAGGAAACAGGAAGAGCCGGACGTGATGGAGGCGAAGGAAAATGTATAGCCTTCTATTCATATAAGGACCTGAAGAAACTGGAAAAGTTCATGGAAGGAAAGCCGGTGGCTGAGAAGGATATCGGTCGCCAGTTGCTTCAGGAGACAGCGGCATACGCTGAGTCATCAGTATGCCGAAGAAAACTGATACTGCACTATTTTGGTGAAGAGTATGGAAAGGACAATTGCGGCAACTGCGACAACTGCCTGCATCCAAAGACACAGATAGAAGCTAAAGACAAACTGATTATTGCCCTCAAGGCCATTGATGCCCTCAAGGAACGGTTCAGCAGAGACTATGTTGTCGACTTCCTTATTGGTGAGGAGACGGTTGAGATATCAGCCCATAAGCATAACCTGCTTGAGGAGTTTGCTTCGGGCAATCAGGATAGCGAGAAGATGTGGCATTCTGTAATCTATCAGGCTCTTATCAAGGGGTATCTAAAGAAGGAGGTTGAGAACTATGGTCTGCTGAAAATCACAGATGAGGGAAGGAAATTCATGAACAAGCCTGTCTCGTTTATGATTGTGGAAGACAATGACTTCCATGCTTACGACGACGAGCAGCCTGACGAGGGAGGTTCTTCTGCCCTGGACCCTGTGCTGTTCTCTATCCTCAAAGACCTGAGAAAATCAACGGCAGAGAAATACGAACGACCACCATATACCATATTCTACGACCAGTCGCTGGTGGAGATGGCTACGGTATTCCCAGTGACCATCGACGAACTGAAAACCATAAAATGTGTTGGTGAGGGTAAGGCTAAAAAATTCGGTGAGCCATTCTGCAAACTTATCAAGAAATACTGCGACGAGAACAATATTGAGCGTCTGGAAGACATGCGTGTCAAGACCATACCAAACAAGTCGCTGTTGAAGGTTGAGATTGTTCAGATGATCGACAGGAAAATACCTATCGAGAACATTGCAAGTGCAAAAGGTCTCGATTCGGCAACACTTATCCAGAACCTCGAAGCCATAGTATATTCAGGAATAAAACTCAACATTGACTATATCCTGGAGGAATATCTTGACGATGATGAGATTGAGGATATCTACGAATATTTCAGAGAAACGGAATACGACTCCATCGATGATGCCCTTGATGAATTCGATGGCACCTATCCGGAGGAAGCAGTCCGACTGGTAAGAGTGAAGTTCCTATCTGAGATGGCGAACTAATGGTTCAAGAGTTCAAGAAGTTCAAGGGGTTTAAGAAGTTCAAAAAGTTTAAGAAGTTTAAGAAGAGATAGCAATGAAAAAGATTGTTTTAATGGTTCTGAGTATCTGCACACTGGCAATGGCATGTCTGTCGCAGGTCAACGACCCTGTTGTGATGACCATCAATGGTTGTGATGTGCCACGCTCAGAGTTTGAATATTCTTTCAATAAGAACAACTCAGAAGGAGTGATTGACAAGAAGAGCCTTGAGGAATATGTTGACCTTTTCATCAACTACAAACTGAAGGTTGTTGCTGCCTATGATGCTCATTTAGACACTCTGTCATCATATAATAAGGAATTCAAGAAGTATCGTGATCAGCAGTTATACCCTTCATTCGTCACTGATGCCGACATGGAGAAAGAGGCTCTTTCTGTTTATGAAGAAACAAAGAAATCGATAGGCGACGACGGTCTGGTATTGCCGGCACACATCTTCTTCAGTCTGCCTCAGAACGCTGATGCTGCCACTCAGGAGGCAAAACGCAAGTTGGCCGACTCTGTATATACTGTGCTGATGAATGGTGGGGATTTTGCCAGTCTGGCAAAGAGTTACTCTGACGATGTCAGCTCTGCTGGGAATGGCGGATCATTGTCGTGGATAAGCAGAAAACAGACCCTCAAGGAATTCGATGAAGCGGCTTTCTCTCTTCAGCCTGGCGAGATATCCAAACCGGTGCTCTCTACAATAGGCTATCATATCATCATGGTGAAAGAGAAGAAACAACTTGAGCCGTTCTCCGAGGTACGACCACAGATAATGAGATTCCTGGAGATGAGAAATGCACGCGAGACAATAGCCCACCGCAACATAGAGGCAAAAGCTGCCGATGCTAATGTAACAGCAGAAAAGATACTCGACGACAAGGCTGCCGAACTCTCTTCAGAGGATATGAACATGAAGTACCTCATACAGGAATATCACGACGGACTGCTGCTCTACGAAATCAGTAACCGCACCGTTTGGGATGCTGCAGCAAAAGACAGCATCGGGCAGGAGGAATACTTCAAAAAGAACAAAAAGAAATATGCCTGGGACGAACCACGATTCAAGGGTATAGTATATCATACGCGCAATAAAGCCGATGTAAAAGCCGTGAAGAAGACTATTGCCAAACTTCCTTTCGACCAGTGGGCAGCAGCATTGAAAAACACTTTCAACAACGACTCCATCTTCCGCATAAAAGCAGAAAAAGGCATCTTCAAGAAAGGCGACAATGCTTTTGCTGACAAGATGGTGTTCAAGGATAAGAGTGTCACGCCAACACCGGTGAAAGACTATCCTAACGATGGTTTCTACGGGCAAATGCTGAAAAAAGGACCAGAAGAATGTTCTGATGTGAGAAATCTTGTTATTTCGGATTATCAGGAAGCACTGGAAAAAGAGTGGGTAAAAGAGTTGAGAGAAAAAGCCACAGTCACGGTAAATAAGGATGTGCTCAAAACTATAAACAACCACTGAGAATCACTGCTATCGACTAAGGAATTACATAATCAAACGAAAGAAAAATAAAAATTATCATAATGAAACAGTTTCTGATATGTCTTGTTCTTTTTTTGTCAGTGGGCATAGGGCTCTCTGCTCAGGAACAGGCAGACAGCATCGTGGAAGCATCGCAGGTTGAAGAACCAGTCAACGTTGTCGATGAGGTTATATGGATTGTTGGCGATGAGCCTATACTGAAGTCAGAAGTCGAGGCTATGCGTCTGCAAAGTCAGCAGGAGGGTATCACCTGGAAAGGCAATCCCGACTGTGCCATCCCAGAGCAGATGGCTATACAGAAATTGTTCGTCACACAGGCTGCTATCGACAGTATCGAGGTAACAGAGTCGGAAGTGTCGTCGGATGTTGAAAATCAACTCAACTACTGGATACAGCTTGCCGGTTCGCGTGAGAAATTGGAGGAATACCGAAAGATGTCCATATCTCAGATGCGTATGGAACTTCGCGACGAGCTGAAAAACCGCAAACTTGCTGAGCGAATGAAAGCCCAGATTGTTGAGGATGTCAACGTAACACCAGCTGAAGTGCGTAAGTATTTCAACAATCTCCCAGCCGACAGCATACCTACTGTTCCCGCTCAGGTAGAGGTGCAGATTATCAGTCGCACACCAAAGATAGCTCATGAAGAGATAAACCGCGTGAAGAACGAACTGCGTGAATACACCAACCGTGTGCAGAATGGTGAAGCGTCCTTCTCCACCCTGGCACGTCTGTACTCCGAAGACCCAGGCTCGGCACGTACTGGTGGTGAGATGGACTATATAGGTCGCGGTATGCTCGACCCCGCTTTCGCTGCCGTGGCATTCAACCTTACCGACCCAAAGAAGATATCAAAGATTGTGGAGTCAGAGTTTGGTTACCACATCATTCAGCTCATCGACAAGCGTGGCGACAAGATAAAGGTGCGCCATATACTGCGTAAGCCGCATATCTCGGAAGAGGCAACAGACTCCATGTGCCTGCGACTCGACTCCCTGGCTATGGATATCAGAGCAGGGAAAGTCAGCTTTGAAGAGGCTGTGGCAATAGTGTCCGACGATAAGGACACCAAGAGCAACAAAGGTAACATGTTCTCAACAGACGAGAACACTGGTACACGCACATCACGATTTGCCATGCAAGACCTGCCATCAGAAGTGGCAAAAGCCATCGACACACTGGAGATCGGTCAGATATCATCACCTTTCGTCATGATAAACTCAAGAGGCAAGACGTCATGTGTGCTGGCAAAACTGAAAAACAGAATACCACGACATAAGGCAACTGTGAAAGACGACTTCCAACTGCTCAAAGATATCGTAACAGCAAAGAAGAAGGAAGAGATTGTGACTAAGTGGATACAAGACAAGATAAAGACTACCTACGTAAAAATCAATCCTAAGTATCGCGATTGCGAATTTCAATACTCCGGTTGGGTAAGATGAAAGCACATTCCTTCATAGGAATCCTTGGTTGCACAATGTGTCTGCTGTTCTGCTGTCTGCTCTGCAGCACCTCTGTTTCTGCGCGCAGCAAGAAGGCCAACGATGGTAAGGTGCACCTCATACATGCCGACTCTCTGCATATGGACCAGTACATAATGCGCGACGTGCAGATACTCAACGGCAAGGTTCACTTTGTACATGGTGGCACCACACTTTACTGCGACAGTGCCTATTTCTATGAGGACACAAACTCCTTCCGTGCCTTCGGTCATGTCAAGATGTACCAAGGCGACACTATCACACTTTTCAGTGATTATGCCTACTACGACGGCAATGACGAACTGGCAATAGCCCGTAAGAACGTTGTGCTGAAACACCGCCGAACAACATTATATACAGACTCTCTGAACTACGATAAAGCCTACGGCATAGGCTATTTCTTTGATGGTGGAAAACTTATCGATGGGAAGACTACACTGACGTCAGACTGGGGACAATATGACACCGAGACACGGCAGTCTGTGTTCAACTATGATGTTCTTCTGCAAAGCAAAGACACTAAGGTATATACCGACACACTTTACTATAACACATCTAACTCATTGGCAGAGATGATTGGTAACACTGATATTTATCAGAATGACAGTCATATCTTCACCCGCCATGGTTTCTATAATACCGATACCGATGCCTCGGAACTCTATGAACGCAGCGTAATCACCAATGCCGATGGTAAGAAGATCACCGGCGACAGCATATACCACGACAGTAAAAGTGGCATAAGCCGTGCCTATCGCAATGTGATATACTCGGATTCAAAAAATAAGAACCAGCTCAATGGTGATGTCTGTTTCTATAATGATGAAACAGGCTATGCCTTTGCCACTGGTAATGCCGTGGCTATAGACTATTCGCAAAAGGATACCCTCTATGTCCATGCCGATACTTTCAAACTATATACCTTCAATATCAATACCGATTCCGTACACCGCAAGGTACATGCCTACAATCACGTGCGTGCTTTCCGTATGGATGTGCAGGCTGTCTGCGACTCGCTGGTATATGAATCCATTGACTCATGTCTAACCATGTACCGCGACCCGATATTATGGAACAATGGTCAACAGCTGCTTGGCGAGATGATAAAGGTATATATGAACGATTCCACCATACGCTGGGCACATGTGATTAATCAGGCGCTATCTGTGCAACAATTGTCTGCTGACACCACGAAATACAATCAGATATCGTCAAAGGAAATGAAAGCATTCTTTGAAAATGGCGATATATATGAGTCGCATGCCATTGATAATGTGCTTTCGAACTATTATGTCATGGACGATTCCGACTCTACTCTCATAGCATTGAACTGTCTGGAGACCAGTCTGATGAAGATGTTTATCCACGAGAAGAAACTGCAACGCATCTGGACACCTGAATTCCAAGGTGTTATGTATCCGCTGACACAGATTCCTACGGGTAAAGACCTGCTGCCATCATTTGCATGGTTTGAATATATACGTCCGGTAAGCAAAGATGATATCTTCGTGTGGCGCGGAAAATCTAAGGAGAAAGAACTTAAGACAACCGTTCGCCGTTCGGCACCTACGCTTAATATCACTGGTGAAAAATTACAAAGATGAAAGATATAATACATCTTCTTCCCGACGCTGTGGCAAACCAGATAGCCGCAGGAGAGGTTATCCAACGACCAGCGTCTGTTGTCAAGGAACTGGTTGAGAATGCCATCGATGCCGGTGCCGACAGAATAGACGTATCTGTCATCGATGCCGGCAAGACCGCCATACAGGTTATCGACAACGGCAAAGGTATGTCGCATACCGATGCACGTCTGTCGTTCGAGCGGCATGCTACATCCAAGATATCACAGGCCTCCGACCTTTTCAACCTCCACACCATGGGGTTCCGTGGCGAAGCACTTGCCTCTATAGCCGCTGTAGCACAGGTAAACCTTCGTACACGCTCACACAACGATGATATAGGTACCGAGATCAATGTCGCTGCATCAAAAGTAATATCGCAAGAGGCAACATCATGCCCTCCTGGGAGTAATTTCCTGGTAAAAAACCTGTTCTTCAACGTGCCAGCCCGAAGGAAATTCCTTAAGGCGAACACCACCGAACTTAACAATATCATTGCAGCATTCGAAAAGATTGTCCTGGTATATCCAGACATCACCTTCACACTACATAGCAACGATACCAGTATCTATCACCTACCTGCTGGATCACTGCATCAAAGGATACTGGATGTTTCGGGGAAGAAATCAGACCAGTATCTGCTGCCGGTAAATGTAAAAACAACACTTGCACGTATTACTGGCTATGTTGGGAAACCAGAGTCGGCAAAAAAGAAAACCACCAACGAGTTCTTCTTTGTCAACGGCAGATATATGCGCCATCCTTTCTTCCACAAGGCAGTGATGACAGCCTACGACAGACTGATACCAAACGGCGAACACATACCTTATTATATATATCTCGATGTTGACCCTAACGATATCGATGTCAACATACACCCTTCCAAGGCAGAAATAAAGTTCGACAACGAACACTCCATCTGGCAGATTCTCCTCGCTGGTGTCAGAGAGGCATTGGGAACATTCTGTCAGATACCACAACTGGAGTTCTCACAGGAACCACAACTGGAAATACCAACCTATCACCCAGAGAACACTAACCGATTAGTGAGCCAACAGAATACAGAGTCGAAAGTCGAGGGGATGATGGCATTTCATAAGATGGCAATCAATCGCTCATCTGGATTACAGAATACTGAGATCGGGAAAGAAAGTTTCAGACTTACAAATCCATCACAACATACGGCACAACATATTACCAATCCTGCACAACCAGCGCCCTCACAGGAACTCCTGCCTATGGAGTCCCTATCGGATATGCCGGAGATAGCACCAACGCACTATCAATACAAAGGGTGCTACATAATGACAGCTATTAAGTCAGGACTTATGGTGGTGAATCAGCACAGAGCACACGTGAGGATACTCTTCGAGGAACTCATGAAACGGAAACACGACATGACGACTCAGAAAGTGCTGTTTCCGGAGATGATAGAACTCAACACCTCTGAATCACTCCTTTTCAACCGGATAAAGAACGAGATTGAAGAGATTGGATTCTGCATCAGTGATATGGGTGGCGGATCATATTCAGTGGTAGGAATACCCGCTATACTGAAAGATGTTGATGCCTTAACACTGCTCCGCGATATACTGGCTAACGCCGCACAGACAGCAGGCAACGATGATAAATGCAACGTAAAGGACAACCTGCTCTTCAATATCTGCCTCACCGTGGCACGCAGTGCTGCCGTGGCAAACGGACAAAAACTACAAAACAACGAGATGGAGTCGATAATAAACCGCCTCTTTACCTGCGATAACCCTAACTATACACCCGACGGCAAACCTATACTCCGCGTGATAAAAGATGCCGATATCGACTTCTGATTTGTTAACAAGACTTAATACACCTGCTGTTTTTATTAAAGAAATATAAAAATAAGACTATTTTCGTCTCCATTATTCGTCATTTGCCCAAAGTTTCTTACCTTTGCAGTCGCAAAAAAAATCGGGCGTTTAGCTCAGCTGGTTTAGAGCATCTGCCTTACAAGCAGAGGGTCGGCGGTTCGAATCCGTCAACGCCCACGAAACTCCGTACGGGAGACAAAGAAAAAAAGAACGAAGATAACACGATGTCCTGCTGGGGAAGCAGGATTTTTTATTTAGGTATACTATATTAATCTACAATTGCCGAGAGGTAACAGTTACATTAAAATGAAAGTTTATTAACAATGGAAAATTTTGAAAACGACGGTCAGCCACAGGTTCGTCGCCAGCGAACAAGAATCAGAGTTGATCATTCAACAGAAAACAGTCGAGTAAACAGGGATAACAATGAAGAGCAGGGAGGTTTCCTTCCTGAAGGTTTTGGTGCCGGATTCCAGCGTCAGTCACATAGCAACTATCAACAGCGAGGCGGTCAGGGTGGCTATCAGCAGCGTGGTGGTCAGGGCGGCTATCAGCAGCGTGGCGGTCAGGGTGGCTATCAGCAGCGTTCTTCCTATGACTTCCGAAACCGTCAGGACTACAATCCAAATGCTAAATACTCGCTGAAAAAGCGCATAGAATACAAAGAACTCCATATAGACCCTAACGAACCACTCCGTCTGAATAAGTTTCTGGCCAATGCCGGAGTATGTTCCCGCCGTGAAGCCGACGAATTCATACAGGCTGGTGTGGTTTCAGTAAATGGTGAGATAGTGACACAGTTGGGCACTAAGGTGACACGCAACGACGAGGTTCGTTTCCACGATCAGCCAGTAAACATAGAGAAGAAGGTTTACGTGCTTCTGAACAAGCCTAAGGACTACGTCACCACCAGCGACGACCCACAGCAGCGCAAGACAGTGATGGAACTCGTCAGCAATGCCTGCCGTGAGCGCATATATCCTGTTGGCCGACTCGACAGAAACACCACCGGTGTGCTTCTTCTCACCAACGACGGTGACCTGGCAAGCAAGCTCACCCACCCTAAGTTCCTTAAGAAGAAGGTGTATCACGTAAAGCTCGACCGCAACATCACCCATCACGATATGGAGCAGCTCCTTGAGGGCATAACACTCGAAGACGGCGAGATACATGCCGACCAGGTGGAGTATGCTCACGAAACCGACAAGAGCCAGGTGGGCATAGAGATACATAGCGGCAAGAACCGTATCGTTCGCCGTATGTTTGAATATCTGGGCTACCGTGTGGTGAAGCTCGACCGCACCATGTTTGCCGGACTGACAAAGAAGAATGTACGTCGCGGCGACTGGCGCTACCTCACTGAAGAGGAAGTAGTGATGCTGCGACAGGGAGCTTTTGAGTAAAAGTTCAAAGAGTTCAAGAAGTTCAAAGACTTTAGAGTTTATTAAGAAAAATGGAAAAGATAAAGAGGACAAGGATTATTGATGCACTGCAGTCAGACAACTACGGTGCCGTCATCAATGTAAAAGGTTGGGTACGAACAAAACGCGGTTCTAAGGCCGTCAACTTCATAGCCCTGAACGATGGTTCCACCATCAAGAACATCCAGATCGTTGTCGATCTCGACAAGGTGGACGAAGAGGTGATGAAACTCGTCACCACCGGTGCTTGTATCAGCGTCAATGGCGAACTGGTAGAGTCGCAGGGTGCTGGTCAGAGCGTTGAGTTGCAGTGCCGCGAGATAGAGGTGCTGGGACCATGTCCGGCCGACTACCCTATGCAGAAGAAAGGTCAGAGTTTTGAGTTTATGCGTGAGCATGCCAACATGCGTCTGCGCACCAACACCTTCGGTGCTGTGATGCGCATACGCCACAACATGGCAATGGCTATCCACACCTATTTCCACAACCACGGATACTATTATTTCCACACACCACTCATCACAGCCTCCGACTGTGAAGGTGCCGGCAATATGTTCCAGGTGACCACCAAGAACCTCTACGACCTGAAGAAGGACAAGGACGGCAAGATTATCTACGACGATGATTTCTTCGGTCAGCAGACCTCACTCACCGTTTCCGGTCAGTTGGAAGGTGAGCTCGGTGCCACGGCTCTGGGTGCTATCTACACCTTCGGTCCTACCTTCCGTGCTGAGAACAGCAACACTCCTCGTCATCTGGCTGAGTTCTGGATGATTGAACCTGAGGTGGCATTCATCGACCTCAACGACCTGATGGATATCGAGGAAGACTTCATCAAATACTGCGTGCAGTGGGCTTTGGACAACTGTATGGACGACCTGCAGTTCCTGAATCAGTTTGTTGACAAGGGTCTCATCGAGCGACTCCAGAGCGTCACGGGCATAGAGTTCGTACGTCTGCCTTACACTAAGGGCATCGAAATTCTGCAGGAAGCCATAAAGAATGGCAAGAAGTTTGAGTTCCCTGTTGAATGGGGCTGCGACCTTGCTTCAGAGCATGAGCGCTATCTTGTTGAAGAGCACTTCAAGAAGCCTGTCATCATGATCGACTATCCAAAGGAGATCAAGGCTTTCTACATGAAGATAAACGAAGACGACAAGACCGTACAGGGCACCGACGTCCTGTTCCCACAGATTGGCGAGATTATCGGTGGTTCCGTTCGTGAAGAGAGCTACGACAAACTGATGTCGGAGATAGATCGCCGCAACATACCGATGAAGGATATGTGGTGGTATCTGGAGACACGCAAGTTCGGTTCATGTCCTCACGGTGGTTTCGGACTGGGCTTCGAGCGTCTGATACTGTTCGTCACCGGTATGCAGAACATCCGCGACGTGATCCCATTCCCTCGCACACCAAAGAACGCAGCATTCTGACATACCGTCTCACACAGAAGGTCTTTATCTCACACAGACCAAACAGACTTACAAGGACTCAAGATAGTGTAAATCTCACACAGAGAACACTATAAATCACATAATCATCTCACACAGAGAACACAGAGAACGCAGAGTTTTCGGATGTTTTCTGTGTGAAATTTTGCAAATTATAATTTTACTAAAAGATAGTCTCTTTTATCTTCTCAATAACTTGGTCGAAATAAGGTTGTTTTAAGCAACTTATTTTTTTAATCACATCTCTTTCCACATTACCAACAAGCAACTGGCATTTTACATAACTCTGTTTCTTCATTGGTATGGTCAGCATTTCAGGTTCCAGGGTGTAATTGTATTGTGGGTTATATGCCTTAGACGAAATCATACACAAATAGATAAAACCTTCGTCTTCTTGAAGTTCATCATTGCTGACTATCAAGGCAGGGTGTGGTTTGAATGTCCCATCTGGGAACATAAAACTTATCTCGACAATGTCTCGCTGATGATATTTCATGGTCAGAGATATTTTGCAAACATATTAGCTGCATTTACACGCGAAGTATAAAGAAACGCTTCACGTTCCTGCTCCTGAGTCAGTTCCGGCTCCTCCACTTGTACCGAAACCACGGTAAGCTTCTTGTTATTAGAGGCACTCCGTTTTCGTCTGTTTAATACTGCTGTTGCCATAATATTTTGTTTTCCGACTGCAAATGTACGTTTTTTTTCTGAAGCCACCAAATTTTTTTTCGCAAAAAATTTGCACCATTCAAACTTTCTGCAGCTGCAATTTCTCTTTTCATAAGAGGAATTGCAGCTGTTGTGGTGTTGCTTATGCAGTGGTGTAGGGATTCATGCTGAGATCTGCATCATCTCGGCGGGGGTGATGTGGAGAACCTGGCAGAGGCGGCGTGCTATGCGCAGGGTTG
>R18__coassemble_1529_pt1 | contig 25775 bp, 19 predicted proteins | sample R18__metabat2_low_PE_027 | metagenome-assembled genome bin R18 | reverse complement strand
GCAGATATCGTTGCCGTCGATGTTCACTATATCGAAAAGCAGACCAGGTGCCCAAGCGCCAATACTACCGGTGAAACCGAGAGATTCTTCACCTTCGCATTGTACGAAAGCATTCGGTCCGGCAGCACAGTATCCGGCAGAGAAATCATGTATTCCCTGACGGGAGATGCAGCGAAGGAAGAGGTTCTGTTCTCCGCGAGTGGTGAAGACATCCCGACGCCAGCCACCTATTTCTGAGACTGGCTCTGAGGCTATACAGTCTTGCACGGTGATGCGGCTACTGCCCCGCTGCAGGTTGACAGCCGATGAGGCCAGGTGGCGGAAGTTCACCATCCTCACCCAGCAGTCGCGGGCATTATCAACGTGTATGCCCTCCCAGCAGTGGTCCTCATCCTTAGGATTCCAACCGTTCACCTCGCTCTCTATGGTGAGGTTTTCTATGCCACATTCCGTTATCTCATCACCCTGATATTCGCTGATGATGAGGTTGCTGTCGTTGCGGTTTATCACCTTCTGACAGCCGAACATCGTTATCGGAGCATCGAGGGTGATCTGGCTGCCATTGATAGCAGTTATGGTGCGATGCCATGTAAGGCAGATATCACCTTCCTTCCAGCCGGTATAGCTCAGTCCGCCACCGAAATCATCACACCTATGAGTACTTATCCACTCCTTTGAGCCTGTCCAGGTAATAGCAACACGCTTTCCCACTTCCGGCTCTAAGCTCTCTGCTCTCAGCTCTTTCGGCGCAGATATTGTCCCTAGATATATGGCAGCACCACGGTTGGTACCCTCTTTTACTATGACTGTCTTATCCCTGCCCATACCACGGAGCACAACCCCCGAGGCCTCTATCCTCAGAGGCTGGCAGATGCGATATGTGCCCTCAGCAAGAACAACGGCACCGCGAAAGCCCGTTTTGTCCGGTTTCATCGAGGAAATTCTGTCTATGGCAGACTGTATATCGGCAGCATTTCTGACGATAAAAACATTCTTTACATCAGGTATGTTTTTCTCGCATGCATGATAGCCGCAATAAGAATAATCCATAGGTACGAACACCTCTTTCTGCTTTGCGCCAAAGGCACCGACACAGACGAGCAGAAGGGTCAAAATAAGCGAATAATTCTTCATCGTCAAACAAAAATTTTTGCAAAGTTAATGATTTTTATCAAAAAAAATGATGTAATTAATATTTTTTTACTATCTTTGCGCCCAAATTATTATAATTTAAATCAGTCATGATGAAAACAATTAAAATCACTGCAGGGCTTTGTGCACTTGCTTTCATGTTGATTATGGCTTCATGTACCGACGGTTACAAGGACGATTCTTCATTTGATTCCGGAGTCCATAATCAAGTACTCAAAACATTGTTGGCAGACGACATATCTTGCACTTTGTCGGCTACCGGTGATGCTGTAACTATCTCGTGGCCAGTTGTCTATGGCGCTGGTGGCTATCGTTTTGCTCTTTACAACAATGACGACCCGGATGTTCCGGTGACTCTTGTTGAGCCTACCATTGTTGATGCTTGTTCATATACTTACGATGGCATCAACTCTGACTCTAAGTATTCTGTTGAAGTGCAGGCACTGGGAAAGACAGATTTTCAGCCTAACAACGACAACAAAGATGCCGAGAGCCAGACAACAAAGGTGTTTACAACAATTTCAGAAACATACAAGACTATTCCTGGTGGTGACGAGTCGAACCCAACAGACCTGATAGCATGGTTTGGTGAGAATCCTATACCAACAGCTGGCAGTGACGACCTGAACGATGAGGCAGGTGCTCCGCTTGAACTGGCTTATCAGTTGGAAGCAGACAAGTACTACATCATCAACGACTCCATCCTTGACCTTACCAATATTGTTCCTAAGGCTGAAGGAGAACTGGGTAACCCACTGTCGCACAAGATTATACTCCGTGGTGAGAAAGCCGGTCATGCAAAGGTGAAACTTGTGAAGAAAGGTGCTTTTGGTTCGCAGAGCGGTATGTCGATAAAGTTTATCGATATTGACGCTTCTGAAGTTTCAAGCAACAAGGGTGTGCTGACAATGCCTGCTACTCCTGACGAGAACATTAAGGCTTCAACCGGTCAGTATATAGTATTTGCACCGGTTGTGTTCCAGTCGTGCAACATCAACGATGTGAACGGATACCTCGTGTTCGACAACTCACAGAAATACTGCTATGAGAACCTTGTGTTCAAGGATTGTGTAGTGAAGTTCGGCACCTCACCATGTGGCTTCAAGATGGAAGCAGGTAGTTACATCTATCTGACATTGCAGAACAGCACCTTCTGGTGCACTATTGAAGACTGGGCATCGGCATTCTCTGCTACTACCTACTTCTTCCGTGTAGGTGGTAACTCAGCATTCAAGATCAACAACCTCAACGACGTTTGTTACGCTGTGGGTGGTTGCACCATCAACTGCTGCACATTCTATAATATAGTGAAGACCGGTCAGATGGCCAACTGGAATCAGTATAACGGTCGTTCACAGATAACCCTCGACATTCAGAAGAATATCTTTGTTGACACCAGCCAGAGTCAGGTGTTCCGCCGTCTGTGCTCAAACGGCAACAATACCACTGTCTATGGTCAGAACACAGAATGGCTCGATGGCGAAGAGACATCGGCCACAAAAGACTCTCAGACCAAGGAGCAGGTGTTCCTGCTGTCTCAGCCGTTCGACTTCACCAAGGCTAAGCAGGGCGACTTCACTGTAACCGGTGAAGAGCAGTTGGCACAGAAAACTGGCGACCCACGTTGGCTGCCATAATGGAGTTTCAAGATTCAAGTTTCAAGATTTAAGAAGTTATGAATAGTATGAAAAATATATTTTCCAGAATATCTAGAACATCTAGGATATCTAGAGTTTTAGTCTTCGTTTTCGCTTTCATTTTCGTGCAGCAAAGTTGTTTGGCACAGAATAAGGTGACGGGAACAGTTGTTGACGAACTGGGTGAACCAGTGATCGGTGCAACGGTGAAGGTGGAAGGCGAGAAGAGTACCGGAACGGTTACCGACCTCGATGGTAACTATTCACTTGCCGTTCCAAAGGGAAAGAAGGTTACAATAACATACATTGGCTATAACCCGATGACAGTGCAACCTGGTGGTAAGGTTCAGCTGAAGCCAGGTGCCACAGACCTTAACGAACTTGTTGTTGTGGGTTATGGTATTCAGAAGAAAGCCCACCTGACAGGTGCTGTGGAGAGCATCAATACCGACGATATCAAGGACTTGGCAGTTACCGACCTCAGTACCGCTCTTGCCGGACAGGTTAACGGACTCCACGTCAGCACAAGCTCCAGCATGCCTGGTCAGGCGTCGTCGCTGACAATCCGTCAGAGCTCCAGTTTGGCAAAGGATTGGGGTGGCAATGCAAACTTCGTAACAGCAGATGCACGTCCGCTGTATGTTATCGACGAGTTCATCTCTACCGAAGATGCTTTCAACGCCCTCGACATGAGTGAGGTGGAGAGTATCTCTGTGCTGAAAGACGCAGCAGCTGCCATCTATGGTGCTCAGGGTGCTTACGGTGTTATTCTCGTAAAGACTAAGAAAGGTAAGGAAGGTGCTCCGAAAATCAGTTATAATGGTCAGCTGAGTGTCAACAGTCGCCTGTTCACTCCTAACATGATGGATGCCTACAACTACGGTCGCACATGGAACGCTTATAAGGGTGCTATCACCGACTCTCAGGATGAGACAAAGATGAAGGACTACTTCCAGGCTGACGAACTGGAAGCTATGAAGAGCCTAAACTACGACCCATTGAACGATGAGTGGAGCACATCAGTGTCACATCGTCATAGCGTGAACATCAATGGTGGTACACAGAAGGCAACATACTTTGCAGGTGTTACATACCAGAATCAGGATGGTAACATCGGTAAACTCGACTATAACCGTTGGAACTACCGTGCTGGTGCTGATGCCAAGATTAACGACTATCTCAAGGCAAGCATACAGGTGTCAGGTAACTTCGGAAACAAGAAGACACCTCGTAACCGCTACACAGGTAACCTGAGCAATATAGACGACAACGACTATGCTCTGCTTCTGCAGCATCTGCCATACGTGCCAAATACCGTGGATGGTTATCCACTCATCGCTACCGGCATGCAGAACACAGCATCAACAGACTATGGTCAGGCTATGTATAACTACTATGCTATCCAGAACTCACCTGACTATAACCAGAGCAAGAGCAACAGCCTCAATATCCAGGGATCGCTGAATGTTGACTTTGGCTTTATCAAGTTCCTCAAGGGACTGAATGCAAAGATTCAGTATTCAAAGAGCATATCAAACAGCGAATCAAACCAGATTGCTACCAAGATGAGTGTCTATCGAATGATAAACCGTGGTGGCAGTGCAGGGCATCTATATACAGGCGACGATGTTGACTATTCCCTTTCGAACCTTCAGGAGTTGACTCTCAACAATGGTAACCAGCTTACCCGCTCCATGAGCCGCAGCGACAGTTATCAGCTCAATGTTACACTGAACTATGCCCGCTCATTCGGTCTGCACGACGTGAGTGCTCTCTTCTCTATCGAGCGTGGTGAAAGCAGCAGTGAGGACCTGACAGGCTATGGCTATTCACCTCTTTATTTCACCGATGGTCAGTCACGCTCAGTGACCGAAGGCACAGAGGCAGAATGGGGCCGCAGCGAGAGTGGACGACTTTCATATATCGGTCGTGCCAACTATGCATACGCCAATAAATACCTCTTCGAGTTCCTGCTCCGTTCGGATGCTTCAACAAAGTTTGCTCCATCAAACTACTGGGGAACATTCCCATCAGTAAGTGCCGGTTGGGTAATCTCTGAGGAGCCTTGGTTTAATCAGGAGAAATTGGGTATAGGCTATCTGAAGGTTCGTGCCAGCTGGGGTATCCTGGGACGCGACAATATAAACTCATTCATCTGGCTTACACGCTATGAGAGAGACGTTGCCAAGGGTGCCGTGTTCGGTACTACAACCACAACAACAGGCATCAACGAAGGTATGCAGATCAAGCAGGGTGGTGCCAATCCTGATGCTCACTGGGATAAGACATACAAGACTAATATAGGTGTTGACATGCGCATACTGCAGAATCGTCTGTCGCTGAACCTCGACTACTATTATGACAGGGGTCGTGATATCTTTTCAACCCATCAGGGTGAGTCGGGCTATCCTGCCACTCTCGGTATTCAGCCAGTGCCAGAAAACTTTGCCGCCATCGACACATGGGGTATAGAACTCTCAGCAGGATGGAAGGATAAGATAGGTAAAGATATCTCTTATTGGGTGAAGGGTCATACTGGCTATACTGACAACACCATCAAGGCATGTGCCAACAAGGCTATTCCTGACCCTGACGACCCACAGGTGGGCAAGCGTAAGGACCTTGGTGTTTGGGGGTACTCATGCATCGGCATGTTCCGCAGCTATCAGGAGATTGACGAATATTTCGAGAAATACAACATCACCACCTACCTGGGTAAGACCAAGGAAGGTGTTCATCCAGGTATGCTCATCTATAAGGATGTTCATGGAAAATGGAACTCAGCAACTCGCTCTTATGATCCGGAACCTGACGGTGTTGTTGACGAGAACGATGTGGTGCAGATTTCCAAGTTCTCTTCCAACCCTTACAGCTTCACACTCAACTTCGGTGCATCATATAAGAAGCTCTCTTTCTCAGCACAGATGGGCGCATCATGGGGTGCTTATATGATGGTGCCTACAGCAATACGTAAGTCGGCAGCAGGCATAGAAAGTTATAATATCCCTGCTTTCTGGAAGGACATGTTCGTTTATGAGGATGTATATGATGCTAATGGTAATGTCATTGCCAGCAAGAACCTCACAGGTTCTCTGCCTAACTTCCAGAACTCAGTAGGTGTTACCGAAGAGTCAACCTACTGGAGAATAAGTGCTGCCACATGGTCGCTGAGCCATTTCACCATTGCTTATGAAATGCCAAGCAAATGGATGAGCAGTGTGGGTATCTCCTCATGTCGTTTCAATGTTACTTGCCAGAACGCTCTCAACTTCATCACTCCTAAATATAAGGATGCATGGAGCCAGTGGGGTGGCAGCTATGGTCGCTATCCTAACCTCCGCAAGTGGACTATCGGATTAAACCTGTCGTTCTAGTTTGAGGAGTTTAAGAAGTTTGAAAAGTTTAAGAAGTTAAAATAATGAATAATATGAAAAAGATAAATATATTCGCAACTTGCTACCTGCTCCTTGCTACCTGCTTTCTCTTAATATCTTGTTCCGATCAGTTCCTGCAGGATAAGAAACTATATGGCACATATAGCTCTGCCACAGTATATACTAATTATGAGACAGCAACCAATCGTGTAGATGATATCTACCGTCAGTTGCTGCCTGGACAGAAAGAGGGTAATGGAGCCTACTCGCTGATAGTAAGCGTAGGCTCTGACGATGATCAGGCTAAATCGACTGAAGAATATGGTGGTATATCAAAGTTTGAGGACAACCTCTCTCTGCTCGACTACCGTGCTCTGAATGGTTGGGAAGACCATTTCTATGTTGAAAACAAGGAAATTTCTCCTTGGGGACAGATCCGCGATATCAACGACCTGCTCGAGGGTATGGCTCAATACAGCACAATGACTGAGTCAGAAAACAACGAGATTAACGGTCAGGCTTATTTCCTCCGTGCCTGGAGATACTGGACCATGGTGCGCTGGTTGGGTGGTGTGCCTATCATTGACCATGTGCAGAACGCTATGGGTGACAGTGCTGCTCTTGTCGTTGATCGCAGCACTACCAAGGAGTGTATTGAATTTATCATCTCCGACCTTGACAAGGCTATCAAGATGCTGCCATCAAAATGGATGAACAGTGCTCAGGACTGGGGCCGTGTAACTGCCGGTGCTGCTGCTGCTCTCAAGGGCCGTGTGCTGCTTTGGTGGGCAAGTCCGCTCTTCAACCGTTCTGACGATCAGAGTCGCTGGCAGAAAGCTTATGAGGCCAACAAGGAAGCTCTCGACATGCTGGCTCAGGGTGGTTACGGACTGGCTTATGAGAATAATCCTGGTGCACAGAGTGAGAATGCTGCCAACTGGGCAAAGATATTCCTGAACAATCAGGGTACTGATGGCAGTGTGAACGAGGCCGTTTTCGTTACTCTCTACAACAGCCTTGTACAGCAGGAGAACAACTCACACAAATGGAACTCTTGGGAAAATGATATCCGACCAAAGACTGCTGCCGGTAATGGTGGTAAGGCTGCTACTGCCGAGATGGTGGGCCTGTTCCCAATGGCCGATGGTAAGATAAGCGGTGAAGGTTCACAATATACACTGAACACATCAACCAACTTCTTCCTCAACCGCGACCCTCGTTTCTATCGCACCTTCGCTTTCCCTGGTGTTTATTGGAAATTCAACGGAAAACCTTGCTCAACACTTGCTCAGCAAGTGGATGATAAGGGTAACTATAAGACTCCTGCATATACCTACTCCAACAATCAGGAAATATGGCCAGGCTATCCTTACGATGGCGACAACTTCCAGCTTTGGAGCTACTGCTGGTATGCTGTGGAGGCAAGCAAGGCAGACGTGACGAAGTCGGGCTATGGTGCCGACGGACTGAATGGCAATAGTTTTGCCGTCTATGTGCGTAAGCGCAGTGACGACCTCGACCTCAATCCTTCACCTCTCTACGAATACACTTATTCCGACGGAGTATATAACTTCAAGCGTTCTGCTGCTCCGTTCATGGAGATGCGCTATGCTGAAGTTCTGCTCAACTTTGCCGAGGCTGCAGCTGCTGTTGGTGAATATCAGGAGTCGCTGGATGCACTGAAACGTATCCGTTCACGTGTTTATCAGCCAGAATTGGCAGAGAGCAACTATGGTCTGGAGAATACAGGCGACCGTGCAACAATGATCAAACAGGTGCTCTTCGAGCGTCAGATAGAGTTGGCATATGAAGGCAAGCGCTTCGACGATATGCGTCGCTGGATGCTCTTCGACGGTGGTACCGGTGTAGTAGATGGTGCTCCTGCAACATGGACACTCTCAGGCTTCAACGGCAATACCTGCAACTATCTTGGTGTGGCTCCTTCAAATGGTGTTAAGCATCATTATATAGAGATGTATCCACGTGCTTTGGCAAGTGCCGATCAGACAGAAGGCGTCGATCCTATTCTCAAGACTCAGAAGCGTCCTGCTGCTTATGATCTTATGAACTGCTCAACTGCTGATATGAAGTCAATGAACAGTCCGGCATATTTCTTCGCAATGAACTTTGCACGTACCGACCGTAATGCTGACGGCAACAATGATGCTCAGGTGCCTACCTTCCAGCCATACTACTACTTCCTCGGACTGAACTACAGTGCAATGGTGAACAACCCTGTGCTGCATCAGACTATCGGCTGGGAAGACTATGGACGTGGCGGCAACGGAACTTTTGACCCTCTGGCAGAATAAAAAAAATATCTAGAATAATCTAGGGTAATCTAGAAGTATCTAGAAAAATCTAGAAAAAAGTAAATAAAAAAATTAAATCGAAATGAAAAAGTATTTAGCAGAGATGTTCGGCACTATGGTGCTGGTTCTCATGGGATGCGGTGTAGCAATGAGTCTGAACTGTTCATCTGATTGCTCACAGGTTATGAACGCAGGAACCGTTATCGGTACTGCCCTTGCTTTCGGTCTTGCCGTAGTGGCAATGGCCTACACTATCGGTGGCATCAGCGGTTGTCATATCAACCCTGCCATCACCTTTGGTTGCTGGCTCAGCAAGCGTATGAGCGGCAAAGATGCTGCTTTCTACATGCTCTTCCAGGTTATCGGTGCTTTCATTGGTGCCATCATCCTCTATGTGCTCTTTGCCACTGCTCCTGAAGCTGGTCTGAGCTCTGCTCTTGGTGCTAACAACCTGCAGGGTGGCATCAGTTGGCAGGCCGGACTGATAGCAGAGATTGTCTTCACTTGCGTATTCGTGCTCGTTGTTCTCGGCGCTACTGCCAAGACTAACGGTGCTACAAACAACTTTGCCGGTCTGGCTATCGGTTTGTCACTGGTACTGGTTCACCTGGTATGCATCCGCTACACAGGAACATCAGTAAACCCAGCACGCTCCATTGGTCCTGCTTTCCTGGCTGCCATCGACCCAGCTAACGCCACTGCCCTGTCTAACCTCTGGATCTTCATCGTTGGTCCGCTGGTAGGTGCTGCTATAGCTGCATTGATATGGAAACTTATCAACGTGGATAAAGACTAGTCCAAGTCCGCTAAGTCTCCCGCAAAGGGACTTCCGGCGAAAGGATTCAGTCCAATCATGAAAGTAGGAGGTAAACGCCTAGGATTAGCGTTTACCTCCTACTCGATTTTTTATCAGCTTCTTCACCTTGTCACCACAAGTCGGCCGTATGGATCGGTGCAGGTGGCATGGTAGAGCCAAAGTTGCTTGCCGGTGCCTTCCTTGTTTATTCCTTTCAGGTTAAGGTCGTAGGTGCGACCACAATGAGAACATTTAACATCTGTTGTGCTGGATGTCCATGTCAGCATACGGTTTGGTGTGTAGGCTCCTGCGTTGGCATAACATTCCCGACACTGTGCATCGAAGGCAACATAGCTGTTGTCTATCGTGCTATAGCCCACGATGATGCCATTGTTGGCACCAAGTTCGTAGTCGCAGCTGTTTTCCATATCGGTGGTCAGGCGTACCTCGCCTGTTTTACCATCACTGGTGGAGAGGGTGAGTATGGTGATACCGTTCTCTTTCCGTTGCGATATCTTGATGAAGATATTGCTGTAAGGTGTCAGTGCTGATGCCATGAGGGCATCCTGATGCAGTTTGTTATCAAACTGGAAACGGCAGGCGTAGGGTGAGCTGTATTCAAAATCATCATTGCTGCAACTGGTCAGACAGAGGCACAGTATGAGTATAAGCATAGAACTCTTGAACATTGATTCCTGAGCTTGTCGAAGGATGAACTTTTTGAACATTTTGAACTTAATTTTTAGTTGCTTCTGGATTTTGAGCCTTTGAACTCTTGAACCATGAGTTGTCTGACTGGGTACCACACACTGATAAAGCTTACTGCCACAACGGTGAGGAAGATTATAAGTATATCTGTGGCATGCACGCTGACGGGATAAGCATCGACAACAAAGTTCCCGCTGCTGCTGCCAAGGGCCACTAATCCGTATGTCTGCTGCAGATAGCAGAGCAATAGACCTATGCCGATACCTATCACTGCACCTATTGCTGATATCATCCTTCCCTCAAAAAGGAAGATGCGGGATATAAGCTTGTTGTTAGCCCCCATGGAGCGTAGTGTAGCTATATCGTCCTTCTTATCGATGATTAGCATGGAAAGGCTGCCTATAATATTGAAACAAGCCACAATGAGTATGAAGGTGAGGAAGATGTAGGCAATGAGCTTTTCCACCTTCATTATCTTGAACACATCCTCCTGCTGCTCTTCCTGAGTAAGCACAAGGAAACTGTCGCCGGCAATCTGTTCCAGATGCTTCTTTGCCGCTGATACCGACACACCATCTTTCAGTTTGATATTGAGCGATGTTATGCGTCCCTGTTCACCAAACAGTCTGCGCGCAAACTCAATAGGCACTATGGCAAAGTTCTTATCGTATTTTGCCTGTTTCACACAAAACACTACTCCATCAGAATAGAGCTGCTCCTCGGTAAAGGCGGCATCGGGATTAGTGATATCTAACTGTCCCTCTTTCTGTGGAGCATAGACCTGAAGGTTATCGGAGAAGAAAGCCCCTGTGCCAAGGGCTTCGGCGACACCGATACCCAGTGTGACACAAGGCTGTTGCTTGTACGTCATCTCACCACGTGCTGCGGCGTCCATGTCGAGGGCATCTTGCCAGAGAATGAACTCCCCGTCACCATACAGTATGCTGTCGATACGCGTAAGATTCTGAAACTTATCGTCAACACCACGTAGCGTCACCACCATCTGTTGGTCGTGATAAATCAGCAGAGCCTGGTCTTCAACACACTCTGAAGCAACCTCAACATCGTCATGGCTTTTTATCTTGGTAAGGAGAGGATCGTCAGCAGCCATGGTCTTACCCATCTTGGCAACTATCTTCAGATGCGGATCGAGGTCTGTGAAGAAACTCTCCACCATGTCGTGAAAACCATTGAAGACGCTCAGGGTCACCACCAAAGCCATGGTGGCAACGGCAACACCGGCAACGCTGATGCCACTGATCCAGTTGATGGCGTTGTGCGACTTCTTGGAGAAAAGGTATCGGCGAGCTATGTAGAATGATAGGTTCATTGTTTCAGCAACTTGTCGATGTTGTCGATATAGTCGAGTGAGTCGTCGATAAAGAACTTCAGTTCCGGTATTATCCTGAGCTGATGACGCACACGTTTGCCCAACTCAAAACGTATGCTCTTCTGGTTGTTGTTGATATTGGTTATCAGCTCTTCCCCTCTTGCTGAAGGGAAGATGCTGAGATATACCCTGCAGATGCTCAGGTCGGGACTTACCCTGACTGATGTCACGCTAACCATAACACCATGCATAGAGCGTGTCTGCTGCTGGAATATCTCACTCAGTTCTTTCTGCACCAATCGTGCCACTTTGTTCAGTCTGTCTTCTTGCATATTCTTATTATTGTCATCCCATCACGTATGGGGAGTATTACTTTTTCTGCTTCTTCGTCGTTGGCAACATAGTCGTTGAAGGTTTTTATGCCTATGGTCTGGCGGTCCTTGCTGTCGTCCTCCAGCACATGGCCATCCCACAGCGTGTTGTCGGCAAGGATGATACCTTCCGGATTCATGTACTTCTTCACCATAAGGTAATAGTCCAGATAGCGGCGTTTATCACCATCAATGAATGCCATGTCGAACGTTCTTTCCAGTTTTGGCACTTCCTCCAGAGCATCGCCAATGCGGAAATCAATCAGATTGGCCACAGGTGAAGAGTCTATCCACCCACGGGTGAAATCCTCTATCTCGTCGTTAATCTCGAAGGTCACCAGAGATTTATCAGAGGCTCCAGTCTGCTTCAATCCCTCAGCCATGCTGATAGCGCTGTAGCCTGTGAAGGTACCGATCTCAAGTATGCTCTTTGGCCGCTGCATCATTACAAGCATCTTAAGCAGTTGGCCCTGCACATGACCGGATGCCATCCTGCCATACAGCAGTTTGGTGTTGGTGGCACGATAGAGCCTGTAGAGGTGGTCATCTTCCTTCGTTATATGCTCCGAAATATAATTTTCAAGTGTTTTTATTGCCAATGTGAAAATAATTTATTATTTTTGCGGCGCAAAATTAAAAATAAAAAATGAAAATACAAATAATTAACGGCCCAAATTTAAATTTATTAGGAAAAAGAGAGCCTGAAATCTATGGTAACAGCAGTTTTGACGACTTCTTTAAGACTTTGCAGCAGCTATTCCCCTCTCATGAGTTGTCTGTTTTTCAAAGCAATGTTGAAGGTGAACTTGTCAATAAGTTGCAGGAGGTGGGGTTCTCCTATGATGGCATAATTCTCAATGCCGGTGCTTATACCCACACCAGTGTTGCCCTTCACGATTGCATACAGGCAATATCAACACCGGTTGTCGAGGTGCATATTTCAAACATTTATGCCAGAGAAGAGTTCCGACATCACTCGCTGATATCGTCGGTGTGCAAGGGCAGCATCTGTGGCTTCGGGCTCGACTCGTACAAACTGGCATTGCTAAGTTTCTCTTAAACCTGATTTCTGGATTATCTATATTATCTATATTATTCTTGAACTTTCAAAAACTTTCTTAAACCATATATTTCTTCGCTATAAGTCCCACTTAAGTCCCACTTAAGTCCCACCAAAGTCCCACTTAAAGTGGGTGATGAGTGGTAGAAAAATGGAAGACGTATGGGATAAATTCCGAACATCAACCTTTGAACTTCTTGAACTCTTGAACTTTTGAACCCTTGAACATCTTGAACTCATCTGTCATGGACGATACTGGAAGAAGATACCGCCGTTATTTGAGATTAGAGAGAAACTATTCTCCCAACACTCTCGATGCTTATATGAGAGATTTGGAGAAACTGCAAGCCTTTCTCAGAGGAAACAATCTGGACTATCGTCAGGTTAAGCTGGAAGACCTCCAGGCTTTCGCTGCATCACTTCATGATATAGGCATTCATCCTCGTTCGCAATGTCGTATCCTGTCGGGGGTGCGCTCTTTCTTCCGTTTCCTCGAACAGGATGGCTATATAGACCAAGACCCTTCTGAACTGCTCGAATCACCACAGATTGGTGAGCATCTGCCAGAAGTGCTTTCTCTCGATGAAATCGACAGAATTGAGGATTCCATCGACTTGTCTAAGTGGGAGGGCCAGCGTAATCGTGCTATTATAGAGACTTTGTTCAGTTGTGGACTGCGGGTTAGTGAACTCACCTCGCTCAAACTCTCTGACATCTATGAGCAGGAGGGCTTTGTGCGCGTCTTGGGTAAGGGCAGCAAGGAGCGCCTTGTCCCTATATCTCCGAGGGCTCTCCGTGAGATTGCCGACTGGTATATGATACGTGAACAGATGAACATCAAACCAGGTGAGGAGGATTATGTCTTCCTGAACCGTCGTGGCGCACATCTCACACGTACAATGATTCTTATAATGGTGAAGAATCAGGCAGAGCTGGCTGGTATCCGGAAGACAATCTCCCCACATACCTTCCGTCATAGTTTTGCCACCTGTCTGCTTGAAGGTGGTGCCGACCTGAGAGCCATTCAGGCCATGCTCGGACATGAGAGTATTGGCACAACTGAGATATACACCCATATCGACACAAGCAGACTCCGCGAAGAGATACTGCAGCATCATCCAAGAAATATAAAAGGTTAAAAGGTTAAGAGGTTAAAGGGTTAAAAGGTTAAAGGGTTAAGGGGTTAAAAGGTTAAAGGGTTAAGGGGGGTAAAATCTAGGAGGTTCTAGAATATCTAGAAAATCTAGAATTAAGCCCAAGAAGATACAAAGCTAAATAGGGCCAATAAGACTGATCAGTCCTATTAGCCCTATTAGCCTATTTACTCAATTAGCTCAATTATTCTTTCACTTCCTCGGCAGTCTCAGCAACTGCTGATTCCTTTTTCTTTCCTAAGTATTCAGGAAGGTCGAGACCGGCTTGGTTGAACAGGTCGTGGAGTGGGGGAACACTCTTCATCAGTCCTGAAAGGAAATTGGCTGTACTGCCCTTACCGTCGGCACTGTTGCCACTGTCCCAAACGGTTACATGGTCGATGTTGATACCCTTGATAGCCTCTACCTGAGTACGAACAAGTTCTGGGAGTTTCTCAATGAGCAGCAACTGGTAAGCCTTGTCGGCGTCACCACCAGCAGCCTGTACCATCTTGTCGTAACCGGCAGCCTGCTTGGTGAGCACTTCAAAGTAACCCTTTGCCTCTGCCTCCATCTTGGCGAAGATAGCATCTGCCTCACCCTTAGCCTTAACACGAATCTTCTCTGCTTCAGCTTCTGCCTCAATGATACGACGTTGCTTCTCAATCTCCTGGGCAACGATGACGTTGGCGTTCTGAGTGGAACGTTCACGCTCAGCACGGGCTTCCTCGGCTTCTTTCTGAGCTGAGTATGCTTCCTGAAGGGCACGTGCTTCTGCCACCTTCTCGGCAGCACTTGCCTTACGCAGTGCCTCGGCCTCAGCCTCACGACGGGTAGCATCAGAGTTTGCAATCTCAATCTTTGCAGCATTCTCACCCTGAACGGCTTTGGCATTGGCCTCACTGGTACGGATACGGGCATCCTTCTCAGCATCAGCCTTACCAATCTCACCCACCTTGTCCTGCTCGGCAACACGCACCTTGGCTTCGTTGATTGCCTTTGCTGCGGCTTCACGACCAAGAGCTTCAATATAACCACTCTCGTCCTTGATATCGGTAACGTTCACGTTGATAAGTCGCAGACCAATCTTCTTCAATTCAACCTCGACATTGGCACTTATTGACTCCAGGAACTTATCACGGTCGTTGTTCAGTTCCTCGATAGACATTGTGGCAATAACTAGACGCAACTGACCGAAAAGGATATCGCGGGCCAGTTCCTGAATCTGTGCCGGACTGAGACCAAGCAGTCGCTCAGCAGCTGCATTCATGTATTCAGGATCGGTGGAGATACCAACGGTGAAACGGCTTGGCACGTCAACGCGGATATTCTGACGTGACAGGGCATTGGTCAGGTTGGCATCGATAGAGATAGGTGTCAGACTAAGATAAGCATAGTCCTGGATGATAGGCCATACAAAAGTACCGCCACCATGGATACACTTTGCTGAACCACGGTTGCCAGTGGTTCCATACACTACCAGCACCTTGTCGGAAGGACACCGGCGATAACGATTCACAATTGAGATGAACAGAAAAACTGCTACAACTACAAAGATAATGATTAGATAGATACTCATAATTTTTTATTTGCTATTTTTATTGTTTTTTTTACTCTTAAACTTTATCTATATTTCTAGACTTTTCTAGATCTTTCTAGACTTTTCTAGATATTGCCACTTAAACTTCTCAGATCACCAGATTATGCTGTTCATTGATGACCTTTACCGTTTCGCCATCAAGCACCTCTACGATTCGGACTGTCTGACCTGAAGGTATGCCATCTTCATCGGTGAGGGCATAGAATTCATGCACCGAACCATTCAGACTTATCTGTACCTTACCTTTCCCTTCGCCACCGGCAGGTATGCGCAGATATACTGATGCCGACTTGTTGAGACAGTCGTTGATGTCGTAAGCCCCATTCCTGTCAAGCTTCCTTGTCTGCTTGTATATGATGATAAACATCACCACGAACAGACAACCAACTAAAACAGAAATCAGCAACAGAAGCATTGTTGAAGTGATGTTGCCATGCAGACAAACGCCAGCCCAGCCAAAACCCATGATGAAGCCAATGAGGTTCTTTATAGTGAAGAGGTTCATGCCTCCACCTAAGTCTGTGGTATCACCATCGTGGAAATCAAAGTCGGCACTATCGTGGTCGATACCTATTATGGTCAGCACAAACTGGATGACAAACAATACCGAGGCAATGATTGCACATCCCCAGAACACCTGCTGGATAGGTTCCAGCGCTTTGTACATTTCTAATAATTCGTTCATATATAATAAGGTTTAAAGGAGTTGTTTAAAGAGTTGGTTATCTGGATCATTCTAGAACTTCCTGGATTATTCTAGATATTTCTGGATTCTCCAGCTAACCATTATTCATCTGGTTGCTGGTATTCCAACACATCGCCTGGTGTACACTCAAGTGCGCAGCAGATGGCGTCGAGGGTTGCAAAGCGTATTGCCTTTGCTTTGCCGGTTTTCAGAATAGATAGATTGGCAGGCGTTATGCCTATCTTCTCAGCCAATTCATTCGACGACATCTTCCTCTTTGCCATCATCACATCCACATTTACTATTATCGACATAATCTGAATATTTGTTCTTGTTCCGGGTGCAAATGTAGATAATAAACAGAAAATCAGCAAAGAATTTCGAGAAGATTTAAGGAATTTTAATAAAAATAGTATGTAATTTAATACATATTTACTGTAAAACAATAAATAATTGTCGTTTTAATACCATTTGATTGTATTGCTGAAACTGCTTCGTTTATCGTATTTCAGAGCGTCGGTAAGCGTGGCAGCATTGCAACGGAAGGAGAAGTTGTAAGAGGTGTAAGGCGACAGCACTACCGAGCACGACATACCGAAGCAGTGCAGATCTCTCGACAACGATGCTGTGGTCATGGATATCTTGTGGTTATCAAAGTCATAACCTGACGAGAAACTGATGTTCCATCCCTTTGAGATAGATATGTTGCCTGAGAAGTTCATGTTTTGTGTGAACTTATAGGGATAGCGCATAGAACTGGTATTAAACTTTCCGCTTGTGTTTTCGCGCATGGTGATACCATAGCTCACACTCAGCGACCATGGCAATGAGAAGGCCATATATCCGTTGGCATCTGTCGCTGCCATGCCGTTACCTTCACCGCGCGATTTCTTTCCAGACTTCATCACAGGATCCTCGTTGGTGTTCACATCATCCTCATCATTATCCCGTTGGGTATCATCGTCCACCTTCTGTGTCTTTCCGTTCAGCCAGTCTCTGATCTTCTGGAAAGTCTGATTGTTGAACGTATAAGACAGGTTCTGCGACAAACCCTGGAAGCGTCCGAATCTGCCACACTCATACTCTGTCCTGTTGCCTACATACGGGTTGCCGTTCTCATCCAGTTCATAGGCATAAGTGGCAAAAACGGCATTAAGGTTGAAGGTGTAGCTCTTCGACAGTTTGAGTCGTATCCTTGTGCTCAGGTCGCTCCATGGTCGGGTCTTTGCTGCCATATTATACGACATTGAGGCACCCAACTCATCGATTATGCTTATCTTCCTGTAACCAGTAGAGTCCTTGTCGCTGCGTATCTTCATCTCAATATTGTTGCTTATATCCATAGAGATGCTTCCCGTCTTGCCCTGACCAGGCACACCATACAAAGCACCTGAGTATGGGGAGTATGTCACGGTCGATACATTGCCATCCTTATCGGTCTTGTTGTATGTTTCCCAGTATCCATATCTTGCATCACCAAAGTCAGGAGCATAACTATAACTTATCGATGGTGTGAGCACATGGCGTACGGCAACAATCTTGTCGCCGAAAATCTTTCTGTTCGGCACATAGAAACCATACAGCTTCGTGTTCATCGAAACGGCAAAGTTCCAGTTGTAAACATTGTTGAAGCCATACACGGTGTCGCAAATCTCTTTCTGTGCATCTTCATCCCACGAACGGTTCACCTTGTTTGAATACATACGATCGGTGAAGTTCAGCGAAGGACTGATATTGATATAATTGAACAGGGAGAAATTGCCTGATATAGGTATTCTGTGTTGGATACCGTTTCGCCAGTCTTTAATCAGCGACGAGTGCATGAGCTTATCCTCCTGGGTGTTTATGGAGTTGCTCATCTGTCCGGTATACGACATGGATATCTTCTCATACCATCTCTCTTTTCCTGCCATGTGTTTACGGCGGAAAGGATAAAAACGGCTTATCGACACGTTCAGATCGGGCAGTGTCATAGCTATCGACGAGTCGCGCATGTTCTGCGATAGGTTCATCGTGGTGCTCAGCGTCATGCCGATACTCGAGAAACCAGTGTTGTAGCTTACACTCGATGTACGGGTGCTCTGCGTCATTGCCGAAGGGCTATACATGGATGTCAGGTTATTCTTCTCATATTTCGACGAAGCAAAGTTCACACTTGCCGACAACGTGCTGAAAGGATTGGCCTTTGAGTCCTGACGATGACTCCACTGTATCTTGAAACTCTCTGTCTTAGAGAAGTCGGGCATATTCTTCTCGCCTGTTCTGGAGTCCTGATAGCTCACGAGGAAACTGCCACTATACTTATACCTCTTGCGATAGTTGCTGCTCGCTGTCACTCCCCACGACCCTTTTGTGTATATCTCACCTATCACCTTAAGGTCCATCATGTCGCTGATAGCAAAATAATAGCCACCATCGCGCAGGTAGAATCCTCGTTCCGTTTCATCACCATAGGTAGGCATTATTATTCCGCTGGAGTAGCTCTTTGTGAATGGGAAGAACCCATACGGTATTGCAAGTGGCAGAGGCACATCGGCAACCACCATGTATGCCGGTCCGAAGAATGCCTCCTTGCCAGGTTTCACCTTAGCCCTCGACAGGGCAAGGTAGAAATCAGGATGCTCACGGTCGCAGGTAGTGTAACGGCCATGACGCAGGAAAAGAACGCCACTGCTGTCGCGTTTCGACTCCTCGCTGGTGATGAATCCATCCTGCTGGGCTGTATATACATTTGAGATGTAGCCCTTCTGGCTCTTGAAGTTGTATGTTATGCTGTCGCAGTCGTATTCCTCGCTGCTCTGCTTGAAATGTGGACGACCGGTCACCGCGCCCAGTGAATCCGTTGTACCTATTGCGTGGACGATATGGGTGGAGTTGTTCATATCCATCCTGTCGCTTGCAAGGTCCATATCCTGATATTTCACGTTGGCCTTGCCATACAGATATGCCATACCTGTTGTGGCATCATAAACCAGCGAGTCTTTACCTGAATAGGTTACAGGTGAGTCTATAGTGTTCTTCTGACGACGGTTCAGACTGTCGGCATGGATTGAATCATCTACTGCTTTGTTGTGGTGATAGATAGCCAGTTGCAGACTGTCCATCTTCAGTGTGTCAACGGTGAGTGTGTCAGTTGCCGTATCGTCGGCATACACACTACCACCACCAATGGCACACAGCACCACAGTCAGCAATACTAATAACGATATAACTATCCTGCTATCCTTCACCCTTAACCTTAACCTTGACCTTAACTCTACGTTATTTTCTAGATTTTTCTAGATATTTCTAGATTTCTCTAGATTTAAAACACCTTAAAAACCCTCACTCAAACATTCTGCTCCATTGCATGAATCGCTCTGCCGTATCATTGCCAAACTTCAGCAGACTGCGATAAGCCTCTTTCACAGTTCTGCAACGGTCCAGATGGGTCTTGGAATAGAACTTGTCGGCATAGCACACCACCTTCTCCTCCATTGTTTCCGGACAGTAGTCAGTATATGGAGGCAGTGGCAGGTTGAGCATCTCTATCTGGTGGGCTGGCAGACCGGTACCGGTATGTCTTTCACATACACGGGCTATCTCCGGATAGCCTTCCTGCCTCATCAGCTCAGCACCTATGATGCCATGACGGATATATGGCTCCTTGCCAAAACAGTGTATAGCAGCTGCATCGCAGGCAAAGATGCCTATGTCGTGGAACATGGCAGCATCCTCCAGGAACTCTCTGTCCAGATTCAGTTCGGGATGTAAATCAGCAATCTGTAGCGCTTTTTGCGCTACAGACTTGCTATGAGTGAGCAGGATACGCTTCTGCTCATTATCTTCGGGGTAATACTTGTTTATTATCCTCTCTCTATCCATCCAAGAATATCGCCGCGGTTCACAAAGCCACCCTGCTTTACGCACACCTCAACCAGCGTACCTCCAAGGGCAGCACCAACCTCCTGAGTCTGTCCCCAAGGAGTCTTCACGAAGCAGAACAGTTCACCTTCTTCGTATTTCCTTCCTATGCTAGGCTGAGCAGTAGGAGCAGCCTCGTCGCCACCACCGAACTCCCAGAACAGCTGACCTTTCACAGGACATACCACTGGGTCGGCTTTGGCATGCTTAATCTCTGCCACCTGCTCAGGAGTGAGCGTAGCACCGAGTTTCTTATCTTTTGCAGCCTGAAGGTCGGCCATGAAGTTCTTCTTTGCCTGACCGCTCTTGTAGTTTCTGTACTGCTCTGGATGCATAGCCAACTCAAAGAGTTCTTCATCATCCTTACCAGTCTCCCAACCATTCTCCTTCATCTCCTTGCGGAAATCGTCCAGAGCATTAGGGATAAGAGTATGAGGGTCGGCATCGGTGAATTCCTTACCTTTCTCCTTAGCCAGAGCAACCAACTCAGGATCAATCTCTCCCGGCACCTTGCCACTCTTGCCAAGAATCATACCCCACATGCTGTCGTCCATCATTGAGAAGCGGCCCTTGCCCTGAGCCAGTGTGAGCAGGTTCATAAGGGCTATGTTCTTAACATACTGTGAGAATGGAGTTACCAATGGAGGATAGCCCACGCGTGGCCATACGTATGCCACCTCGTCGAAGAGCTTCACCAGAATCTCGTCGGTAGAGAGTTCCGGTTCGCCCTTTGCCTTCAGAGTCTTGTTTATAACACCGTGAATGCCGGCAAGGTCGGCCATCATACTTCCCATCATACCACCTGGCAGACCGCAACCCAGCAACAGCGACGACATAATCTTGTTCTGTGGGTTGATGAAGTAGCCCAGCCATTCGTCGATGAAGCTCTGAGTCAATGAGCGCACCTGCATATAGGCATTCATATTGATTTCGGCAACCTCAAAGCCTTCATGCTTCAGCATGCTCTGAACGGAGATGATATCCGGATGAACCTTACCCCATGACAGTGGCTCTACGGCTGTATCGATGATGTCGGCACCATTGTTGCAGACTTCAAGGATGGAAGCCATCGACAGACCAGGACCTGAATGACCATGATACTGGATGAGCACCTCTGGATGGTTCTTCTTTATCATCTTGGTCAGTTTGCCCAGCATTGCCGGCTGACCGATACCAGCCATATCCTTCAGAGCAATCTCCTCAGCACCTGCTGCTATCACCTCCTCGGCTATGCCGGCATAGTATTCTGCCGTGTGAACAGGGGAGTTGGTGATACACAGTGTTGCCTGCGGTATCATGCCTGCTGCCTTTGCCCATTTTATGCTTGGTATGATGTTTCGTGTGTCGTTGAGTCCGCAGAAGATACGCGGTATGTCAACACCCTGTGCCTTCTTCACCTTGTACATCAGCTCTCTGACATCGTCAGGAACAGGATACATGCGCAGCGCATTCAGACCGCGGTCGAGCATGTGTGTCTGTATGCCCACCTCGTTGAAAGGCTTGCAGAATGCACGAACAGCATCGTTAGGATTCTCACCTGCCAGAAGGTTTACCTGCTCAAAAGCACCACCATTGGTCTCCACTCTGCGGAAACAACCCATGTCGATGATTGCAGGAGCAACCTTTACCAACTGATCCTTCAGTGGCTGGAACTTACCAGAGCTCTGCCACATATCACGATACACGAGACTAAACTCAATTTTCTTTTTCTTTGCCATATAAGTTAGTATGTTTTTAATTATTTCTGATTTTCCGTAAAATATTTATATTTTAATTCGATTGCAAAGGTAAGAAACTTCGAATGAAAACGGAAACGAAAGACAAAGAAACCACTTTTTTTATGAAATTTTAACGAATACATTATTCACCCCTCTATCCTCTCTTCATCCTCTGTCATCTCTTTACTTTCTCAGCAGGGATTCTATCTCATTGAGGTGGCGGCTCTTGCGTATTGCGTTCAGCGCTCTGTTTCTTATGGTAGATAGGTTGGTGGCAGTCAGGTTGTATTTCTCTTCCATCATACCCTCGGTCATCTCCACTCCTTCATTGAACCCGAAGCTGTCCCATATTATCTCTGCATTCCTCTGGCCGAGTATCAGCTGCAGGATGGCCTTGAGCCTGCGTCGGGAGTCGCGCCTGTTCAGGTGCATATCGGCATGCTGACCGTCGGTAAGCATGTCGGCGAAGGTCATATCGCCGTCTTCGCTGACAGTGGCATCCAGCGGCATGTGCTTCTGGGTGATCTCCATCACGGTCATAGTCTCACGGGCATCATCATCGTCTTTGCCGTAGAGGTATTCGTCCTTCGACAGAGTCTCGTTGCTTGTTGCAAAGATGCTGAACTGCTGGTTCATCTCTGCCACCTTCTGGAATTTCTTCTGCGGAATGGTGTAAAGATACCCTTTCTCCCTTACCGCCTTCATCAGCGCATCTCTGATGTATCCCACAGCAAAACTTGGAAAATGCGCCGCCTTGGCATCATCGTAATCCTCGGCAGCCTTAATCAGTCCCATGTTGGCTTCCTGCACCAGGTCGTCGAAGGCCAGTCCGCTGCCCATATAGTGCTTTGCCATCGATATGGCGAAGCGCAGGTTGCCTAGGGTAAGTTCTTCAACAGCCTTGCGCTTCTCCTTGCCACCGCGCTTCACCATCTCCGACAGCACTACCTCACGCTCTGCGTCGATCAAAGGAATCCTCCGCACCTGATTCCTGTAGATACGCATCGACTCACTCTCGAAACCCGTAGGTTTGTTTTCAAAATACACTCTTTTTGCCATTTTTGTTGTTGTTTTTGGAGTTAAACTTTTTGTCGTGATTCCGGCCCACAGATAGCTCAGAAACCTTTCGACATGGCAAAGGTAGAGCGTTAAAAGACAGCTCTCGCAATATAAGAACCGCCAATGCAAACTGGATGCAATTTCGATGCACCGATGCAATTCCGATGCAATTTCAATGCACCGATGCAATATCAACACCAAACAACAGGGTAATCGGTTCGTTCGAAAAGTGGAGTGATGGTATATGTTTCTTACAGATCTCTTATACTTGTCTTATCGTTCTTTTATTCCTCATACCAGAATCTTCGAAGAAACATAAGACACTCATAATAGCTTGTAAGGAAAATCTTCGGATTGACTCCCATTTTTCATCCTTATTTCTACCATTCTTCACCCACCTTAAGTGGGACTTTGGTGGGACTTAAGTGGGACTTAAGTGGGACTTATAACGAAAAAAGTGCGATTATTTTGCGGAATTATTTTGCGGAATAAATATTTTACATTACTTTTGCAGTCGGAAAGAAATAATATTCCCAACAAGACTGCGATGAAGGTTCTTCTGGTAAACACTTACAACGGCAATGGTGGTGCGGCAATAGCAGCAGCCCGTCTGGCAAAAGCTCTGAAAGGTGCTGGCGTGGATGTCGGTATGCTTACAGCAGAGGATTTCCCGCGGCGCAGGTTCCTCGTGCAGAAAGCGTGGGAGCGGTTCGTGGTCTGGGCAAGGAATGGTTTCGCAATGAAAAACCTCTGGACGGTATCTCTTGCCAACACTGGTTTCGACATCACGCAGACCAGCCGGTTTCGCGAGGCAGACATCATTCATCTGCATTGGGTGAACCAAGGATTTCTCTCGATGAAATCGATAAAAAACATTCTTTCGAGTGGTAAACCTGTGGTGTGGACCATGCATGATATGTGGCCGCTGACGGGCATCTGCCATCATGCCGGAGAATGTGATGGTTACACGCATGGATGCGGCAACTGCCCGCTGTTGCGCTTCCCTTCTGGGAATGATTTCTCGGCAAAGGTGTTTAGCAAGAAGCAACTGTTATGGCATGATGCCGACATACGGTTTACGGCAGTAAGCAGTTGGCTGAAGGGAAAGGCCGAGCAGAGCGCTCTGATGAAGGATTGTCAAGTGGCCGTTATTCCTAATATGCTCTCTGCCGACGACTTTCCGCTTACTGACAAGCAGGAGTGTCGCAGGAGGCTCAACCTGCCGGAGGGGGCACGGATAGTGGCTTTTGGTGCGGCAAAACTGGATGATCCGGTGAAAGGGTTCGGATATCTTAGTGTGGCTTTGTCGCTCTTTGCGCCGGAAACGCAAGGAACAGAACGTGTCCATTTGGTGCTTTTTGGAAACATAAAGGGCAACAGGGAGGTATTCCTCTCGCAGATACCGGTGGAATACACCTATTTAGGTCCGCTGAGCCACGAAGGTGTTGTGGATGTGCTTAATGCAGCCGATGTTGTGGTGTCGTCGTCTATGTATGAGACCTTCGGTCAGACGCTGATAGAGGGTATGGCATGCGGATGTGTGCCGGTATCTTTCGATGGCAGCGGACAGAGGGATATCATCCTTCATAAGGAGAACGGCTACCTGGCAAAACACCTGAATACTGCCGACTTGGCAGCAGGCATACGCTGGGCTTTTGAGGCACCACTGAAGAGAGAGGATCAGCGGAAGTGGGCCACCGACCATTATTCCCAGCCAATAGTGGCGAAACAATTTATTGAATTATATGAAACAGCGATTAGAGTGGATTGATGCTATGCGTGGTTTCACGATGATACTCGTCGTGGCAAACCATTTTCTGTGGATATCGTGTGGGGAACTGGATAAATGTTCCTCATCAATGCGGTTCTTCCTCCTGTTCAGGATGCCGCTGTTCTTCTTCATCAGTGGATTCCTGTCGTATAAGGCTAATGCCGACTGGAGTTTCCAGGGGTTCTGCCAGATGACTCGCAAGAAGATACGCGTACAGATTATCCCAACCATAGTGTTCTTCTTTGCTGGAGCAGTGCTGCTGCATCCGCACACATTTGCCGACACCGTGGTGGCTTGGTGTCACACCCCTACAAAAGGTGGTTACTGGTTCACCCTGGTGCTGCTCTATATGTTCATCATATACTATGTGTTTGAATACTTTGAGCAGAAGCTGAAGAAACAGTCTATATGGCCTATACTGCTGCTGTGGGTGGTGGCGATGTGTGCCAGTGAGACATGCTACCTGCCTAAGATCTTCTCTTGGGCAAACGGTCACCGGCCGCCTTATGCGGGATGGTTGGCAGACACCAGCGTGGTGGAGCTGATGCGGTTTTTCCACTTCTTCGTGTTCGGAAACATAGTGCATCGTTATTGGAACACCACAGAGAAAATCTTTGAGAAACCGGGCTTCTACCTGGCTATTGTGGCACTGGCTTTCGTTAGCGCCACGGAGTATATACATCTGCATCTGCTTCGCGGTCAGTGGGCAAACATCACCCACACGTTGGCGCAATACTCGCTGCTCACGCTGGTGTTTCTCTTCTTCCGCTACTATCAGCAGAACTTCTCCAAACAGACACGCCTGGGCAGGTCGTTGCAATATATCGGCACACGCACTCTGGACATATACCTGATGCACTATTTCTTCCTGCCAAAACTGCCTGAGGTGGGCGAGTTCTTCAATACTCACCGAGGCAACTTTGTGCTCGACACCACGCTCTCCTTCCTGGCAGCCTTGCTGATAATAGGGTTCTGTCTGGTAGTGTCAAACGCCCTCCGCATCTCCCCATTCCTCAAGAAATACCTCTTCGGCCGCGAAGATAAGAAAGTGAAAACAGAATAAACGCAGCCCAAGGTGTGAGGGTGGCTTGGGGGAATTATACTGATTCAGGCAAAATTCAGAATCATGGAGGCGTCAATTCCCATACATTGGTGAAGCTTTTTGG
>R18__coassemble_1465_pt1 | contig 28628 bp, 19 predicted proteins | sample R18__metabat2_low_PE_027 | metagenome-assembled genome bin R18 | reverse complement strand
GTGTATGGAGTGTGTATATAGTGTGTATGTATATAAGATGAATATACGATAATTGGTCAAAAAGTACTATAATTACCGAATATTGTTGCTGATTTAGCCAAAGTGTCTGCGTGAATTTTCATGCTGCGCAAAGTCTGCAAAGTCTGTTAGGCGGTTACTGAGCCTGTTGAAGCATCTGTGTGCAAAAGAAAATCTGAAATCTGAATTCTGCATAAGAAAAAGTGTTATTGTGTAAAAAAAATGACTGAAAATTTGGCAGATATAAAGAATATGCTTACCTTTGTCGCCAGATTGTAAGCCCAAATTAATGGCTGGGATAATAAAATAAACGAAAGAGGTTGTCGGAATAATTACACGAATTATACAACTTATAATTTTTTATCAATAATACTCAAACAAAAATGAAAAAGAAAATTTTTACTTTATTGGCACTGTGCCTCGTGTGTATGGGTGTGAGTGCGGATGAAACGGTGTACACTTATGGTTTGCAGCGTACAATTACCAGCAGCAAAGTATCGGATGATGCACTTGTTGATGGTGGTGCAACAGATTTCACTATTGTAAAGACTTGGGGAACTCAGGATGCATTGACGGACAAAGATCGTACCGCATATTATGGGTCAACATCGGTCACTGTTCCTAAGGGCACTCCAAATCATAGAAACAAAGTTGGAAGCACTAATGTTCAAGCTTGTAATGAAAACTGCTTCTTCGGTTTCACTATAACTATTCCAGCTGGTAAGCAAATTAGTTTGACTTCAATCACTGGTGATGTGATTAAGGATGCAGATAATAATACTTATAGAATGGTTGTCTATAACAATGATAACGTCATCTATACTTGTGGTGACAAAACATTTAAGAAAAGTGCAAGTGCCTTAAAAACTGTTGATTTCACCACTCTTGAAGATGAAACAAAGAAAGCTGCTGTACAGAATTTGTCAGGTACAGTATGTGCTAAGATGTTTTTCTGGAACTCTGGAACTGGAAAGTATCTCAATTTAAAAGATTTCAATATTAAGTTTACTATATCAGACTATACACAGACTCAATACACCGCTCCTACAATCAGCATCGGTGCATACGACCAGCCAACAGGAAAGTATCCTGTAACTCTTTCAACAACTAATGAAGAAGAGGGCAGTGTTAAGTATTGCATCGGTGATTATGTGGATGCAGAAGCAACTGAGGTAACATCAGGAACTATTATCAACGTTGATCCAAACACAACAATCTCTGCTATTGTTACAGGTGCATCATACGATGATTCTGAGGTGTCGTCAAAGACAACAGACGCTATGCCTACCCTTGCCACTCCAAAGGCAACCCTCGCAGGTTATAGTACCGCTTCGGGCTTGTTCAGCATAACACTGTCTGCAGCAAGTGGTACGACTATTAAATATCAGATAGATGGTGGTGAGGAGCAGACATACTCTTCTGCTATCACGGCTGAACCTGGAGCTGTAATCAAGGCTTATGCAGAGCAGTCCAACATGACTAAGTCTGCCAACCTTGAATATACTGTTCCTGCAAAACCTGCTGATGTAGGTGTATTCTCAACACCAACAACTTCGGGTACATATTCTGATGGTATGAGTTATTTCGGAGGTGCATTCACAATTCCTAATACTCCAAACAGTTTCATCGGTGCACAGATATCTTCTGGAAACTCATCAATAAATGGCTCTATCAAGATGCGTATTGGTAGGAAGATAGATAACAGCATGAGTTATGTTGGTTTCCCTATCATCGTAACAGAAGGCTATACTGTATCAAAGGTTGTGCTTAAGATTTTGAACAACTATAATACAAGCGTGAACTTAAGTGCTGTATATGCTGATGGTGATGACTCTAATAATCTGTTGGATGAACCTGTAGCGCTTGTTTATGCTAGTAAAAGTGATGTAGAAGCAACAGAGGTTACAATAGAGAATCTCTCAGCAACAAAGAGTGTTTACTTTGTATTTACTTCTGGTAACGGCTCTGATTCTCCAAACCAGGCACAGGTATTGCTTGACGTAACAGCAGCTCGTACATACGACGTAACTCCTGTCACTGCAACCGGTGGTTGGGCTTCAATGTACCTTAATTATGCAGCAAAGGTTCCGGAAGGTGCTACTGCCTACTATGCTAAGTCTGCAAATAAGGGCGTAAGCGTAACTCTCTCTCCAATCAATGCCGGTCAGGTAATCCCTGCAAAAACTGGTGTTGTTGTTAAGGGAACAGCTGGGACAACCTACACATTCACAGCATCTGCTGACGACGCAGCCGATGTAACAGGCAATCTCTTCAAGGGTGTTACCGTAGCAACAACTTGCGACGCAAACAGTAAGTATGTGCTTTCTGGTGAGTCAACAGCAGAAAAACCAGTATTCGCTCCATTCTCAGGCACAACTCTCGGTGCAAACAAATCATACCTTGACGCATCAGATGTTGTAGATGCATCTGGTAAGATTGAGTTCATCATTGAAGGTGAAGCTACTGGTATCGATACAGTACAGAGTGCAGAGTCTAAAGCCCAGAGCGCTATCTACAACCTTAATGGTATGCGTGTAAGCGACTCTTACAAGGGTATTGTTATTATGAATGGTAAGAAGGTTATTAATAAGTAAAAATATAGGAGACTGCAATTATGAAGAAAATATATGAAACGCCAACAGTTGAGGTTGAAAGCGTAATGATGGAGCAGTACATTTGTGCTGGTTCAATAGATGCTGGCCTGTCGGACACTCCTACAGATGACCAGTACGGCAAAGACGAAAACTTTGATGATATTTGGGAATAATAAGACCGCAGGTTGTTATTGACAAATACAGACAGACAATAATCAAAAACGTGGCAGATGGAGTAGGGTGATAACCTATCCATCTGCCTCTTTTAGTTAAAAAAATATAAAAAATGATTGCTGGAATTGCTGAATCATCGTTTTTTGTTCGAAGTTTCATATCTTTGCAACGTGTTTTTCATGGTATTAGATTATTTAGGTTATGAGTTGGCTGTCGCGACGATATCCAACTCATTTTAGTCTAACCCCGTTGAAGGGGGGGGAGAATCCTAATCAGCCATGAGTAATGAAATAACGATAAAAAAACTAAAAGGATAAAAATATGAATTTGAAGATTAGATTAGCAGTGATGAATTTCCTTGAGTTTGCAGTGTGGGGTGCTTACCTTACATCAATGGGCAGTTTCCTTGCAAATTCGGGTTTCGGTTCGCAGATATGGCTGTTTTATGCCACTCAGGGATTTGCTTCCCTTTTCATGCCTGCACTCCTGGGTATCGTTGCCGATAAGTGGATACCGGCACAGAAAGTGCTCTCGCTGAGTCACCTCGTATCAGGCGCGGCTATGCTCGGAGCCGGCTATTATGCCATGACGGCAGGAACGGATATACAGTTTGGAGTCTTCTATGCTCTGTATGCTCTCAGTGTAGCGTTCTTTATGCCAACTATTGCCCTTGCCAATTCGGTGGCTTTCAATGCTCTGGAAAAGGCGGGAATGGATCGCATTAAGGATTTCCCTCCTATTCGTGTGTTTGGTACGGTAGGTTTTATCTGCACAATGCTCTTCGTTAATTTCGCAGAAAACTCACAGGGAGTGCAGTTCCAGCACTCTTACGAACAATTCCTTGTATCCGGAGCGTTGAGTGTTATCCTCTGTCTCTATGCGCTGACTATAACAAACTGTCCTTGCAAACCAAAGTCGGAAAAGGCTCAGAGTTTCATGGAATCTACAGGCTTGAATGCTTTTGTGCTGTTCCGGAAGAAGCATTTCGCCATATTTTTTATCTTCTCAATGTTGTTGGGTGCATCTTTGCAGATAACAAACGGATATGCCAACACCTTCATCTCTCATTTCAAAGATATTGAGGAGTTTGCAGGCACATGGGGAGCAAACAACGCAAATGCCCTGATCTCGCTCAGTCAGATATCTGAGACACTTTGCATCCTGCTCATACCTTTCTTTATGAAGAGGTTCGGTATAAAGAAGGTGATGCTGATATCAATGTTTGCCTGGGTGCTCAGGTTCGGATTCTTTGGTATGGGTAATCCTGGCAATCTGGTATGGATGTTTGTGGCCAGCTGTATAGTATATGGTGTGGCTTTCGACTTCTTTAATATCTCCGGTGCTTTATATGTTGATGAGCATACGGATAATGATATACGCTCCAGTGCTCAGGGACTGTTCATGCTTATGACAAACGGTCTGGGAGCAAGTATCGGCACATGGGCAGCAGGATTGGTGGTGAATCACTTTGTATATAACACCGATGGTGACACGGCACCTTGATGGTCTGCTGCATTTTATATATTTGCTGCTTACGCCGTCGTTGTGGCAATACTGTTTGCTGTTCTGTTTAAGGAGGAGAAGAAGGATTGAAGGAGGTAAGATACTTCTATGTTCCTGAGGTTGAGACGAGTGATGTTCTGCCTGACGAGGAAGCGCAGCATGCTATACGCGTGTTGAGGCTTGATGTTGGCGACATTATCTTCCTCATGGATGGGAAAGGATGTTTCCATCAGGCTGAAATCACCTTTATCTCCAATCATAAGTGTCAATATCGCATATTGGAAACTATGCCTCAGGAGAAAACGTGGAATGGCAGACTGTGTGTAGCTATGGCTCCCACCAAGATGCTGGAACGTACGGAATGGTTTGTGGAAAAGGCTACTGAGATTGGCGTTGATGAGTTCGCTTTTCTTAATTGCAAATTCTCAGAACGGCGTGTGCTGAAACTGCCCCGAATAGAGAAGATATGTGTATCGGCAGTAAAACAAAGTCGTAAGGCGTGGATGCCACTGATGCATGAGATGGATGATTTCCGTGACTTTGTCACAACACCACGAAGCGGACGGAAATTCATAGCACATTGCTACAACGAGTTTGAGAAACAGGACCTCTTCGCAATGCTCACTCAACCATGTCCAGATATTAATCACGATTGCACCGTGCTGATAGGCCCTGAGGGTGATTTCTCTGTTGACGAGGTGAAACTGGCTATAGATAATGGGTGGGTATCAGTATCGCTGGGTGAAAGTCGTCTGCGAACAGAAACAGCAGCTATCGTTGCAGCAGAAATGATGCAAATTGCACGACGGAAACAATAAAATTGGATTTTTTTCGTTATTATTGCATGAACAAATTTCTTATTACTATATTTTCCATACTTTCGGTTGTCGTTTTAGCGGCATGTTCCGACGATGACTCGTTCTCTGCAAACACAAGTAATAAACTATCGTTTGAGTGCGATACTCTCTCGTTTGATACTCTCTTTGCAGAGGTGAACAGTCCTACAAGCTCTTTCTGGGTGTATAACAATTCTTCTGATGGAATACGCCTGTCTTCAGTCAGACTTAGCGGAGGTAATCAGAAAGGTTTCCGGGTAAATGTCGACGGGATGGAGCTTAATTCTAAAAACGGCTATATCGTCAGCGACATAGATATTCGAAAAGGCGATAGCATAAGGGTTTTTGTGGAGGCACTCATCCCTAAAAATGCCAAGGATGGTTTTCTTACGACGGAGGATAAACTGCAATTCACGTTGCAGAGTGGTGTGGTTCAGGATGTTGTGCTCAGTGCTACATCAATAAACGCAATATCTATGCGTAATGTTGTTGTAAGACGTGACTCCATTATCACTGGCTCTAAGCCAATCATCGTTTATGGAGGAATAACTGTGGACTCTGCTGCAACGCTGACAATAGGGCAGGGCACAACACTTTATTTCCATGATGGTGCAGGTATTGATGTTTATGGCAGACTTCTTATCTCTGGTGATACATCATCGGTGGTCACCCTGCGTAGTGACCGACTTGATAAACTATTCCCTTATCTGCCATACGACCATCTGGTTGGACAATGGCGTGGTATTCATTTCTTCTCGTCTTCCTACGATAATGAAATTGTGAATGCCGACATACATGGCGCTGTGGATGGTATAGTGTGCGACTCGTCAGATGTGAACAGGAAAAAACTGCTCCTCGAAAACGTTATAGTGCATAATTGTATGGGCTACGGAGTGAAACTTACATCTTGTGCTGCAGGATTCTATAACTGCCAGTTCTCTAATGCTTTGCAGAATTGTCTGGCTGTGTGTGGCGGAAATATTCTCATAAACTCCTGTACAATAGCACAATTCTATTCTCTGAATATTTCTGACTATGCCTTGCTGTTTACTAATAAAAACGATAACATCAGCTATCCTCTTGTTCGCTTCGCTATGTACAACAGTATAGTTACTGGTTTCAAGGACGATGAGGTGCTTGGCGATGGCGACACTATCTCTGCGTTCTCTTATGCTTTCGACCATTGTCTGCTCAAGACATCAGAAACGAAAAACGACAGCATCAGAAACGTGATATTTGAAAATAATGATTCTACCATTCATTCGGAAAAGAATTTCATTAAAATAAGCACAGATTCACTCTATTATAATTTCAGACTTGATTCTCTGTCGAGGGCAATTAGAGCTGCTGACCCTAAAACTTCGTTACAGTATGATCTCAATGGGCATCGTCGTAATATTATAGCGCCATCACTCGGATGTTATGAATATACTGATGATTAGATGATTAAAGTCTCTGTATGTCAAATATGTCAATATATCAACTTTAAACTCGGGCAGCAAGGGTGGTTCCCTTGTGTATCTAATGTGGTTCTGAGGTAATCAGCGGATAATCTTAACCTCAGGGGTGATCTCAATCCCGAATTTCTCCATAACATCTCTTTGTATGGTTTCGCACAGAGAGATGATTTCTTTTCCATCGGCATTTCCATTATTGACAAGTACTAAAGCCTGCTTGGCATAAACACCGGCATTGCCTCGCGATTTCCCTTTCCAACCACACATCTCTATCATCCATCCGGCCGGAATCTTGACACCGCCATTTGCAGGATAGTGGGGCATATCTGGATATTTCTGTAATAATGATTTGAACTTATCCTGGCCTACAACAGGGTTCATAAAGAAAGAACCTGCGTTTCCTATCGCCTTGGGATCAGGAAGCTTTGAGTTGCGGGTATCTATAATCATCTGCCTTAATTCCTTAGCGGTACTGATATCTGATTTCCCTTTGAAATAGTCAAGGCGAGGTGTAAACTCTGACAGAAGGTGCAATGTAACGCTATAAACGGCACATTGGTCTTTCAACTCAGTCTTGAAGATGCTTGAGCGGTAAGCATATTTACATTCTTCCGCTTTCATGCGACGTATCTCACCCGTAGGAAGGTGCATAACGTCAACCCATGCTATAATGTCTTTTATCTCAGCTCCATAGGCGCCAATGTTTTGAACAGCAGCGGCACCGGTCTCTCCTGGTATCAGCGAGAGGTTCTCGGCACCATAGTAGCCGTTTCTGACACAATAGTCAACGACGTCGTCCCAAATTTCACCGCCACCAATCTCTAAGTAGCCGTTGCCTAAAGGCTTGATACCTTTTATTGTGCAATGAAGGATTGTTCCATTATAATCTTCAGCAAAAAGCAGGTTGCTCCCTTCGCCTATATGGAGATAAGGCTCGCAGAGAGTTTTTCGCAACTCTTTCAATTCATCGAGTGACTCGTATTCAACGAATTGCTTACACTTTGCGTTAATGCCGAAAGTGTTGTGTTGCAGAAGATTATAATCGTTAAGAATCCTCATTACTGTTCAAATTTTGTAAGTTTCCAGTCCTTTCCTATCTTGGAAAAATACATCCTTATCTCTAAACCGTTGGCTATACCGTTGATAACAAAGATTTTACTATTTATCCCTTTGCCGTTCTTGTCGTCGTAGATAATGTTGTAGATTATATCTTTTGGCAGATTTGGGCAGAACGCCGGCCATGTCTCTGGCAGTATCTCGCCCTCAAGGGTATCGAAGTCATCATCAGGGTCAGGACCTACGAATTTTACATGTTCTGTGAGACTTGCCATCTGAAATTTCTGGTCGTTGGCAAATCGGAAATAGAATTTCAGGAAATCACCATTTGGCGACTGCTCCACCTTCATCGTATCTACCGACGTCAGCATCCAGTAGCCTTTGAGTTTATGAAAGGTGTATTGCTTTATGCTGTTGAATTTAAGAAAGACTTTTTCAACAATGGCCTTTGTAACAGTGGTATCGTTTTGCAGATCCATTTGCAACACATCGTCGAAGATGGGTGTATAATACCCTTGCTCCATGAAGAATGTGTTGTAGCTCCAATGTTTGGAGTCGTCAATCAGGATGCGTTGTTTCTGCAGTCTTTTGTTCCCGGCAAAGTTGAAGAAGAAATCATTGAATAACTCATCAGCACCCCTTGGCATTGTGCTGTCAAGGAGTGCTTCGAGTGAATCTTTCTGTATTGTTGCGATAGAGTCGGAGTCTATCCAATCCTGATTGGCATCTGTCCTGTATCCACCACAGGAGACGAGCAGCGTTGTTGCAACAATCAGAAGCAGGAAACTAACAAATCTTCCTTGCTCCATCTGAGATGACAACATCATAGACTTTCGGTCTTTTGCCATATTTTGCCGCATATTTCTGAACGGCATCGTTGACGAACTGTTCGTAGAGTTCTTCTTTGACGAGGTTTATTGTGCAACCACCGAAACCGCCACCCATGATGCGCGAACCGGTGACTCCATTCTCCTTGGCAATGTCGTTCAGGTAGTCCAACTCTTCACAACTAACCTCATATTCTTTGCTAAGTGCTTCATGAGTCTGATACATGAGCTTGCCTACAGTCTCATAGTCACCAGCCTTGAGTGATTCCACAACGCTGTTTACTCTGTCCAACTCGCCAAGGAAGAAGGCTGCGCGTTTATAGTCCTCTTCGCTTACGTCCTGCTGTACACTCTTGAGCATATCCCAGTCAGCATCGCGGAGCAGTTCGATTGTCTTCTCCGGATATTTTGCTTTCAGAGCATTGAGAACATTCTCGCAACTCTTTCTGCGGTCGTTATATGCTGATGATGCCAATTCATGCTTTACAAGAGAGTCGAGCAGTACAACCTTATATCCTTCCGGTTTGAACGGAGCATATTCATACTCCATGCTGCGGCAGTCAAGCTTTATGAGATGTCCTTCTTTGCCGAAGACGCTGGCAAACTGGTCCATAATGCCGCAGTTCACACCGCAGTAGTTATGCTCAGTAGCCTGACCAACGAGGGCAAGGTCTATCTTCTCAACCTTATTATCGCCGAAGAGATCGTTCAGCGCATAAGCAAAGCAACTCTCCAATGCTGCCGACGACGACATACCAGCTCCCAACGGAACATCACCGGCAAAGGCTGTGCAGAATCCCTTTACATCAACACCACGCTTTCTCATCTCTTGAACAACACCATAGATATATCGTGCCCAGCTTGTACGTGGCCCCTTAGGGTCGTCGACAGCAAACTCAACACGGTCTTTCTGGTCTATTGAATAGCACATCACGGTGTTTGTTCCGTTTGGACGCAACTCGGCCATAACAACCTTGTCAATAGCACCCGGGAGCACAAAACCACCATTATAATCGGTGTGCTCACCAATAAGGTTCACTCTGCCTGGAGAGGCATATATATTACCTGTCTGTCCATCAAAATGCTTGATGAAACGACTTCTTACATGATCAATCTCTAACATAATATTTTATATGTAAGCGTAAACGAAAATAACGAAAACTATGAAAGGTGAGCTTTGCTGGTTCACAAAGCCCACCTTATGTTATATTTACTCTACACCAAAGGCATAGATGGTCTTCTGCTTGTACTGCTGTCCTGGTTCGAGCACAACAGAAGGGAAGTATGGACGGTTAGGGGTGTCAGGGAAATGCTGACACTCAAAGCATACGGCACTTCTCTTAGGGAAAGTGGCACCATGCTGACCAGGATAACCGTTAGCACCATTGTCGGTGTACATCTGCATACCTGGCTCTGTGGTATATACTTTCATGCTGCGACCGCTTACAGGGTCAACAATTTTTGCTGCAAAACTCAGTTCGCCTTCTTCCTTCTTGTTCAGAACGAAGCAGTGGTCGTAACCATTACCATTCTTTATCTGCTCGTTGTCAGCATCAATGTCCTTGCCTATTGCTTTTGCTGAGCGGAAATCAAAAGGTGTGCCTTCTACAAAACGAATCTCACCTGTAGGTATGCAGGTGCTGTCGATAGGGAGATAGAAGTCGGCATTTATCTCGCACTCCAGATTCTCTACGCTTGGTGTTGGGTTAGCAATACCGGCAATAGAGAAATAGCCGTGATGAGTGAGGTTGATGATAGTCTTCTTGTTTGTTGTGGCGAAATACTCTATTACGAGCTCATTATCGTCTGTGAAAGTGTATTCCACAGCAATCTTCACTTCGCCTGTGAAACTCTCTTCTCCGTAGGATGATGTGTAGAGCAGAGCTATGCTGTTTTCGCTTAGCGGACGTGCTTCCCATATTCTCTTGTGGAAACCGGTGGGACCACCATGGAGTGAGTTCTCACCATTGTTCTGCTTAAGTTGATAATTCTTGCCGTTGAGGGTGAAACGACCCTTTGCAATTCTGTTGCCATAACGGCCTATGAGTGTTGAAAGATAAGGTTCCGGACTGTTTATAACATCCTGAATGTTGTCGTGACCCTGAATAACATTTGCTACCTTGCCATCCTTGTCGGGCACCATGATAGCTACCAAGGCTCCACCATAATTTGTCAGGGCAACTTCGTAGCCCTTACTATTCTTCAGCACGTATAAATCAGTCTTTTTGCCGTTGATAGTGGTCTGAAAATCTTCCTTCTTCAGACCACAAAGGAATTCTGTTTCGTTGTTCATAATATTGAATTTTTAAATCTTTGGTGCAAAACTAAGAAAAAAAAATCAAATGTGCAAGAAAACTTCCTTAAAAAAACCTAAATTGTAAAAGAAAGTAGGTCGGCAACAACAAAAGTGCTTCCTCCAACGAAGATAAAGTCACTTTCTGATGCATTTCTTTTTGCATCCTCGTATGCCTCCTTCACCGTTGCGTAGGCCTTGCCCCGAAGTCCGAAACTTGCGGCAATACGTCGCACTTCTTCTGCGTCTTTTCCTCTGCTGACAGATGGTTTGCAAAAATAGAATATGGTGTCAGAAGGAGAGGAAAGGGGAGTGGTGACCTTTTCAGAGATAAGTTGGAATATCTTGCTCACATCCTTGTCGCTTACACAGCCAAAGACTATATGCCTCTTCCGGCATGCTACATCGAAGATATGCTCCCTCAGATATTGCCATCCCCCAACGTTATGACCTGTATCGCATATCACCAATGGCTTTTCCTGCAACTTCTGCCATCTGCCCATCAGTCCGGTCAACCCGCATACCGACGAGAATCCTTTCTGTATGCTATCTTTGCTGATTCCTAATTCCGGATGTGTTTTCATCAGACACTCTGTTGCAGCGAGGATAGTTCTGGTGTTTTTCTCTTGGCAATAACCCTTCAACTCTGGCTGCACATCCATATTAAAAGTCTGCTCTTCTGCAAATATTATCGGTGCTCCAACATCTTTCGCCCTGCTGTCAAATACTGGCTTTGTCTCCTCAACGGTTTCGCCTATAACAACAGGTACACCTCTTTTTATTATTCCCGCTTTCTCTCCAGCAATCTCCTCCAGCGTATTGCCCAGAAACTGTGTGTGGTCGTAACTGATATTTGTTATGACAGACAGGATTGGAGTGATGATATTTGTGCAGTCGAGTCGTCCACCGAGTCCAACCTCTATCACCGCCACGTCAACACCCATGTCGGCAAAGTATCTGAACGCCATTGCCGTGGCCAGTTCGAAGAATGAGAATCCCAGTTCCCCCTTCTCTATCTTGCTGCCAAACTCAGAACGTATCTTCTCAACGAAGCTCACCACATATTCCTCGCTGATAGGTTCACCATTTACCCTTATTCTTTCCCTGAAATCAACTAGATGGGGCGATGTGTAAAGTCCCACTTTCTTGCATCCTTCCGAGTTTGTTGCTTGCAGAATTGCCGCTATGGTATGCGAGCACGAACCTTTTCCGTTAGTGCCGGCAATATGGATAGTGTGAAAGTTGTGGTGAGGGTGAGAGAAGAACTCGTCGAGCAGAAGAGTGTTATGCAGTCCCTCTTTATAAGCACCGGCACCGACGTCCTGAAACATCGGTGCGCTGGTGATAAGATAATCTACGGCTTCTCTGTATGTCATCTTTATGCAAAGTAGCTTTTAAACTTGTCGAAGATGCTCTCGTCAGACTTTACAGCCGAGGTCTTGAAGTTGTCGTGACTCTTCAGCTTTTCCAGAATCTTCTTCTCTTCATCTGTGAGTTTTTCCGGAACATATACCGCAATCTTCACAATCTCGTCGCCTGTCTGACTGACAAAGCCATATTGGTTCACCATTGGCAGACCTTTCCCGCGCAGTCTCAGGCTCTTCCCGCTTTGTGTTCCCGGAGTGATCTTTATCTTTGCCGTACCACCGCCGATAAGCGGCACGTCGGCTGTTCCGCCCAGGGCTGCTGTAGGGAAGTCGAGGATAAGGTTGTATATCACATCGTTGCCATGACGTATCAGTTTCTCGTCTTTCTCCTCCTGAATGAAGACCTGTATATCTCCAGCCACACCATTGTGGCGCCCCATATTGCCTTTTCCAGGAACGGTGACCACCATACCGTCGGCAACACCGGCAGGAATGTTTACCTCGATAACTTCCTCGCCTTTCACGATACCCGTTCCGCCACATTCCTTGCACTTGTTTTTTATCACCGTACCTTCGCCATGACAGGTTTCGCAGACGCTCTGCGTACGCATCATGCCAAAGATGCTGTTTGAGGTCTTGGTGACATATCCCGTTCCGTGACAGGTTGGGCATTGCTCAGTAGCGTTTGCTCCCTCGCCACCTGTTCCGTGACAATGTGAGCAGGTGATATCTCTCTTCACCTTGAACTTCTTTGTGCAGCCTTTCTGTATCTCAGCAAGCGTAAGCGAAACCTTCAGTCTCAGGTCGCTACCTTTATATACAGGTTTGCTGCCACCACCGCCACCGAAGAAATCGGAGAAACCGCCAAAACCTCCTCTGCCGCCGAAGACATCGCCAAACATGGAGAAGATATCGTCCATGCTGAAACCAGCACCGCCGAAACCGCTTCCACCACCGAAACCATTCATGCCCTCGTAGCCAAACTGGTCGTACTGCTGACGTTTCTTCTCGTCGGAGAGGATGGAGTAGGCCTCTGCCGCCTCCTTGAACTTCTCTTCAGCTTCCTTGTCGCCAGGGTTGCGGTCAGGATGATATTTGATAGCAAGCTTTCTGTAAGCTTTCTTTATCTCATCGGCTGTCGCTTTCTTGTCGACACCAAGTATCTCATAACAATCTCTTTTCATCTTTGTTTATATGATTATTGGTTGTTGGTTATATTTTTTCTAGATATTCTAGATATTTCTAGATTTCTCTAGATTTTTCTAGAACCAACCATGTTAATTCATTCTCCTACAGCAACATCAGCGTGGCGGATAACCTTATCGTTAAGGGTATAACCAGCCTTCACACAATCTATCACCTTGCCTTTCTTCTCCTCACCCATTGGGAGCATGGCAATGGCGTTGTGATATTCTGTGTCGAAGGTGGCATCGTCGGTTTCCATCTTTTTCACACCCATACCTTCCAGCGTCTTCATCAATTTCTGATGTATCAGGTTGAAACCTTCCTTTATAGCGTCCATGTCGTCAGACTTCTCATTGTTCTGCATAGCCCGTTCCATGTCGTCGATAACTGGCAGGATAGCCACGATGGTCTTCTCACCACCGTTGAGGATAAGCTCGGCCTTCTCCTTCATCATGTGTTTGCGATAGTTGTCGAACTCAGCAACAGAGCGCAGATACTTGTCCTTATATTCCTCAACCTGGAGGCGGAGCTGTTCCGTTTCGTCCAACTCTTCTGCAGGTTCCTCGCCTGTTTCGCAGGTTTCTGCCGACTGCTCTTCTGTTTGATTTACCATTTCTTCCTCTTTCTCAATATTCTCTTTATCTTTCATGAATGTAATAATGTTTTGTATTCTTCTTTATGGGATACAACAAATATCGTGCCACTTTTCAGTCCTATTCTCTTACCTCTCTTTTATTTTTCTTTTATAGTTCTCTTATCTTTCTTTTATACGGCATAAAAGGATTATAAGAGCGGAATAAGAGAAATGTAGGAGAAATCTACTTTAAATCTAAAATTCTCTTCTAGATTCTTCTAGAATTTTCTAGAACTTTCTAGATTTTTCTATAGATGTTATTCGCTATAAGTCCCACTTAAGTCCCACTTAAGTCCCACCAAAGTCCCACTTAAAGTGGGTGAATAGTGGGAGATTTGTGGTAAACTGTAGGTAGAAATAGCGGAGCCTTTGCGAAACTTAATTGCTTAGTATGATACTTGCAATAGCAGTAATATCAGCCACATCGATTACTCCGTCAGAGTTGGCATCGGCATTCTTCTGATTCTGTGTGTCGGCACCTAAGATGATGCTTGCAACGGTTGTGATGTCGGCCACATCGATTACTCCGTCACCGTTGGCATCGCCCTTGGCTGCTTTGCGGAATTCATCAAAGATGGCGTTGAGGCTTATTGTCTTCCCGCTTATGCTGGCCGCACCGAGTTGGTAAGCCTGCCATCCAGGGTAGGCTTCCGGTTCCCAATAGAGCACACCACGACAATGGCCGTCGGTTTCCGTTGCGGCTTTCCGGAGTATCTCAGCCATATACTGCGGAGAGGTGGAGGTGGCAACTGGCAGGCCCGTCTCCACAATCATGGTCTCCTTGCCAAACTTAGTGTATAGATGCTTTATGTTTGCCATGCACTTGTTGATGCAGGTGCTGTAGTCCATATTGGAATAGGAAGGATATAGCGACATACCGATAAGGTCGAATTTTGTCTTGTCGAGCAACCCGAGGTTCCAGTCGTAGAGCGACTGGTCGTAGCCGTTTGAGAGGTGTACGATGACCTTTGTGTCAGGCAACACGCTCTTCACAGCATCATAACCGGCTGAGATAAGTGCTTTGTAGTTGGCTGCGTTTGTGCTTGCACGCCCGTATTCCCACAACACTCCGTCGTTTGTTTCGTTGCCCACCTGAACAAAACGTGGTGTCACGCCTTCTTCAATCATGGCGTTGAGCACCTCCTTAATATGGTTGGCAACATCGGTCTTGAGTTGAGTGATGTTATGCCCACTCCATGCAGACGGGATAGGTTGCTTTGAAGGGTCGCACCAGTCGTCGGCAAGGTGGAAGTCGATCATCACATTTAGTCCTGCCTCGTTGCAAGCTTTTGCTTTGGCGACAACATCGGAAAGGTTGCAGTAACTCCCTGACGGATTTACCCAGATGCGGAGTCTGACCACGCTGCCACCATAGTCGGTAATAACCTCAGGAAGATTGGTTGTGATTGTGCCGTCATAGTTTTTGTAGGTATATCCTGATGCTGTTTGCTGCGTGTACCATGATATATCGGCACCAAGAGCAAAGTCAGGACAATATGGCATTGGTGAAGGTTCTGTAGGCTCGTCGACCTTATCTACCAGATACTTACTTCCGTTCATGCTGGTGCGGATGATAAAATAGGAGTCTTCGTCGATCTGAGTAACATCCACAGTCTGTGGCGTTCCCGTACCAGTTGAAAATACAGCATTAGTGTAATATCCCTTCGATTGTATGTTGATAGTTTGCTTATACCAGGTCTGACCGCCAACAACCTCTGTCTCCGTTATCACTTTTCCTGGCCAGTTGCCGTTGAGCTGGGTGTTATTGTTGCTATCCCAGAGGTAGAAGTTGAGTGTGCTCCAGTTGTTCTCGTTGCGCACATAGATGGTGGCGGTATGTGGTTCAAACTGTGCAAAGGTGTATTGGCGGCTGATGATGCCTGTTACTGTGCCAGCAATTTGCAATCCCACTTCAAGAGAACAGTCGTCGGTTATGGTGAGCGATGATGGTGCCGTCTGCCAACTGCCGTTGTTGAGACGGTACACCAAGGTAGCCGACTGATTAGTTACGGCTTTCAGGTTCACCGTGAACGGATCGTCGTATTCTCCCGATGCCTTGTCGGCCCATGCTGTGTTGGCTGTGTTGGAAAGGTAGTATTTATAGTGATAGCCTGAGATAACCTCGGTGAAATCGGTAGCAGATGGTTTGTAGGCACTTGTTCCCGAACCAACGATTACCACCAGATCAGCCTTTGTGCCATTCACCTGAGCAGCGTATGCGAAAGGCTGTGAGAGCAGTTGTGTATATGTGCTTTCTGAATGTATGCCGGCAATGTTGCGTATATCTATCATCTGCTTTATGTCCTGCCGGTATGCCTGCCAGTGTTTCAGGAATACGCATGGCGTACCAGGCATGGCGAGCATGAAGGCATTAGCAGCCAGAGTGTCTTTTTTAATTGGGTCTTGCTGAGCAGAACTGCTGCGGTATTCTGTGTCGTGATTTTCCACAAAGGTCACGGCATACTTACGATAGTTGGCATCTTGTATGAGTGGTTTGCCGTCGTTGCCATCTGTGGATGCCGAGAGTCGTGCCCAGTTGTTGCCGTTTATAGCATCCCTGACGCGGAAACGAAACTGAAAATCGAAGGCTGAGGATGTAGGCACATCATTAACTTTTGTGCCGTTTATCCAGTTTTTTATCTTGGTGGATGAATCCCAGTATTCGCCTACAGAGAACTGGGGCTTCACGGTTGAGTTATAGTCGGCTGTGAACGAGGCGCTGTAGCCTTTCACCATATCATAACGGAAACCATAATAGCCCAAATCGTTGAGAAGATAGGAGAGGTAGGCCTTCAGTACCTTGTTTACATTACTGCTTTTGTGGTCTAGGTCGCGGCAACCATCCCAGTCTTCACCAGTATCGGTGTTTGATGAGAGAGAGTATCCGTTAGAGGTGGCCCAGGTGCGGGTCTTACCACCATCGTCGTCGTAACAGATATCGGTGGAAGACATGGCGTAGGTAGTGCCGTTGTATATCTCCGAAGGATAGTCCACCCATGATGAGTTGACACCCAGATTGTTGCGGTGGTTGATAACGACGTCAGCAATCACTCCTATGCCCTTACTCTTGAAAGTGTTTATCATGGAACGCAACTGGCTTTCTGTACCGAAAGATGAGTTGTGGTTGAAGTAATACACAGGTGTGTACCCCATTTGGTTGTAGTCGCTGTTGCAGTTTCCGCTTTGTGGCACCCAGATAAGTGAGAAATATTGTGACAGCTCGTCGGCCTGCTTCTCAAGATTGCTCCATTGTGTATCAACAAATGAATCCCAATAGAAACCCTGAAGCATAACCTGACTTCGCACTATGGCGAATACGAAAACAAAGACTGTAGATAACGATATCTTCTTCATAATAGAAATTCTTAAACTCCTTAATTTCTTTCTAGATTCTTCTAGAATTTTCTAGATCTTTCTAGAATTTTCTAGGATTAAACGTCTTAAACTCCTTAAACTATTTGTTACTTTCAATAATTGTCTGCACGAGTTTTGTGCTTTCGCCGTGACCATTGTAGAAATCGAGCATCACGATGCCGTAGTCGCTGTAGTCTTTCAGCTCTATCTTCTCGTAGAGTGACTGGTTCATAGGATGACGGATATACTTTCCGCCCAATGCGTATTGCTCAGGTGTATGACGGCGTGGCGACCATGATATGCTGTTGAAGGTGATATACCATCTCTCGTCTTCTTCCTGCTCGTAGGCTTCACGCAGACTCTTCTCTACGTTCTCAAGCTTCTTTGTGGTCTTGAATTGCTTGAAATTGTCTGTTATGCGGAAGAATCCCGAGTCGAAATATCCGTTGCGGGTATAGTCCATCTTCTCACCATTTACCTTCGTCTTTGTCTGGAACACTATCCGCATGCCGTAAGGACATTCTCCCTGTCGTTTTATAACCAGTATCTTCCCTCTTACACTTCCAAGTGGGGTGGTAGGGGTGAAGTTCTGAATGAAACGGTGAGGATATCTGTTGATGATGCCCTGGAAATTGTCTTGCATCTCCTTGCTCCATTTTCCACCTTCGTCGGAACCTATCATGGCAATGATAAACTCAGAAGGGTTTTCGTTGAGGAATTGATCCCATTCCTCCATGGTCTGATAGAAGTCTTCAAGGCATTTGAATGTGTGGCCGAATTTCATGTCTCTTTTCAGACGTATGTCGAAACACCTTATGCCGTCTCTGGTCTGCTCTATTATAGGGAAGTTCTGTGTGTGGGCAGTCATATATATCTGCGACTCCGGTATGGTGGATGTTCCGGCATCGTGAGTGCCAGGAATACACATTCGGGATATATGCATTTCATCGCTGCAACTCCTCATCCAACAAGAATACTCCGGCTCAACTTTCGATACATAAAGGTCCATACCTCCTCGTGTGTCAGACTCTTCAAAGAATAGCCGGTATTGCTGTCCTTCCACATCGATGTTTGTTGACAGACTGTAGGTTGACCTTCGCATGAGGTGTTTTCCTCCAATGCAGAAATATGAACTGCCGTCGGAACCATGACCGATAAAGAAATCATCAAGCACAAGTTGTACAGGTTTCTTCTGTCCGAACACTTTGCCTCTAAGGTTGAGCACCACTTTCCCCTTCAGAGCATAATGTAGCATGTCGGAATAATGTTCTCTTGTTGTCTGGGTGATGTCAAGATGACTCTTCCACCAGTTTCCTGTGCGATAGTTCGACTTATGACCAGCCTCCAGCACGATAGCTCCTTCGTCGTCTATTTCGTAGGTCTTGCCAACAGTAATCCTATTTTCGGAATCCTGTCCAGGTGTAACGTAACCATCTTCAACTGTAAAGAAACCATATTTTCCATCTTTGCCTTTCACAAGGTCGCAGCCACTTATGTTGAAATGGAAACGGTCTTTATGGTATTTCTTTGTCTCCTCGTTGTATTCAGTATCTTTCTGGAATCCTGTTGCCTTATGTGCCTTGCCGAGGTTGCTCTGTGGGAAAGAGTCTTTTATTGCCTCAATATCTTCTTTGCTTAGTGCCGTCTGAATATAGGCATTTCGCTTTGTTCCGTAATAGCGGAAATCTTTTTTTCTTCCAAAGCAGTAGTGGATGTAGGCTGATGCATTCCAGTAGGTGTTGTCGAAACGGATTGTGCTGTTGCTGCAGAAGTTATTGTTCCATTGAAATCTCAATCCTGTTCTCCAACGGTTATGATTATATGTTATTGCTGCTCTGGCCTTGATATCCACGTTTACTGAGGTCTGATTGCATGACATTGATTTCATATCGTCCAAAGTCATGTTGGCACCATATTGCTGCAATTCCTCACTATATACAGTAGGGTCGAGGCCTTCTGTGGATCCGTTGTTATCCTTTACTAATGCCTGATATGCCAATGTTCCTGGATCCTTGACATTCAGCCATTTTATTCCTGGCATGGCCAGCAGGGAAGCAGAGACAAGGAAACGTCTGGACCATACCCAGTTGTAGGCATATCCTAGCTGGAGATGTAGGTTATGTATCTTTACATACTGTGGTATTCTGGCAAACAACAATGATGAAAGTTTCTTAGAGTCCTCATCATTGTGTCCTTCCTTGAGCATGGCGTTGATAGCTCCTGCATATGTGTCGGCCAATCCTTGCTCCTTGTATGTTTCGTAGATAAAATCAATGTCGCTGGTATCGAAGAAATCAAAATTCATTTTTTGATTGAGATAGCCCAGACCCAACACTGGCGAACCGGCAGAGCGCAACTGCAGCGCTGTGTTGGCATAACCGGCAGGATTGGAAAACTTCAGGTGATTGGTGAAGTAACTCAGTTCTGCTCCTGTGATGTCGTATGTTATATAGTCGCCCATATCTCTGTCGTCCATCACATTGCACAAATCTTCCGTCTGATTACCAAAAAGTATGTTTGATTTGTTAATCTGGAAGTCGCCACCGGTGCGACGGTATATCAGGTCGATATTGAAAAGTTGTGAATTGATGCTGAGAAGAAACTCATTGCGCCTCTTGGCTTGCTTGGTGAATAATTCCCACGATAGTCCAAAGGTCATGAAACCATAGCCGAAATACGGTCCTATCTTATTCGACAACCGGGAAGAAAAGTTCAGCTCATGGCCATCTCTGGATTTTATCTCGAGATATTCCTTCGACATATTGTCCTGTATCTGCAGGTTGGCAATGTAGAAATCAGGTATGCAATATGTTGAATCCATCCTGTTCCAGTTCTTCACTACCCAACGTATGCCTTTGGGCAGCTTGTCAGCAAAGCTTTTGTCCTCTGACTGAGCCTGAACATAAATGGCAGGACATAATATGAACACTATAATCAGCAGTACCTTTTTCATTCTTCAGTGTGCTTGTTTAGTTGTCTTGTTAAATGTTTCCAGTTCTTTCTAGATCTTTCTAGATTATTCTATGATTTACCTTTTAACCTCTTAACCTTTTATTGTCCCAGAATGATGGTTGCTGTTGCCGTGATGTCGGCCACGTCAATGACTTTGTCATCGTTCACGTCGGCATTATCGATATTGAAGGCCGAGGCTTCTGAGGCTTCTGCTCCCAGAATATAGGCAGCAATAGCTGTGATGTCGGCAACATCAATAACTCCATCATCGTTGGCATCGCCTTTCAGCACCTTGTCGTCTGCCTTGTGGTAGAGCAGACGGAAATTATCTGCCTTGTACCAACGTCCTGCTTTAACGCCGAAGGTTAGCGCCTCTCCCTCTTCGAGATAAACGCTTCCTGTTGTGGCCTCAGACAGGTAGAATAATCCGAATGGGTGGGCAGTGACAGTAGTTGTGCTATCGTTGGCGAAGAGTGTCACCTCATACCCATCATCAGTGCCCAGCATGGCTGTAACACGATAATATCCTTCCGGCAGTCCAGTTATGGTTTGTGATATCATGCATCCTGTGGAATCTTCTGAAGAGAAGTTGTAGAGCAGATAGTCGCCGTCAGAGCCTACACCACGGAAATAGTTGTTTGATGCCTGCTTGATGCTTGCCGACTTGGTGTCTTCCACATCCCATCCTGTTGTCTTGCCGTCTTCAAACGATGGATTGGTCAGGAAACGTGTGTAGTCGGTCTCTTCCTCTTCATCAGAACTCTGTCCTTTGTACCATTCTATAACGTCCTGCAGGTTGGCTGTGAATGCTTTGGTTTGTGTGCTGTTGAGTTCACGTTTTGTGAATATCTTCTCTGCCTGACACAGAGAGTCAGAAAGAGTGGCCGTTGCTTCCTGAACCTTGCTGTCTTTTATCAGAGACCTACCTTCTTCGATGGCTTTTCCGAGGGTGGCATAGGCAGGGTCTTTGAGTATATCAGAGTTGGCACGGAATGCTTTTGTTACCTTTGAATCGTAGAAATATCCACGTAGCGCTTCTGCTACATATCCCTCACCAACAGGCGAGAAATACTGTTCTTCTTGCGTGTCGGGCACCATGGCGTCGGAAGGTGTAGAGGTATTGACAAACAAACCTTTTACGGCACTATCTGTATTTGCAGCTGGCTCTGATACAACAGGCAACCATTCTTGAGCGAAATTAGTCTCGACTATCGCTGTAAGAGTTTGATTCTCGGCCGATGAGGTCATGAGCATGTAGGTCTTACCTCTTTCCAACGCTGTGACGTTCTCGGTCTTTGATGTTATGCCGGAGGTGTTGTGCGATTTTATCTTTCTGGCTGTCATACCGTCAGGTAAGGTAAAGTCGGCTGGTGAAGTAAACAGATACCATCTGTTAGGCTCCTGATGGATATTAACTTCAATATTTTTGGCTTTGAATTCTTGTAATGGGTTATAGTTATAACCTGGGTCTAGGAATAGGTTCTTGCAGGCATTCTCAGAGAAGATGGCATTGCTGCCGCTGATATATTCCGAGGCTACAAGATACAGAGCATTAGGATTCTTTTCTGGTCTTGGCAGCGTGGTTATACCCTTTACGTCTCTCATGTCGTAGCATAGGAGACTGTCGTATTTCTCTGTCGAGATTATCTCGCTGAATGCTATCTCGTCCCAGTGTCCGGTGAATCTCAGCGCTGAGTTAACCGAGGCAATGGTAAGATCTTTGCCTTTGAGCATAAACGGCAGGCCGTTAGTCACACCTTCTGCCAAACGTATAGTGTCGCCGCTGATAGTCTTCAGCTGCAGCACAGCCCGATATCCTGTACCTACATTCAGTGGGCATGACGGTTTCGAGGTAAGGTCGAAACATACATTGATCTTATCATCGGCAACAACTGCTGTGGCGGTCTTCTGACCTATTGCATCGTCTGTGTCTTCGCCGTATATATCAAGGTAGAAAGAACCCTCAAACGGCACATCGCTATTGTTTGTCAGCACAAAGTTGGCTTCCGTCTTTTCATTATATACCAACGTATATCCGTTTTTCTTCTCAGAACTGCCGCTGATGGATACCTCTTGCAATTCCAAATCCGACGTGCTCTTCACGGCATCTGTCTCCATTTGTGCAAGGATGTTGAGATTCTTGTCGGTGACAAAGAAATAGTAATGCCGTGCAAGTAATGGCTTATATGGCATCGTGATACTTATCTCCTTACCATCGTTGGAGAATACAGTTTCTTCATCCTTAGTTGCTGCCGATGATAGGGATGAAGGTTCTTTGCCAGTCATGTTGGCAAAGAAATAAACACCGCTGTAGTCCAGTGTGCCATTGTTGGCTATGGTTACCTTGAAATTATTTGTCCTTGAGGCATATACCTGCTTCGGTATCTTAATTGTGGTTTTTAGGTTCTGTTTCTTTGGAGATATCTTGTATAGAATCTCCTGACCGGTGCTGAAATCACCAGGCCCCTTACCGTCAACGGTGGTGTAGTAGCCGTCAGCCTGGCCACCCCAACCGAAATTGAAATGGAAGAGATTACCAACTTTCTGATAACCATCGACAACAATGGCATGACCAGTGGAACCATCTGTAGTGAAACCGGCAAACACCATTGGCCTACCTTCTGAGAGTTGACCGTAGAGGGTATTCTCCCAGTTCGTCTGTGTCATGCTACCCTTACTCAGATAGGTGCTGTTAAGGTTGTAGTAGTCGGCAAATGTTGTTGGCAGATTATAAACATGCCCGCCAGTAGAACTTCCGTACGTTAGCCATGTTGCAGCTCCGGTAGCAAAACACATCGTGGCTACAGCATCACGATATTCTTCCGGCTCAGTGCCATAACTCTTCAGCATCAGGTCCCATTTCAGTGGTGTGCCTTTTGGTATGCTGTATGTTACCGGGGCATCACCATAACCGTAGGTTGGTGTTGAGGCTTGGAGAGTCGTTGCTGCATCTTTATGGAAATAATACAGCACCTGCGACGCTGCTGTGGCCACACATCCCACGATAGAGCGGCTCCCGTTTCCTGTTAACAGCGGACACTTGTTGTTGTAAGGTGCCGACTGATGCCAGTGTGTTTGTATAAGCGGTTCGATATCCTCCTTGTCGCTGGTGGCAAACTTGATGTTTGAAAGACTTGAAAGGTTGGTCGAAGGAGTTGAACGTGATGAAAGTTCCTCAAAGTATTTTAGGAAGGCAAGCAACTGAGGTGGCATTTCGTCTTTCTCAAAATCGCCTTTGTCGGTATAGCCGAGTATCACGGGCTGCCTATCGTCGCCACTGACAATTATGAAACCTCTGTCCTTTCCACGACTGATGACGTAGTAAGGTCGCTGCTCGTCGGTCGCCTTGCTGGCGAGACTGTCAAACCACCTGTTGTCGTCCGTTAGTTGTCGGTTCCCGCTGGTTCCTGAACCTGTCGAAGGATCGTTCTTCGAGTTTGTACGAAGTGTGGTATTGAACTCCTTCGCAATTTGTACTGCAATACTCTTGGTAATCGAGTTAGCAGAAATATATTCAGTCAAACTACTGACAATAATGACTAATACCAAAATGCTCTTTCTCATATTTCAAACTTCTTAATTTCTTAAACTCTTTAAACTTCTTAAACTTCTTTATATTTTTCGTTATAAGTCCCACTTAAGTCCCACTTAAGTCCCACCAAAGTCCCACTTAAAGTGGGTGATGAGAGGACGTTGAGCAGATGTTGTTACTTTTTCTTATACCAGAAGAAATACTGTCGTTGTGCGAGCTTCTCCTTCTGTGTGCGGGCTGAAAAGATATGTTCCATGGTGTAAGGATGCAGACCTGTGTACCACATCTCTGTCGAGATGGTCAGTGGGGTAGGGGTGAAATCCTGCACTTGCTCCAGGTGGAAGTTCAGTCTTCGGGTGATGCCGGCAAGGTCCTTCATATCTTTCTCTGTGCAGCCAGGATGACTGCTGATGAAATAAGGTATGAGCTGCTGTGGCAGTCCGGCTCGTCGGCATATATCTTCAAACCATTTGTTGAACTCATAGAAGAGTTTGAACGATGGTTTCCTCATCAGTTGCAGCACATGGTCGGAGGTGTGCTCCGGTGCCACCTTCAGTCTGCCACTGACATGATGGCATATCAGTTCCTCGGCATATCGACGGCCATATTGGTGGTCGGCCATCACAAGGTCGTATCTCACACCGCTGCCAACGAAACTCTTCTTAACATTATCATTGGCATCCACGGCTTTGTAAACATCAAGCAACTGTTTGTGCGATGTGTCGAGATTCTTGCATACTGACGGGTGCAGACAGGATGGGCGTCGACATTTCTCGCAGAGACTCTTGTCCTTACCTCCCATGCCATACATGTTTGCCGACGGTCCGCCAAGGTCTGAGATATAGCCTTTGTAGTCGGGCATATTGGTGATCTTCTCCACCTCTCTGAGTATGCTCTCTTTGCTTCTGCTCGCCACGAATTTCCCCTGATGGGCAGATATGGTGCAGAAGGCACAGCCACCGAAACAGCCACGGTGCATGGTTATTGAGTGGCGGATCATCTCGTAGGCAGGTATCCGCTTGTCTTTGTATTTCGGATGTGGCAGGCGGGTGAAAGGCAGGTCGTAGATGCTATCCAGCTCCTCCGTGGTGAGAAGAGGGAATGGTGGCTCCACAACAACATAGCGTTCTCCTATCTGCTGAACAAGTCGTTTGGCATGCATCATATTGGATTGTTCTTCAATGATACGGATATTCTCGGCTTGTTTACGCTTGTCTTTCAAACACTCCTCATGACTATGAAGGGTGAGAACATCATCTGTTGCTGATGTTATAGGGCAGGAACTTATTCTTGCTGTCTGGAGTATTGGGTTGCTGTTGCCAACAGCAATAGACTCTGCAATGGCGAGAATGGGTTTCTCTCCCATACCATAGATAAGAATATCAGCACCGGAACTTATCAGTATCGACGGCATGAGCTTATCTTGCCAGTAGTCGTAGTGGCTGAATCTTCGCATCGACGCTTCTATACCTCCAAGCACAACGGGCGTGTCAGGAAACAGTTCCTTGATAATCTTAGTATATACGATGGTAGGATATTCCGGACGTTTATCGTGAGCGCCATTTGGTGAATAGGCGTCTTCAGAGCGAAGTCGTTTGTTCGCTGTGTATTTATTCACCATCGAGTCCATGCATCCCGGGCAGATGCCGAAAAACAGTCGTGGCTTTCCCAGTTTCTTGAAGTCGCGGTAATCACCATGCCAATCGGGCTGAGGTACAATGGCAACACGATATCCTTCTGCCTCTAGAACCCTTCCTATAACGGCAGCTCCAAACGAAGGATGATCAACATAAGCATCAGCAGAGAAGAGGATGACATCTAACTCATCCCATCCACGATATTCGCACTCTTTCTTCGTGGTTGGCAGAAACAAAGCCGGATTCATCATCTTATCAAGAAATTTAATATCCCTGTCATCAGTGAGGCCTGAATCTCCTCATCTTTGATACATTCAAAAGGGAATCCCATTGTTATGCTGTTGTACTTCTTTCCTTGATAAGCCACACTGGCGCAACTGCTGTCGCCATAAAGCATGGTGGCAAAAGCATCGTCCAGAGGTTTCAGTATATCTACATGCTGAGCGGCATAGTGCTGCTCGTTGAGTGAGCGGTAGATGGAGAAATTAGTACCCATACCGCTTACACCGTCGATACTGGAATCTTTATTTATCCCGCTTAGCGAAACTTTTAGTGTTCTGGCAAGAAATTCGGCCTCGCTGTCTCCTCTCATATCGCTTGCCACATAACTGCCGCTGACCATCAGCGAACCGCCTTTCGAAGTGTAGCCATCAAGCTGTTTCTGCAACTGTCGTGGGAAGGTCTTATATAGTTTCAGCGAATGACCGTCGTCTTTCTCGTTGCCAAGGATAAGGTCTATCATAGCATAGTTTTTGAGTTTTACCAGTCCGCTCTCTATGGCTTTCGACGAGGCACTGCATACTGATATCTTCCTGCATCGTGCCATTGCTCTGGTGTGAGCAACAGCGTAGTCGGCAGTACTTCCTGCAAGGAACTTTCCGGCATAGCCGTCGGTGCTGTATCCCAGTCCTGATGAGGCTCCCGACCCCATCTTCGACTTATCGAACGACACCTGTCGGCCGCACCATCCTGGATTCACACCTTCCCATACCCCTACGTCGTCGAGAATGTCAAACCCCTGCGACTGCTCATAGTCAATCACAGCCGGAGAGGAGAGTCTGTGGAACCCATTCATCACAAGCACTTTCTTCTTGCTTCCTGGATAATAATAAGCAGAGAGCGTCTCGGTAGGGAAACTTTTTCCACCATCGTTAACCGCAACAACGCGGAAATTATACTGCACCTCCGCATCAATCTTCATACGGCAGGATGTGGACTTTATCTTCTGTCCGTTGTCCCATCCCTGTCCTTCTATCTGAGTGTAGAGAAGATAACTCTTCGCTTCAGCTGTAGGCTCCAAAGGGTCGTCGGCGGCTGTCCACGACAGGCTTACCTCACCTTTCTTGTCGATATCGATGCGGAAATTTTCAGGTGTCAGTGGCTCCACAACATATTTCTTTTCATGTTTCTCGCAGATGAAACGGAGTATTGTCTTGTATAATGCTCTTGCAATGACGAACTTGAAATTAGGGTCCTGTCCCATCTTCATATCAGGGAAGCTTTGATGCGACAGCGTTTCAATTATGGCAGAAGGAACCTCTGGCAGACGACTCTCGGAATAGTTCTTATCGCGCATGCTCCTGAAGTTCCAGCGACCAAAGGTCTCTGTTATGTCGTGGTTGATATCCTGCAACATCTGTCTGGCAAATTCTGCGTTTACCTGTCGCGTCAGTCCGGCATCAAGAGTGTCTTTGTCGTCTTTAGTTGTTGTGCAGATCGACATGGTGCCGTAGATGTCGGTACCGTTCTTGTTGTATCCGGCATCACTATGTACAGCCAGCGCAAGTTCTATAGGCACCTTGGCACCTTCTCTGTTGGGCACATATACAGAACCTCCAGCGAGGTAGTTGGTCATCAATGAACGTACATTGATGTCGTCTTTATAGTCGTCTGTTCCGTCTTTAGAACTATAGATACTGCGGTCCATACCTGCCCATTGAGCGTAGTATCTGGCACCTTCCAGACAGCGTGGCAGTCTGCTGGCTGTGCCTCCACGACTAATGTTTCCCATACCTCCGCCAAATCGTACTGCATCGGTGGTTACCACACCTTTATCCTTGCTCTCGTTGGTCAGCACTACACAATTCTCCTGACTGCATCCTTTCTTGAAATCGAAGGTTCCCAGATATACCCATGTGCCGCCACCCATTTGCTGATTCACCTGAAAGTGTGTCTCTTCACCACTGTGGCATATCGTGTAGTGGGCATCGGAGATGCTGTTCTCCCTTGTCTGATAACTCACATATACGGCATAACGACCATCTTCAGGTATTTCCGGCATGTAATATGCTGCTGATAGTCCGGAGTCCAGGTTCCAGAGCCCAGAACCTGTTATCTCTTTTTTTCTACGCACAGCATCTGTCATCCTTGCCGTGCCGGCCCGGAAAGGGTTCTCTCTGTCGTGATAGATTCCTGCATGATATGCAAAACCGCAGGTGTCGGTAAATTGCCATCCTTCACCATCGCTATGCTCTGCATAGTGAAGGGAGTCGTTGTCGTTATCTACTATTACCTCATTCTTCTGCCAATCTCTTTCTCTTGGTGTAAACACCACAGCACCGGCATTCTCAAGCATTGGAATAAGATAGGGTATGACGATGGTCTGAGTGAACAGGTCTTCACGCGTGCAGAACAATGGCGGACGTTGCCATTGCCATTGTCCTTTTGTCTGGTCGTAGTATCTGCCATGCGATGCCCATACCGAGATGTGGCGGTTCTGCAGTCCGCGACTGATCTCTATAGGCTCCGATATGTTGCGGGTCCATGGTGCACCTTTATAATCAATATCACCCCAGTTTTGAGCTGAGGTAATAGTTGTTGCCAGAAAGAGCAGAATGGATAGTAAGGATACTTTCTTAATTTGTATCAGCATGCTCTGTCTTTAGTTAAGACTGTTAATCTGTTCCAGTATCTCCTCCACCTGTTGATTGAACGAATCAATCAGATTCTGGTAGTAGGCTTTCGCTGGTTTGCCTGGTTCTTTGTGCGAGATTCTCTCTATGAAATCGTTGCGCATGTGAACAATTGCCGAGAGCAGGGCCTTCACATCTTCTTCTTCCTGCTTGGTGCTGTAAAGCGAAACTGCTACACATTCACTGAAAATCTGACTCGTTGCGTAGTTTATAATTTTCTTTAAGTCTCTCCTGTTTGCCATAGTAGTATTTAATTTTCCACAAAGTTATAAATTATTCCTATATAAAGATGTGAAA
>R18__coassemble_1410_pt1 | contig 31686 bp, 13 predicted proteins | sample R18__metabat2_low_PE_027 | metagenome-assembled genome bin R18 | reverse complement strand
GTGTATATAGTGTGTATGGAGTGTGTATATAGTGTGTATGTATAAAAGAAGTATAAAATAAATAACGAAGAATTATACAAGAAAGATATGAAAATTAGGTATCTTTTGCGTCAGATTTTGCCGGGATAGAAGGGAGAAGGGCGTTGAGGAAAATGACGGGGAGAAAATGATGGTGAAATGGTTATGAATACACGTTAAATATAGTTAAAGCAACAAGGTAGTTCTCTGTTCTCTGAATTCTGTCTGAATTTTGCCGAAAAATGTTAAAATGGTTAAAATATGTTTTTTTTATATTAATAATGAATAAAATTAAATTAAATATTGTAATTTTGCACTTGATTTTGGTCATAAAGGTGACATAAGTCAATTTTAATCATAATTTATTTTAACAGATCATGACAAAAAAGATATTTCTCATCGTTCTCCTGCTGGTGTGTGGCATGCAGGTTCAGGCCCAGCGCTATGTTGACAAGTTAGACCGTGGCGTGGTGGCTGTGAAGGCTGCATCGGGAGTGTTTGTAAGTTGGAGAATATTCGGTGAGGAATACTACGACGTGAAATACAACCTCTATCGCAACGGTACTAAGTTGAATGCAGAACCGCTCAGCGTGAGCAACTTCAAGGACACTGGCGGCAACAGCAGCAGCACCTATCAGGTGGCAGCCGTGGTGCGCGGTGTGGAGAAGGAGAAAAGTAAGGCTGTTTCGGTGTGGAACAACGACTACCTCGAGATAAACCCTAAGCACGATGCTTCGCTCACATCAACCTATGTGCCAAACGATGCCTGCTGTGCCGATATGGACGGTGACGGACAGATGGAGATACTGATGAAGTACGATAACCAGGAAGAGGTCAATGCCCTGTTTCCGAAGGCTGGCAACAATGGTGAATACTCGCTGTTTGAATGTCTGAAGTTGGATGGTACGGTGCTGTGGTGGGTGAACTGCGGACCAAACATGGGCGACTTCCAGAACAACGAGCAGAACATCGTGGGTTACGACTGGGACGAAGACGGTAAGGCAGAAGGACTGATGCGACTCTGTGAGGGTGCTCAGATACACATGGCAAACGGTGAGGTATATACCGTAGGCGGTGCAAACTGGAAAAACTACCGCTCACCGAAGGGAGAATCAAGCACGGAATGGTTCACTTATTATGGCGACGAATATCTGGTTTACGTGAACGGAGCTACCGGCGAACCATATCAGTGTATAGAATACCCGCTGAAACGACTGGAAGACAGTGAGTGGAGCGGTCATAAGGGCGAATACACCAACAGCAGCTACTCATCGTGGGTGAGCAGTGCCTGGGGTGATGGCTACGGTCACCGCAGCAACAAGTTCTTCTTCGGTGCACCGTATCTCGACGGTCGCCATGCCAGCATCTTCCTTGCCAGAGGTATATACACCCGTCATAAGATGTGCGCACTGGATGTTGATCCTGCTACTCATGCCCTCACGACACGCTGGACCTGGGTGTGCAACTCAAGCGGTCCGTGGTATGGTCAGGGCTATCATAACTACAGTATAGCCGATGTGGACTGGGACGGCCGCGACGAGATATGCTTCGGTGGCATGACCATCGACGACAATGGTAAGGGACTCTCCACTACCGGACTGGGGCATGGTGATGCCCATCATGTGGGCGACCTGGACCCATACCGTCACGGTCAGGAGTTCTTTGGCTGCAACGAGTCGGCACCTGCCAACAACTATAAGGATGCCACCACCAGCAAGGTACTCTACCGACTGACAGCATCAGGCGACGATGGCAGAGCCATTGCCGGCAACTTCTGCAACGACTACCCTGGCGCAATGGGTTTCTCGGCACACGACGATGCAATATGCTGCGCCACATCAGGCCATGTAAGCGGTCTGTCAAAGGACGGTGTGGCAATGAACTTCCGCATCTACTGGGACGGCGACCTGCAGGAAGAGAGCTTCAATGGTTCGGCAACACGCAACTCAACCGGTACGATATACAAATACGGAAAGAGTGCAATAAAGACACTCACCGGTTCGCTTACTAACAACGACACCAAGGCAACACCATCGATGACCTGCGATATCCTGGGCGACTGGCGTGAGGAGGTGATAATGCGTACCGAGAACAACCGAATAAGAATCTATACAACCACAATAGAGACACCTTGGCGCAACTACACACTCTGGCACGACCATCAGTACCGCAACGGTATGGTGTGGGAGATGTGTGGCTACAACCAGCCACCTCACACCAGCTATTTCCTTGGCGAGATGGAAGGCATAACGGCAGCCCCACCGGCACTTACCATGACCGACCGTACAGAGGTGAAGAACGGCGGGACGGTAACCACTACCGACGAGGCACTCATCATCTGCGAGACAAACGATATGACGGTGAACGTCAGCGATGGTGCTTCACCATATATGCTCTTTGTAAACACCCCTACATGGGTACAGGGAAATGCTCCTAACAATGCAACATCCAGTTCGTATGCCATAACCTACAAGACCTACACCCACACTCTGCAGGGTGGGGCTTTCAGCGGTGATATGCGACTGGTGAAGCAGGGCGATGGTGTGCTGGTGATGCCTGACGTTGTGCATACATATACCGGCAACACAGACGTCTGGGCAGGTACACTGCAGCTGAATGGCGAACTCCAGAACAGTCGTCTGTGGCTGAACCGCTTTGCCGAACTCAACTCAAACGGCGGTAAGTTTGGTAAGGGTATCCAGATGGACTATGCATCGGTGATGCGACCAGGAGGAGCCACTGAAGGTAAGGGCACAATAACCACCGACTCACTGATACTGAACTTCGGTGCAAAGGTGGTTATGGACATATACGGTCAGGACTTCTCTGCCGATACGCTGAAATGCAACGTGCTGAAGATTGAGAAGAAGGACTGGACAGTGGGACCGGCTTATCTCACACCGGTGTTCCAGTTCACTCCGCATCTGGCTGAAGGTGCCACAGCAATAAGCGACGGAAAATACCTCATCGGTGAGGTGGGCAGTATAGAAGGTTCGCTCGACGATATCGTTATCGAGGGACTGGCAAACCAGAAGACATCACTCTCGCTGGAAGACGGAAAGCTATATCTCAATGTGAAGAACTTCGTTGCTGGTCACCTGACATGGACCGGCAAGGTGAACAAGAACTGGGATGTGGACAAGACTGCCAACTTCGTGAACGATGATGGTGAGCAGTGCACCTTCACACCGGGCAGTACGGTGACCTTCGATGATAACGCCACACTGGCAACCGTCAACATCGCAGAACCGGTTGCTCCGAAGTCGGTGACATTCAGCAACTCGAAGAAAAACTTCACCATCAGCGGTGACAGTATAGTCGGTGCACCGGAGATAGTGAAGGAGGGTTCGGCATCGGTGACTTTCACCAACCAGAACCGTACGGGCAAGACCACTATCAATGCCGGTCGTGTGATGGTGAAATACTTTGCCAACTCAGCCGGTGTGGACTATGGTTCGCTGGGTGATGTGAAGAAGATTATCAACGTGGCCGACGGTGCCACGATAGGACTCACCGCAACCGGCTCATGCGGTCAGCTGCTCAAGTCAACATCAGGAACATCGAAACTCGAGATATCATCAGGCGTTACCCTGACTATGGAACAGGGACTGAAACAGGCCGGCGGTTACACATTCAATAAGATTGGTGCCGGTACGCTGACTCTGACAACAAACAACACAATAACCAAGCTCATCATCACAGCCGGAACGGTGAATGCCGTTGACAACTGTCTGCCGGCAACGATAGAGTTCCAGGGCGGTACGCTGTATGATGCCAACACACAGAGCTCATCAAACACCACCAGCAGCAATTTTGTTGTGCCTTCGGGTAAGACCGGAACATTCTATGCCGACCCACGATGCAACTATACCGGAACACTGACCGGTGCGGGTACGTTCAATGTATATGCTGCCGGTGTGAGAAACTACTTCAACGGAAACTGGAGCGCCTTCACAGGAACGGTGGTGCCAGGTGGCAGCAAGCGTGGCAGTTACGATCCTTCATTCGACTTCAACAATACCTATGGTCTGCCTAATGCAACGGTGAAACTCAATTCGGGAGTTACCATCAAGAACGACGGCAAGAACTTCCCAATCGGTAACCTTACCGGTGAGGGTACACTTGAAGGAACAGGTTCGTGGATACTCGGTCAGGCTGTGGAAGAAGGCAAGAGCTTCACTATGGCAGCAACCACCACCTCGCCTATCATAAAGAAAGGAGCCGGAGAGATGAGAGTGCTCACTCCGGGCAAGATAAACGGCACACTGACCATTCAGGAAGGTGCTGTGAGGGTATCAAAGAATACGTCGTACCTCAACGGAGAAGGCAAGGGTACGGTAGTGAAGGGACAGACATCGAAACTCTATGGTCCGATGAAACTATACTCCGTTACACTCAGCGACGGAGCAACACTCGGTGCTACATCCATTTCGGGCTCAGGTGCCGAAATCATTGCTGACAACTCAGTGATGATAGGCGAAGGATGTACGCTGGATGTGATGCTCGACGACATAACACCTTCGAAGATTACAGCCAAGACACTGAACATCAAGGGAACGTTGAATATAGGTTTGGACGACTATACACCTGCTGATGGTGATGAGATAAACCTGTGGAGCTGCACCACCTTCACTAAGGGTAATAATGCCCAGGTGGTGTTGCCGGAACTGACGGGTTATGCCTTCGACACTTCCAACCTCTGGAGTAGCGAGGGTGTGCTGAAGGTAGTGAAGAAGGAAATCCTGCTGGGCGACGCCAACGGTGACGGTATAGTTGACGTGGCTGATATCACAGCTATTGCAGCGTATATCCTTGGTGATGCTCCGGAAAACTTCAACGAGCAGAATGCCGATGCAAATGAAGACGGTCAGATCGACGTGGCCGACATAACAAAGACAGCAGCAATAATACTGCAGAATGCCAAGGAGGCATTGATGGACTTGTTTTAAATGAAATATGATGAACAAAATATATGTAAAAAAAATAAATATTAACAATTAAAATCAAAACAAAATGAAAAAGTTATCTTTACTTTCATTGTTGATTATGCTCTTTGCTTTAACTGCAAGCGCTATTGGTGTGGATGAGTATGTATCAACAACAAGTTCACGCTACAAGATTACAGGCGAGAACATTTGTGTTAACGGTCAGTTTGACGGCTACACCGGTTGGTCACCAGTTGTGGACAGTGACACAACGGATCTGGCAACCTGCTTCTCATTGGTAACAGATGCAGAACTTCAGGGTTATGCAATGAAGAGTGTTGCAGGTGGTGACACACTGAAAGGTTTCTATCAGATGATTCAGACTGATGAGAGCTCTTCTTACGTAGTGTCGTTCAAGATCCGCAACCAGACTGGTAAGGTATCTACGCTGACTTCAAAGAGTTACGTGAACTACATCAACCTGTTTGCAAACACATCAGGCAATGTGGAAGATCAGGCAACAAGTGAAGATACAGGTGTTACCTACACATCTTGCGGTTACACATTCGTAATCGGAACAGAGTGGACAACAGTTTATTTCGCATTCGACAACACACTGGGTCAGAGCCAGTATCTCTTCCTTGAGTTTTCTGGTATTGCAACTGATACTGAGATTGGTGATGTTGAGATTCATCAGGCTACAAAGGTCTGCGACCCTCGCAAGGCTCAGAAGTTGGTTGACTATGCCGAGATGCTCGTTGCTCAGGAATTCTTCCTCGAGATGAGGGAAGACCTTCAGGAAGAGATTGACAACACTAAGCTGATGATGGAAACAGAAGACTACGATACAGCCGGTGACGACCAGGTTGACGCTCTTCAGAATATGATTGATGCTTTCATTGAAGAAAACACAGAAGACTACTATTATGTATATTATGGTGACGCAACAGAGAAGAACAACGACTCTCCAAACTGGAACCAGTGGACAGCAAGCTACAACCGTGCCTCTCTGACTTCTTACGCAGGTTGGGCATTCTCAGGTGGTAACTGGGGTAACCGTGCAGACGCCGACGGTGATGGTACTCCAGATACAACAACCGGTCGTCCGGTATGGTTCGGAAGCCTTGGTTACGGTCAGGAATATCCTGGTCCGGCAAGTGCTGGTGTGGCTAAGCGCACATTCTCTCTCCCTGCAGGTAAGTATATGACAGAAATCCAGCTTACAGGTGGTCACATGTCAGGATGGGGTAGTCAGGGTCTGAACTACGTTATCAACACTCAGGACACTTGTATGCACGTGAAGATCTTTATCGGTAACGATACTATCAACCACGTGATGGTTTCACCTGTAGAATATAATAAGGTGACAAACTTCTTTGATGCAAAGGACAACCAGAAGTTCGTCTTCGGTTATTCAGTATATATCGACGAAAGCTATGCCGGACTGACTTACGGTGGTAATGTTGACTTCTACTATCCAGTTCTCCGTCGTATCAAGGACACCAATCCTAAGACTCTCAACGCTATCAAGATGCTGGAAGATGTTACTACTCAGATGACATCAACAAAGACTTCTCTCGAGACAGCAAACTCTTACTACAACGACACTCAGTACCCTTGGGGTAAGGAGACTCTGAAGTCGAATATCGACAAGGTTCAGGCACACTACGACTACTGGGCAGCAATGAGCGAAGACGAAATCATTGCTTACTGGGACGAAGGCAACCAGAGCCCTGCCGACACTATCAGAATCGGTGGTTCAAAGGCAATGGGTATCTACAACAGCAACTTCCTCGACGACAACAACCCTGTTGTTACACTCAAGACCTACCTTGACGAAGCATATACAACATACGACGACCCTGCAAATGCAAAGGCCGACAAGCCTACTTACAAGGCAGTCATCGACGCAGCACAGGCTGTTTATGACAAGTGCTTCACTATCACCGAAAAGACTTATGAAGATTCACTGGCATGCCGTGAGCAGGTTGTGCTCCTCGACGAGGCCAAGATGGACTTCAAGAACAGTATTGCAAACAAGGACAACCCTTCAAAGATCAGTATCGTGAACGGTGACTTTGCTGAATACAGTGGTTCTAAGGGTACATTCGCAGCAACAGGCTGGGATATCATCACAGAAGATTCTAACGGTGGCTGGCAGCACTCAACATGGTGGGATACCGGTACATGCAATATAGCTTTCAACCGTGGTTACACTGCTGCTCCTATCAATAAGGCAACTCAGATTATAACACTGAAGAGCCCTGGTTACTATACCTTCACATTCCGTGGCTATGCTTACAACTGCGTTGAATCATACGACAAGCAGGCTGCTGTATATGCTCAGGTATGGGATGAAGACTGGGAAGAGTGGGTTACAACAGACTCTATCGACCACTATGTAGGTTGCGAAGCATTCTTCGGTATCAACGGTGCTCCAGACAGCATCCATGTGCATAAGGATCTGAACGCAGCAAACCTTGAAGGTGCATCTCTCTATTGCGACGGTAAGAGTGGTACATATATGTACAGCTGTCCTCCAGACTACTATCAGATTACTGTTAAGAAGGAAACGACAGAACCAGAAGAGTATGAGTTCGGTGTATCATTCCTGAACAATACATATTACTGCGACGGTGGTTTCGGTGACTGCTTCATCTACTACACTGGTCAGGACTATCCATACAACCCAGTTGTAAGTGCTGGTAGCGATGTACTGGCAGGTGATGCAAACGGTGACAGCGTTATTGACGTAGCTGACATCACAGCTATCGCAGCTTATATCCTTGGTTCAACTCCTGAAGCATTCAATGAGGAGAATGCTGATGCTAATGGTGACAGCGTTATCGACGTAGCCGACATCACAGCAACAGCAGCTATAATCCTTGGTAATTAATAAATGAATAATAACTTCTTGTGAAGTAGAAAATTCTAATCTGATAATGAAAAAAATAAATAGATTAGCACCCTATTTCATAGCTCTGCTTTTCATCGGGACAGTGTTCCAGTCGTGTAAGAAAGACGAACTTGTTTCTGAGGATTCAAAGCCATCGTGGCTTGGCGAGAGCATATATGGTGCACTATCCAATCCAACCAACCTGGAAGGTACGTTCAACACGTACCTTCGGTTGATTGACGACCTGGACTATGCCGAGGTATTGAGCAAGACAGGTAGTAAGACTATTTTCCCTGCCAATGATGAAGCGTTTGCACGGTTCTTTGCAGGTGGAAATAACAAATGGAATGTTACTGACTACAGCCAGCTGACAACAGCAATGAAGAAGCAGCTCCTTTATGGTTCGATGCTCGACAATGCATTGTTGCTTGGCATGCTGCCAAATACATCAAACGGTAGTCTGAACGAGGTGGTAAAAGGTAACTCTGTGAAGCATGCTTCGAACATCAGTGTCATTGACACGATAACCAGTCTGAAGATGGAAGATTTCCCTGCTGGTAACACATTGTGGTCATGGCCAACAGATATGCTTATAGTATCAGATGCTACATCTGCTCCGCTGGTGCATTTCACCCGTGAACAGATGATCAACAATGGTATCACTACAACTCCTAATGATACAGAGAGCGACTTTGCTATCCTTACAGGTGAGCCTTATGTGGAAGAGAAGGATGCCGACGGTAAGACTAAGGTTATGGCCTTTGCTTTCCGCAATAAGATTATAAATGGTGATGTGACCTGTCAGAATGGTTATATCCATCAGGTAGAGGATGTGCTCGTGCCTCCAGGCAATATGGCAGAGGTGCTGCGCAATTCATCCAACACACAGTATTTCTCAAGGATGCTTGATTATTTCTCTGCACCTTATTATGATGCTACAACAACAAATGAATATAACAGTTGGGCTCGCTCAAACGGATATCAGGAGGTAAGCAAGATTTTTGAGAGAAGATATCTCAGTACTCGTTCACACACATCTTCTTATCAGACTAGTGGTAATAGCCTGAGTCGTATTCCTGACCCTAATGGTGAGGACAATACAAAGGGTACTATCCGTTCAAATTCAGAGATTCTGGATTTTGACCCGGGTTGGAATGGTTATTATCCTAACGTATCGGGTAGTTCTGCCGATGTAAGTATTGCTGACATGGGTGCTATCTTTGTTCCAACTGATGATGTGGTTTGGGATTATTTCAAACCAGCAGAAGGTGGTAATGCTTCAGGTCCTGGTTATGTGATGCTGAAGACTTACGGAGCAGGGAAGGGCTTTAGCCGTTCTGATTTGCCAGAAAACCTTGACTCACTCTATGCAAAGAAGCCAACCATCATAGCAAAGATACTGAAGAACCTTATGCAGGCTTCTTTCAACAGTTCCGTGCCAAGCAAGTTTGAGGAACTGAAGAATGATGCCGGTGAGGTGCTTGGTGTAACTAAGGAATCTCTTGTTGAGGTAGATGGTAAGAAGGATGTAAGAGTTGCTAACAATGGTGTTATCTATATGATTAACAAGTTCATTGCTCCTGACGAGTTTGAATCTGTTATGGCTCCTACAAGTTTCTATCCTAACATGAAGATAATGAATGTGTTTGTTAACGACCGCAGCCAGAATGGTAATGCTTCAGTGCTCGGTGCTGATATGTACTTCTATCTGCTTGCCATGAAGGCTAACTACGCATTCTTTATCCCTACCGATGAAGCTTTCGAGACATTTATTGTTGACCCAACATCATTGCAGAAGAAACAACCTCAGGCTCTCCGTTTTGTATATGACGAAAAGTTGACGGGTACAACTATCAAGGTGCGTTGCTATGCTCACGAATATAATCCTCAGACTGGTGAGATAGGACCTCAGATAGGAGAGTCGGTGAAGGCAGAGGAGAAGAAGACTCTGATTCAGGATTTGCTTAACTATCACACCGTTGTGCTGAATGAAGGGGAAGATCCTGCAACAAACAACTATCACCTGACAAAGCATGGCGGAGCTATCCGTTTGTCGTTCCATCAGGGTGATTCACTCGTTTATGGTGGTCTGCAGAATGATGGTATCATCGCTCCTGCAAAGGTTACTGCCGATGACGGTGAGAAGAATGGTCATGCTTACACTATGAACGCTATTATCCAGCCAACAGTGAGAAGCGTTTATTCTGTTCTCAGCGATACTGAGTATAATGGTGGAAGATTCTCAAAATTCCTCAATGCCTGTGAAGGTTTCGGTGGATCGGAACTTATGGAATGGGCTGGTATATCTTCAGAAAAGGCAGAGGATGATGTTTATTCTCCATTCCAGCGCTATCAGATATTTGAGGATAAGGATAAGAAATGCCTGGACTATAATGTACGTTTCATGAGTGCTTATCATTACACTCTCTATGCACCAAACAACGATGCTATGACTGCTGCCGAAAATCAGGGCCTGCCTACATGGGACCAGATAGAGGCTCTCTATGCTCCTTATCAGGATAAGGAAGGTGAAGATGTGACTCCTGCGGAGGAAACTGCAAAGGCACAGGCGTTGGAGATGATAAATACGTTGCGTTCTTTCGTTCGTTATCATTTCCAGGCAAACTCAATATTTGCTGATAACAAGGTGGCTGGTGATAAATATCAGTCGTTGCTTACTGATGAGCTTGGTATTGCAAAGAACATTGAGGTCAACGGTTCAGAAAATGGTAAGTTGTATGTTACAGACTGCGCTGGCACACGTCATCTTATTGACGCAAACAACAGTGGCATGATGACAAATGTTTTTGCACGCGACTATCTCTTTGACAAGGAACGTACAAGTGCCACAGCTATCGCTACTTCTTCGTTTGCTATAATCCACGAGATGAGTGAGGTTATGGACTATAACAATAAGGTGTCACGCTACGATAATGCTTGGAAGACTGCTGCTGCCAAGGCAAATCTAAGAAATAATTACAAGGCAGCCGTTGTACGTGCTAATAACATTAAAGACTAATAGGGTATGACTAAGATAAAATATTTATTGACGATTCTGTTTTGTGTCGTGGCTCAGATGGCTATGGCTCAAGGAAAAGTCATTTCCGGTACTGTAAGCGACAGTTTCGGTCCGGTAGTGATGGCAAACGTTACAGAGCGCGATGCTAACAACCGTATCGTCTCTGCTTGTCAGACTGATATGATGGGTAACTTCTCAATGAAGATTAAGAATCCTAAGAATAAGTTGGTTGTCTCCTATGTAGGTAGCAAACCAAAGTCTGTGGTCATAGGTAACCAGTCGAAGTTCAATATCTCACTTGATGCTGACCAGACAACTCTTAAGGAAGTTACTGTGAAAGGTGAGCGCCGTCAGTCGGGTGGTCTCAATATCAAGAAGAAAGAGATCTCTACCTCTCAGCAGGTGATGAATATGGAGCAGGTTGAAGGTCTGTCGTTCACCAGTGCCGACGAGGCTCTTCAGGGTGAGATTGCCGGATTGGATATCGTGCAGAACTCAGGTAACCTTGGTGCTGGTACAACAATGCGTCTGCGTGGTGTTACTACCATTAATGGTAATGCCGAACCACTCATCGTTGTCGATGATAAGGAATTTGACAACCCTGATGAGACTTTCGACTTTACCAATGCAACAGACGAACAGTATGCTTCGCTGCTTTCTGTCAACGTGGAGGATATAGCAAGTATCTCTGTACTCAAGGATGCTGCAGCATCAGCTATTTGGGGTGCAAAGGGTGCTAATGGTGTTATCCAGATCACTACAAAACGTGGTGTGCGTGGTAAGGCTCGTGTAAACTTCTCATATAAGTTTACAGGAACATGGCAGCCAAAGGGATATAACCTGATGAATGGTGACGACTATACTATGATGCTTAAGGAAGAGTTCTACAACCCTACCCAGGCAAGTACGTCAACATCATATATCCGAGAAATAAACTATGATAAGTCGTGGGGTGACTATGAAAACTGGAACAACAATACCGACTGGGTTGGTGCTGTTACTCAGTTTGGTGCTATGCACTCTTACAACCTCAACCTTACCGGTGGTGGTCAGAAGGCAACTTTCCGTATCTCAGGTGGTTATGACCATCAGACAGGTTCTATCATTAAGCAGAAATTAGACCGTCTGTCAACACGTCTGGTGTTGGACTACAACGTATCAGACCGTATCAAGTTCTCAACAAACTTTGCTCTGACTTACACTAATAACCTTCAGAACTATACCGGACTGCTCTCAATAGCTCAGAAGATGGCTCCGAACATGTCTATATACCGTCAGAATGCAGATGGTACAGATACCAATGATTATTATATCATGAATCCGGAAGGAACGAGCAATCACTCTAATTCTCCTTATTCAGGAAACTATTCTTCCTATGAGTTGAGGAGTATTCGTGCTTTGGGTAATCCTGTTGCTATTGCTAATCTGGCATGGCAGAAAGACCAGACATACCGTATCACTCCTGACTTCAACCTGAAGTATGAACTTCTTGGAACAGGAGCTGATCAGCATCGTCTGACTTTCAATGGTCGTGTTGACTTCGATATCTATGCACGAAGTGTTCCTAACTATCATCCAGGATCTCTTTCAACAGATACTTGGTATGATGGTTCCTACAACGTAAGTGCAACAACAGAAAGCAACCGTCTGAAGATTGGTGCCCGTGCCGACTTGACATTCACACCGCATTTCACGAATGAAGATTTGTTTATGACAATGCTAGCACGTTATGAGATGAGTTCTTCAAAGAGCAACTCGCAGTATGTGAAGACTTACGAATTGCCAAATGGCATAACATCACCTACAGTGGATGCCGCTCTCGGTGGATTGAGCAGCGCAAACAGTCGTGCTAACTCGCAAGACCTTGTGTTTAATTTCCACTCTTCTTTCAAGGAGCGTTATGTATTGGGTCTTATCTTCCGTGCTGATGGTAACTCGAAGTTTGGTCCGAAGCATAAGTGGGCTCTCTTCCCAGCAGTATCTTTGCGTTACAATATCATAGACGAATCGTTCTTGAAGTCGTTGAAGGATAAGTGGCTCTCTATGCTTGCTCTCCGTGCTTCTTGGGGACTGACAGGTAAGGCTCCTGATGCTGACTATCTGTTCTATAACACTTACAACACAACATCTGCAGGCTATTATGGAAACTCTGGTACAGCAGTGCGTGTTGCATCACTCGATGGTCTGAAACTCGACGATCTGCGTTGGGAAACAACAAATCAGCTTAATATCGGTGCTAACCTGGGATTGTTTAATGATATGGTGGAAGTTGATTTCGACTGGTATCATAAGAGAACCAAGGACCTCCTGATGAAGAATGTTGTAATTCCTTCAACAACAGGTTATGCAAGCATTGCCTATTCCAATGTTGGCGAGATGAAGAATATAGGTTGGGAAATGAATATCAATGGCAAGAACTTCATTAAATATAAGAAGTTCTCCATCAGTGCCGGATTCAACATAGCCCAGAATATCAATGAAATCGTTGAGATGGAAGACCGTGTGCTTAATGCCATCAATTCAGAATGGTCGGCAACAACCCGCGGTTCATACCTGCCTCGTATCAAGGTCCGTAATGCCCTTGGCTCTATCTATGGTTTCCGTTATAAGGGTGTTTATAAATACTCTTACGACTATCTGTCGAATCTGAAGACAGAAAATAACTGGACCAGTGATGAGTATGAAGCACAGATTAATAATATGCTTGCTGCCGGAAATACCTTCCCTATCGCTACCGATAAGGATGGCAAGGTTATCATGACCAACTCTGGTGATCCACAGAAACTTGTCTATAACTACGATGAAGGTTCTGCAACATATACCTTCCAGGGTGGTGATGCTATTTACGAAGATGTAAACCACGATGGTCAGATAAATGCTCTCGACGTTGTTTATCTCGGCAACTCACTTCCAAAGGTCAGTGGTGGTTTCAATCTCAATATTAGGATTGGTAACTTCAGCATAAAGCCTCGTTTCATGTATCGTTTCGGAAACAAGGTTATCAACTATGCAAGAATGAATCTTGAGGAGATGTATAACACTTACAACCAGTGCTCAACAGTGAACTGGCGCTGGCGTAAGGATGGCGACGAAACTCCTATCCCTCGTGCTATGTACAACACAGCCTACAACTTCCAGGGTAGCAGCCGCTACGTGGAGGATGGCTCGTTTGTACGTTTCCAGAACCTGCAGGTATCTTATAACTTCCCTAAGAAGTCAATCAAGAAGATGGGTCTCAACCAACTTCAGGTTTATGCTTCTATCAACAACCTTTATTGCTGGACACACTATAGCGGTGTTGACCCAGAAGTAACTGTTGGTGGATGGGGAATGGCTGAAGATAATTCGCAGACACCTCGTTCTAAATCATTTACTGCAACTATAAGCGTAGGATTCTAAGATTAATTAAAGAAGAATAATTAATGATGAATAATATGAAAAAGATAATTAAATCCATAGTTTCTATAGTTTCCATGGTTTCTATAGTATCTATAGTTTCAATAGTAAATGTTTCCTGCGTTGATACGGTAATCCTCCCTGACGACAAGACTGTTGATGAGGATTTCTGGCAGACAAAGAGTGACGTGTCGATGATGGTAAACAAGGTTTATCAGGCATTTGCTTCTGATGCTGTGATGCAGCGAATGATAGTATGGGGTGATTTCCGTTCGGATGAATTCAATTATAATGCTTCAATATCCGGATCGATAAGGAATGCCTTAGAAGAAATCTCTGCTGCTCAGATAGAGACAACAAATACATACAGTGATTGGGCTTCAATATATTCTATCATCAACTATGCCAATATTGTTCTCAAGAAGGCAGAGGGTGTGATGAGTATTGACCCTAACTATACAGAAGGTGACTATCTGGCAGACCGTTCACAGATGCTCGCAATGCGTGCTTTGTGCTATTTCTATCTTGTACGTGTTTATCGTGATATTCCTTATTCTGCTGATGCTTATATGATGGACAGTCAGGAGATGAACCTCGCGCAGAGTGCACCTGATTATGTGCTCCAGCAATGTATAAATGATTTGGAAGAGGCAAAGAACGATGCTCTTGAATCATCTGCTTACAATGATTGGCGAGCAGTGGGATATGTAACCAAGGATGCTATCAACGCAATGCTTGCTGATATCTATCTCTGGAGAGCTTCTGTGCTTCACAGTGACGCCGACTATCAGAAATGTATAGAATGTTGTGATTTGGTGATAAAGTCAAAGGATGATCACTATGTTGCACCAAAATTCGGTTCCGATGATCCTTCGAATACCTACCATCTTTTCGCATACAATGAATACTACGATGAGATGTTTGGTCAGAACGGTCAGGGTACAAACTCGCATGAAAAGATCTTCGAGATTCAGTTTGATGGTTCGAATAACTCTAATACCGGACTTTGTGCGATGTATAATAAGATATCTTCAAGCAGTACGGTAAGTTATCTTACTGTGCCTGCACATTATGCTGTTATCAACGGTACTCAGAACATCTTTGTTCAGACCTACGACCGCAGACTTATTGAGAGCGTGTACAATGCTACAGGTACTGCTGATGAATATGATGTTCGTAAGTATGTCACCGAGTATGGTATTTCGGGAACAAGCAAGAATCCAGTGAAACAAAAAGATCTCCGCGATTATACCCGATATGCACAAAACTGGATTCTCTATCGGTTGACAGATGTCCTGTTGATGAAAGCAGAGGCACTCGTTGCTCTTGGTGATGAGTCGGAAGAGGACGACAGTCGTTCTCGTGAAGCTTTTGCACTGATAAAGACAGTCAACGACCGTGCTCAGCATGAAGATAACAAGGCGGACTCTTTGAAGTGGAACACTTACAAGGATAACCTTGAGACTCTCGTATTGCAGGAACGTGCTCGCGAACTTTGTTTTGAAGGCAAACGTTGGTTCGACCTGTTGCGCTACAACTATCGCCATCTTGAAGGTGTTGACTACAGCACAATACTTGCTGTACAGAGCGACGAAGGCAGATACACTACTGGTATATACAAGGAAATGCTGACTTTGATGGCAAAAAAATATTCCAAGGGTGGTGGTGCTGTAACTGCTAAGATGAAGAAGGAAGGTAATCTCTATATGCCTATTCTGCAAAGTCAGATTGATGTCAATCCTAACCTTAGGCAGAATCCTTCATATTCTGAAAGTAAAAACTGGTCGAAGAATTAAAGGAAGATGATTATGAAAAAGATTTTTAAACCTATAGCTTCTATAGCCTTTATAGTAGCGATAGTTTCAATGATATGTTTTTCCAGCTGTAGCAAAGAGCCTGATGAAGAGGACCTCTATACCTTCACTGGTATGACCATTATGGATTTCCTTACATCTGAGGAAAATCCTTATAAGGACAGTCTTACAGTCTTTGTACAGGTATTGGAAAAGTCAAGGTATGACAGGCTGATGTCTTCATATGGTCAGTACACTTGTTATGCTCCGACTGATAATGGTTTTATAACCTATATTGACAGTCTCTATAATGATGAAGAAGCGTTTATAGAGCATAATGGTCTGTCGGCAAATTCTGTTGAGGCTCTTCTTGAGAACGACAGCCTCTGTAAAGAACTCACAAGAATGCACCTTTCAAGTGGACTCTATACCACTATGGAGTTAGGTGCCGATGTGCAGTCGACAACCTTCAACACAATGCTGGGTCGTGAGTTTACATCACGTGCTTTATCTGATGGAGAGAATATGGGTACTGTGGAACTTTCATATAAGGCATTGATGCTCTATCCTGATAATGAACTGACAAACGGTTATGTTCATGTGATAGATAATATCATACCTCATTCATCCCGTACTACAGCCGATGAGATAAAGCGTGATGCTACAATCTCGTTGTTCTCTCAGATCCTGGAACTTACAGGATTGGCAGATTCAATAACGGCTACTTACAAGACCAACAGCAAGGGTGAACCTATCACTTACACACTCGGTTCACATAATAACCGCGATGGTGCTACGAATTACTACCCAACTCAGTGTAAACTGAAATATACTGTCTTTGCTGAAACTGATAAGGTCTTTGCCGATGCAGGGATAAACTCTCTCTCTGACCTTATTGAGAAATGTAAGGAATGGTATAAGGATGCTGCCGACTGGTATCAGTATCCTGCAGAGAAAGGTATAAGTATCAGCACTGGCGATGACTATACCAATCCATTTAATGTGGTCAACATGTTTGTGGCTTACCATATCATCAAGGCTGGTATGCCTGTCGATAGAATAGTTTATCAGAGAAATACATCAAATGCAAACTGGAACTATGCTTTTGGTGGTGAACCTCATGACTATTTCGAGACCATGCTTCCTCATACCCTTATGAAGATATGGCAACCAATGTATCACAACACAGGTTCTGCAATGAATCTCTGGATAAACCGTTACCGTGCACACAATACTCTGACCAATCAGGTAGGTTTGCAAGGGTCGGATGATATGCACGAGTTGGTTAGCACAGGTGTACAGATTGTACGCTCGAACAATGCTTCAATATCTGCTTCTAATGGTTATGTTCATAAGTTGGATGGTATATTGCTTTATGACCGCCTTGTGCCTCAGGGTGTTCTTAACGAGCGTCTCCGTCTCGACACCTCTACCTTCCTCTATGAGCTTATAAACAATGGCATACGTGGTGCAACGGAAACTGAGATCTATGGACTCCCAGATAATGGTTATGCTGCAGACCAAAGCCGTGTGGCATTTGCACTCAACTATTTCGACAATATCAAGTGTTACAATGCCAATACTGTTCTCCGCTTCTGTGTTCAGGGTGCTTGGCGTGCTCATGAATCAGACCAGATGCAGGGATGGAGTCAATATGACTTTGCCGTACGTATTCCTCCTGTACCAACTGGTACCTACGAGATTCGTATGTTCTATCCTCCAATGGAGCGTGGCGGACTGATGCAGTTCTATCTCGGAACATCTTCAGCTCAGGGCTCTATGCAGGCTTTAGGTATCCCTCTTGATGCTCGTCTGCCTAAGTTCGATACTGATGAGGCAACAGCAATGGGATGGGTTGACCCTTCTGCAGAAGATGACTATGGCGTTGAGACTGATGTCATGCTTCGCAACAATGGTTATATGCGTGCTCCTTGTAGCTTCTCACGTGGAACCTACAATACAGTAATCAGTCCTGTTACCGACATCTCGCAGATAACAGGTAGCACAAACTGCCGCACAGAGACTGGTTATGGTACTTCGATGATTCGTACAATCGTCGGTCGTATGCAGCTTAAGCAGAGCGAAAACTACTGGCTCCGTATCAAGAACCTTATTACCGACGACCCTAACCTGGGATGGTCATTCGATTTCATAGAACTGGTTCCTATATCTGTTGTGGATAACCAGGAATATATGGAAGACTGGTACTAATTAATAATTAACAAAGAATAATTATGTTTAAGATGAAAAAAATAAATATAATTCTTTTCGCTTTCCTCATAGTATTTGTGCAAAGTTCCTGTTCCGATTTCAAGGATTACAACGATGATAACGGAGGTCTTCCTGGTGTTGGAACAAAAACCTTGTGGGAGAATATCAGCGAAAATAGTCAGTTGAGCAATTTTGCCCAGCTTGTAAAGTCTTCTGGTATGGCTGAGGAGCTGGATGCAGCACATTGCTATACCGTTTGGGCTCCGCTTGATGGCACTTACGATGCTGAAGCACTGAAAAATACTGACCCAGAAAGAGTGCTGAAGGAATTTGTGAAAAACCATATTGCCGAATTCAATCATCCTCTTACGGGAGAAGTGGATGAGAGGATATACACTCTCAACGACAAGAGTCATGTGTTCTCAAATATATCAGGTAACAAGTTCGGAGAGGCAGAAATCGGTACAGCCAACATTCCTGCTATAAATGGTGTTATGCATATTCTGAACAATAAGGAAACTTTCAGATACAGCGGTTATGAATATCTGGATTATGTTACAGGTTGTGACGACTATACAAATTATCTGAAAGGATATGAGTATAAGTATCTAGATGAGAAAGCATCTGTAAAAGGTCCTATCATCCGTGGCCTTCAGACTTGGATTGACTCTGTTATGGTTGTTACCAACGACCTAGTGTTCAATGATATGAGAGCAAAGATTAATGAAGAGGACAGTGACTATGTTGTACTGATGCCGGTTGACTCAGCTTGGGCAAAGGTTACATCAAACGCTGCAAAGTGTTTCAACTATCTCACCTCGTTCAAGTGGCAGGATCTGAGTGCTACTGGTACAACAACATCCCGTGCGACAGCGATGACTGCCACACTTGGAACGAAAGACTATAAGGATTCTGGTCTCTCAATCTATCAGGACTCTCTTTCAAAGAGTACAGTGGCAAAGAATCTTGTGTACAGCAAGAACCTGGGACAGAACAAACAGGTGTTCTATGACAAAGTGTATTCTGACAACGATACTGTCTATACAACTACTCACCGCCAGTTGACCAATGTGGTAAAACTGATGAACTCTGTTATTGATTCCACAAAGATGAGTAATGGTTGGACTATGCGTATCAACGATGTACCTTACCTTCCTTGGGAGACCTATAATCCTGAAATCTCAACTCGTAGTATCGGTCGTTCTCTTACATGTACACCGCAGAATGCAAGTATCTCAAAAAAGAAACTTGATCCAGCTGTCTGCGTGCTGCCTGACGAGATGGACCAACTCTCATACATACGTGCAGAGGCTACAACGTCTTCCGGTAAGCCAGAACTGGACTTCTATCTGAACAATGTCCGTTCTACGACATATAATATCTATGTTATTACAGTTCCTGCCTGTGCTGAGGATAGCGCAGCTGAGCGTAAGCCTTATTCCCTGTTCTTCGATTTAAGCTACACCAATGCTTCTGGCGCTCTGCAAAAACTGCAAATAAACAAGGATGAGAAGAATAAGAAGACTGCTTTTGAAACTGATCCTAACAAGGTGGACACAATATGTGTGTTGAAGGATTTCACATTCCCAATCTCATACTATGGACTTGATGCTGCTCCTAACCTTAAGGTTGCACATTCTGTTACTTCCTTCACCAAGACAAACCGTGAGAAGTATGAGCAGACTCTTCGCATTGCAGCCGTTGTCTTGAGACCGATAGAACTTGATGAGGCTGAACCTTTTATCAAGGAAGAGGAATAATCGGTGTATTTACATAATGATAAAATGATAAAATGATTATGAAAGAAATAAATAAATTTGCACTTCTTTTGGCTTTCGTCTCGTTTGTGAGCTTGCCTAACTATGCTCAGGATGATTTCGAGGATGAGAATGTAGCCGAGTTCCTCAAGGGTCCGAAACGCCAGGCTGTTGCAGATAAGAATCCAATGATGACTATCAGTGGTACCGTAGTTGACCAGGTTACCAATCAGCCTGTTGTTGGTGCTCAGCTGCAGACTCTTGGCGACAAACGCTATGTTGCCATGACAGAGGCTGACGGAACCTTTACTATGAAGGTGCCTACATTTGCTACATCTATCTATGTTCAGGCCCCTATGTATTCAGCACAGCAGGTAGGTATCAAGACCAAGAAAGATGGTCAGAAACTGAAGATCCGTATGCTTAGTGATGTATATAAGCCAATGTATAAAGATGGTACAGACTATACTGCAACAGGTGGATTCACAACCCGCGGTAACACAAAGACCATTGATGAGGAGATAAACTCAGAGGCATTGGCTGATGTTCGTGCCGTGATGCGCTCTGCCACTCCTGGTGCCGGTGCAGCAATGTTTATCCGTGGACTTAATTCTATCAACGCTAACTCTCAGCCGCTGGTTGTTATCGATGGTGTGGAGCAGGATATGCAGCTCTATCGCTCAACACTACACGACGGTCAGTCATTTAATATGTTGGCGAATATATCACCGGAAGATATTGAAAAGGTGACAGTTCTGAAGAATGCTACTGCCCTTTATGGTGCTCGTGGTGGTAATGGTGTTATCCTGATTGAGACAAAGCGCGGTCATTCTATGGCAACAAAGATTGATGCCAATATCTCAGTAGGGTTCACACTGCTTCCTAAACTGCCAACAGTGATGAATGCACAGCAATATCGTACATACGCGTCCGAAATGCTGGGTACTATGGACATTATGAAAGACCCAGAGTACAGAAATCTGCAGTTCAACTTCCTTGACGATGATCCTACCAACTTCTATTATAACGTATATCATAATGATACTGACTGGCAAAAAGAAGTTTACAAAACAGCTGTAACCCAGAATTACAACATTAATGTACAGGGTGGTGACGATATCGGTATGTATAATCTCTCTGTAGGTTATCTCAAAGCACCAAGCACTGCAAAGAAGAACGACTTTGACCGACTCAATGTGCGTTTCAATACTGACATCAAGATTCTTTGGAATCTCTCTACCAAGTTTGATATGTCGTTCTCTCGCACTAACAACAATGTGTTTGATGATGGTGCTCCTGAGGACCTTTCTGCAGCAGCAATCACCAGTCCTACGTTCCTCTCACTCATCAAGGCTCCTATCGTTACTCCTTATCAGTACAACCAGATAATAGGTGGATTCTCAAATCTGCTTTCTGATTACGACGAGATATACTCTCAGATAGAAACTGATGCTAAGGAATATTCTCTTGCCAATCCTGTTGCTATCCTGCAGAATGCGTATGGCGACAATAGTAATAAAGCAGAGAATACATTCTTCAACGTCCGTTTGGAACCTACATTCCAGTTCAACGATCATTGGTCGGCAACAACCTTGTTCAGCTACAACCTTAACCGTAACTCACAGCGTTACAGCCGTCCTTACAATGGCGTGGCTCCGTTCCGCGTTGAAGGACTGGGTGTCGTTACCAGTATGGCTGCCTCTCTCTTCTCAAAGGAGACAAGTGTGCTCAGCAATACCCATGTAGATTACAATACTCGCATTGGCGCACATAAGATAGATGCTACCGGTGGTTTCCGCTACACTTATTTCTCTTACGACGGCAACAATCTCTCAACACAATACACAGGCGAGACAAGCGACAAGAACCCTGCACTGTCTAATTCTTCCGATGCTTTCCCTGGCGTAGAAGGTGCTAATGATGCTTGGAAAAACCTGCAGTGGTATCTGAGTGGTGATTACAACTATATGAACCGCTATTTTGCTACACTGTCGCTCCTTGCTGAGTCAAATAGCCGTTTCGGAACAAATTCCACAGGATTGAAAATGGCAGGCGTGAAATGGGCTCTCTATCCAAGCATCCAACTCGGATGGGTATTGAGCAATGAAGACTGGTTCTCAAAGAATTCTGTGATCAACTATCTCCGTCTTAATGCCGGTTTCGATATCAGCGGAAATGATGATATCTCTAACTATGCTGCACGCACATCGTTCAATGCTGTTCGTTTCAACTATGATATGATTGGTATGCAGCTTACTAACATCGGTAACGATAATATAAAGGCTGAACGTACTAATAAGTATAATATCGGACTTCAGGCTTATCTCTTCAATAACCGCTTAGGACTGAATGCTGACTTCTATATCCATAAGACAAACAACCTGCTTACTTACAAGACCTTCGAAAACCCAATCGGTGGTATCAACCAGTATTGGACAAACGGCGGCTCTCTGAAGAATACAGGTTTTGAATTTGGCATTAATGGTAAGCCACTTTCTTCACGCGATTGGCAACTTGAAGTCGGTGCCACTGTTGGCCATTATAAGAATGAGGTGACAAAACTTCCTGATGGTGAGTTCACATCCAGCATCTACGGTGAGGACAATATCCTCACACGCGAAGGTTGTGCTGTAGGTGTGTTCTATGGTTATAAGACTAATGGAGTGTTTGCTTCTGATGCTCAGGCAAAGGCAGCCGGAAAGGATGGCTATCTCTATATGCTTGATGAATCAGGAAATAAGCAGTGTTTTACTGCTGGTGATGTACATTTCGTGGATCTGAACAATGATGGTGTTATTGATGCTAACGATAAGACGATAATCGGTGATCCTAATCCAGATCTTTATGGTAATATCTATGCTACATTGTCATGGAAGCGTTTCACTCTTAATCTTGGCTTTAACTATTCTCTTGGCAATGACGTTTATAACTATCAGCGTTCTATCCTCAACTCTGGTTCTACTCTCTACAATCAGCAGGTTTCAGAAAGTAAGCACTGGTATTATGAAGGACAGGTTGCAGAACTGCCTAAATTGGCTTATGGCGACCCTATGGGCAACAACCGCTTCTCTGACCGTTGGATTGAGGATGGCAGTTATCTGCGTATGAAGACGCTCCGCCTCAACTATCAGATTCCTATACCGGAATCTTGGCAGTCTTGGTTGCAGGGAATCTCTGTATGGGGTGAGGCACAGAATGTCTTCACCATTACAAAGTACAAAGGCAGTGATCCTGAATTCAGTATCGCAAACGGTGTGATGTATCAAGGTATCGATGCTGGCTATCTGGCACAGAGCCGTGGCTTCTCTGTTGGTGTTAAGATTAATCTGTAATGATGTAATGGTGTAATTATTTAATGATATAATGATTATGAAAAAGATATTAAATATCGGTGTTTGTATCTCAGCAATAGTATTGCTGAGCCTATCATCCTGCTCTGACATGTTAGAAACCGATTCTTCCCGTCAGTCGTTTGATCCGGAACTGAACCAGAAGACCGACTCTGTATTCTATGCTTTCGGTATTATGCAGGCAATGCAGCAGGTGGCTGACCAGTATTTCTTCCAGGGCGAACTTCGTGGCGACCTTGTGGCTACCACCACCATCACGGAAAGTAATCTTAAGAATATTGCTAATTTCAGCGAAGTGCAGGCTTCAGGAAATCTGAATAAATATGACAGTGCTTATGTTTATTATCGCGTGATAAACAACTGTAACTACTATCTCGCACATCGTGACACTACCCTCCGCACTGGTGCTGACAATGTCACTATCAACGAGTTTGTTGCTGTGGCAGCATTCCGTGCTTGGGCATATCTGCAGTTAGGTCGTTTGTATGAGCGTGTTCCTTATTTCACCGAACCGCTGACATCAATCTCACAGATCAACAACAATTCTTATCCGGAATATACTCTTGCTGAGATTGTAAACAATCAGACTGATTATCTCAATGAACTGATGGCAAAATATGGCAATACATTCTTCTCTGTTCCTACTTTCAATGTGTCGAGCCGTACGGCAGGTACAACAAAATGGGGACTGACAAAGAACGTTTCTCCTGCACGATGCTTCATCCCTGTTGACCTTGTTATGGGTGATATGTACCTCGAAACAGGTCAGTATCAGCTTGCTGCTCAGTCGTATTTTAAGTATCTGCTTAACACACGCACCTTGACCGGTTCACTTGCAAATATGGTGTCTATGCGTCGTAACCATTGGCAGGAGATGCCTTCTGATTATGATGCTTCTGCTACTATAAAGAAGATGGGCAACCCTTCATCATGGAGCAATATCTTCAACGATGGTCGTACAGCATCGCCAACCGATGTTATTACCTATATCCCAATGGCAGTGAACAAGATTCGCGGTACTACAACTGCTATACCAGAAGCCTTCGGGTATGACTACTATTCCACAAGTGCCGGCGCTGGTGGCAGATGTCCTACTATGGATGAAATATCCCTGCTTCCTTCAGAGGCTTACTATACTCTTTCCGATTCAGTGAAGGTGTATTATCTCGTAAAGGAAACAACGAGTGATGAGATGAACTATGCAAAGATTGGCGACGGTCGTGCTTCTGTCCTTGAAAAAGGCGATGGTGAAGACTCACTGTTGGTATGGACATATAAACCTCGTGCTGCCAATGTAGTGCTTTATCGTGCAACAACCGTTTATCTGCATCTTGCAGAGGCTCTTAACCGTTGTGGCTATCCTGATGCTGCTTTCTGTATTCTCAAGGATGGTATCAAGGAAGGTATAGAAGACTATGTTATTGATCCGCTAAATCCTGTCGATGGACAGTATCTGCGTCCTGAAACATATCAGTTCCTTTCAACAACCGTACCGTTCCTGTCAACAGAGAACTTGGTAGTGTTCTCAGAGAATACTTCTTCCAATAAGTTCCAGCGTGGTATCCATCAGCATGGTGCCGGTCTTACCGGTGGCCTGAAGTCACCTTACCAGATGAACACTGTTGTTGGCGATAAGCTTCAGGAGTTGACAACTCTCTTCTCACAGGTTCAGCCAACAGGTACACTCAACGACACTATTAATGCCGTTGAAGACCTTATCTGCGATGAGTATGCACTGGAATTTGCTTTTGAAGGTTCACGCTTCTATGATCTCTGCCGTCTGGCACGCCATAAGAATGAAGCTGGACTTTACGGTGGTAACTTTGGAAGTCTGTGGCTGTCTGACAAGATAGTCAGAGCCCGTGAGGCTTCGCTCACAGAGGCACCGGCAGTTGATCTGACAAATCCTTCAAATTGGTTCTTACCGTTTAAGTAATGTTCTGAATGGTTCTGAATGTTCTGAATGATTATGAAGAAATCAATGTTTACACTCCTTATTCTGCTTTCTGCTGCATCGTCGTATGCAGCAGGGCAGGATGTGGTGTGGTTTAATGGCAAGCAACCTGTAAGTTATAAACTCAAGACAAGAGTTGATCCGGTAGTGCGGATTGCCTTGGAAATGTTTTCTGACGATATGCAGCAGGTTACCGGACTGAAACCTGTTGCCCGTCGTGATGCTGTAATAGAAATCTATCAAGGAGGAATAGATGCCTTTGATGCTTTCAGCATAAAGGTGGAAAGGGGAAAAATAATCTTACGTGGCAACAATGGGCGAGGTGTTGCCTACGCTATTCTCGAACTCTCCCGAATGGCAGGCGTCTCACCATGGGTTTGGTGGGGAGATGTGGTGCCTGAAAAGAAATCACAACTCACTATTGAAGATGGTTTCTCAATGTTTCAGCAACCATCAGTGGAGTATCGTGGCATATTCCTTAATGATGAAGACTGGACTTGCCGCAACTGGAGCTATAAAACCTACGAACCAAGTAGCCAGTTCGGTCGTATAGGTCCTGCAACATACAAACGTATCTTTCAACTCCTCTTGCGCCTTCGTGCTAACGCAATATGGCCGGGAATGCACACCGGTACTCCTGCTTTCTTCTCTATCGAAGGGAATAAGGAAATGGCCGACTCTTGCGGAATAGTGGTTGGCACATCACATTGCGAACCTCTTCTGCGTAATAATGTTGAGGAGTGGAATCGTGCCGAACGCGGCGATTATAATTTCCTCTCCAACCGTCAGAGTGTTATCGACTACTGGAGTGAACGACTTCGTGAGGTCAGTGGCTCTGAATACTTCTATACCATAGGCATGCGTGGCATCCACGATGGTTCTATGGAGGGAGTGGGCAAGTTCTCCACCAAGAAGAAAGCTGAAGCTCTGCAGGATGTTGTGGATACCCAGCGCGAGCTACTCAAGAAATATATCTCAAAGGATGTTACTAATGTTCCGCAGGTGTTTATCCCTTACAAAGAGGTTCTCGAGATAATGGAAGCCGGGATGAATATCCCCGACGATGTAACCCTTATGTGGTGCGACGATAACTATGGCTACATGACTCGTCTCTCTGACTCCCTTCAGCAGCAGCGAAAGGGTGGGGCAGGAGTGTATTACCATCTCAGCTACTGGGGCCGACCGCACGACTACCTCTGGCTCACCACCACCCAGCCTGGACTCATCTATTCCGAGATGAAGGCGGCTTACGACCATAATGCCCGCAAACTCTGGATAGCCAATGTCCACGATCCTAAGGTTGCTGCCTACGATATGGAGTTCTTTCTCGATATGGCATGGGATATCAATAGCATCCAGCCTGATAAGATTTCACAGCATCTTTATAATTGGCTAAAGACTCAGTTTGGCACTGATGCTGCCGATAAGCTTCTGCCGGCTATGACGGATTATTATCGCCTCTGTGGTATCCGCAAACCTGAGTTTATGGGTTGGACACAGGTGGAACTTGATAAGAAAGTATATCCTCGTGGCCGTTCTCAGGTGCGCGACACTGAGTTCACCAATGCCTTTGGCAATGAGCTCGAACGGTATCTTGACGATTACCAGCGCATCTGTCAGACTGTGACTGAAGCAGAAAACCTTATCCGTCCTGCACTCAAGGATGCGTATTTTGCTGCCATAAAATATCCTGTCACTTGTGCTGCCGATATGGCAATAAAGATGCTTGAATCGCAGAAAGCACGCTCTACTTATCTTGGTCAGACCGATAAGACAATGAACAATCGTGAGAATCGTATGCTTCTCGCTGCTTCTAAGAGCATTACCGCCTATAAGGAGATTCAGCAGCTCACTGATTATTACAATAACACTCTTGCTGGTGGTAAGTGGAAGGGCGCAATGGATTGTGCTCCTCGCGACCTTTTTGTGTTCTATCCACCATTGCTTCCAGCTCTGACGGATAAGACTGCCGATATACATACCGCAGGTAGGTATCATGCAATATCCGCTGATGGCGCAATAGCTCGCAATGCCGCCGACTACTCCTCGGCATCTGTCAAGACCACACCTATCTCAATGCTCGGACATAGTATGAAGGCTGTGCCTCTGCCAAAGGGAGAACAACTCAATTATGATTTCTCAACAGCAGAGACTGCCGACTATACCCTTTACACAGCCCTCATACCAACGCAGCCAAACGATAAGGGCAATCTTCGTTATGAGATAATCATTGATGGTGAGAGCAAGGCCACAGTGTCGCTGAAGGAGCCATACCGCTCTGAACGGTGGAAAGAGAATGTGCTCCGAGGTCAGGCTCTTCGCTCTCTCAAGGTCCACCTCTCTGCCGGTTCTCACACTCTTACAATAAAAGCTCTCGATAATCATATCATCCTCGACCAGTGGATGCTCGATGCTAAACCTAACCGTAGCTTCTATGTGATCCCTGTAGCTGATTGAAGGTAGCCAAATTGTTAAATAATTATATTTTAATTTTTTTTATGTTAAATAATTGAGGTATAAGAAAAATAATTCATAACTTTGTCCACGAGTTTAGTCCTTTTGACTCGTTAAATAATAAGAGGTCTATGAAATCATTTTTTAATTTAGTTATTATCTAGAAGGCTCTCTTTCTTATTGATTGTGGTTAAAAGCTGTGAAGCTTGTATTTTTTGGAAAAGATAAGTATTTAATAGAGAGTTACCGGGGCAACTTGTCGTGAGATCGGTTGCCCTGTTTGATTTACTACAATAGAGAGAATAATACGATGGCAAGATATTTTATAACCTTTCAGTACGATGGCACTCTGTATCATGGTTGGCAGCGTCAGCCTAATGCTGTCACTGTCCAGTCTGCTATGGAGAAGGCTATGTCTCTTCTCCTCTCTACGGCTGTTGAACTTGTTGGAGCCGGACGTACTGACACTGGTGTGCATGCGCGTCAGATGGTGGCTCATTTTGAATTCTCAGGCCCTCTTGACACCAGCCAACTTGCATATAAGCTAAACCGCGTGCTACCCCGAGATATCGTGGTGAGAACAATCAGTCAGGTTGCCGATGATATGCATGCCCGTTTCAGTGCCAAGAGCCGCACGTATCATTACTATGTGCATACTCGCAAGGATGCTTTTCTGCGTAGCTATTCCTGCCTTATCACATATCCTCTCGACTTTGACCTTATGAACCATGCTGCTGCCATACTCATGGAATACCAGGATTTCGGCGCTTTCTGCAAGAGTCATACCGATGTCAAGACCACCCTGTGCCAGATTACCGAGGCTCGCTGGGTAAAGATAGTAAACCCTGCCCGACCGGATATTGACGAAGGCAGTTATTATTTCCGCATCACGGCAAACCGATTCTTGCGTAATATGGTGCGTGCCGTGGTGGGAACACTCATCGAGGTGGGGCGGGGACGACTGTCTCTCAGCGATTTCCGTAGTGTCATAGAAGGACGCAACCGCTCTGATGCCGGTGAGTCCATGCCGGCAAATGCCCTCTTCCTCGAGAAGATAGACACTGAGCCCTCTGCCCTCTTGCCCCATTGAACTTTTGAACTCTTGAACTTTTGAACCTTCAGAACTCTTGAACCCTTGAACTCTTGAACCCTCAGAACCCTCAGAACCTGACATGCGTAAGAAGAACTATTATCTTCTCCATCCTATGGTGGGAGTGGCAGCGGTGGTCATCATCATAATCCTCATCGCCTCGCTCGTTGTCCCCCACCGGCATATCTTTCCTGATAGCGAAGTGGTGTGCGAGGCCGTTGTTGTATCTCCTGTAGCTGAGCAAGGAAAGACTATCTGCTGTGATCTGCTTATCACTACATCACCATATCAGGGACGTACTGTAACTGCGCGCATACTCTCCTCGGCAGACACTCATTACAGTATCCTTGATGGCTTTGCGATAAGTGCCCGTATCGACGAGGATAGTCCTTATCTCCGTGCCGGTACTGATGGCACCACCTTCCTCACACCATCCAAGATACGGAGAAAGAACGTCAGTCTGTCGCATCTGTCACTCGTGCAGCGCACACGTATCCGGATGCTGAAACTGCGTGAGGACTTGCTTGCTAACCTGCGCAGTAACACCAACCAGACAGCATACCCTATCATCGCTGCCATGGTGTTGGGCGATAAGTCGTCGCTAAGCCGTCAGACCAAGAACCTCTTCTCGCAGACGGGAGCCAGTCATGTGCTTGCTCTGTCAGGACTTCATATAGGCATTGTCTATGCCTTCATAATGCTGATGTTTGGCAGCAGGAACACCAACGAACCTCGACGCAGAATCCTCACAGCCCTGCTCTCGCTCCTGCCTATATGGGCCTTCGTGATGCTTGTCGGCATGCCTGTGTCGGCCATACGTTCAGCAACGATGATCACCATCTACGCTCTCATCCTCGCTCTGGGCAGGCGCAGCCCTTCGCTCAACACCCTCGCACTGGCGGCTGTCATCATATTGGTAGTCAGTCCGAAGAGTCTGTTCGATATAGGCTTCCAACTGTCGTTTCTTGCCATGGTGGGCATCTTCACAGTCTCGCCTTTGGTGATGTCGCACATCTCTATGGAGTGGCAGATCAGAAACCGGCTGCTCACTAAGCTTATCCGCTTCAGTCTTATCACTCTGTCGGCACAGATCGCTACGGAACCACTCGTAGCATATTATTTCTACACCTTCAGTGTATATTTCCTTGTGAACAACTACCTTGTCGTACCTCTGGCCACTGCCATACTCTACACCTCTATCGTCTATTTTCTTGCCATGCCCCTCTCTGCAGCTTTGCAGAGCCTTCTGGGAGTGGCGCTCTCCTGGCTCGTGCGGCTGCTCGAGAGTTTCCTCGAGTCAATGTCTGCCATGCCTTTCGCTGTTGTCAGCAATCTGCATCCCGATTGTCTGCAAACCTGTCTCGTCTATGTCCTTATAGCAGAAATCCTCCTGTTCCTTCATGCCAACAAGCCTAGTCGACTGATTGTCATACTTCTCACACTGCTCTTCTTTATCGTCTATTCCAACCTCGTCGCTGCTTGCTGACTCCTCACACATTCTTTCTTTAGTGCAAAAGTAGAGCAAAAAGTTCAATTACGTCACAGGAAAATGTTCGTTTCGTCACAAAATTCACACCCCGATCACAACCTCCCGACACCCACCTTAAGTGGGACTTTGGTGGGACTTAAGTGGGACTTAAGTGGGACTTATAACGAAAAAATCAGGACTGCCATCATACGGACAATCCTGATTTTTTATGTGTAATATGCTAATAAAATGAATTATGCAAGCTTGATCTTACCTTCTTCAGCTTCAGCGAGCTTACCTTCCTTGAACAACCAACCCAGACCGAGCAGTGCTGACTCTTCGTTGATGTCGGCAGCCTTAGCGATCTCCTTCAGTGACATAGCACCTTCCTTAGAAGCTAATGCCTGATAAACATCACCTGCTCTGAAACCTGCAAATACTGGGTTCAGATAGACAGTCTTGTCCTTCTTTAAAGATTTCTTCACTGGAGTCTTCTTTGCTGGAGCAGCCTTCTCGGCTACCAACTTCTCTGCTGCCTTGATAGCAGCTTCCTTCTTTGTTGCCATTTTTCTACTAAAAAAAAATTAAATTATCCTAAAATGAATCTTTCTTGTTGCTACATTATGTTGTGCTTTCGGGGTGCAAAGTTACAATGTGTCACCTATATAAAAACGAAATAAGTGGACAATCATACGACTATCCACTTATTTTTTTGCGTTATATCAATATGCTTATTGATGTAAATCAAGTTTTATTTGCAGTTCTTCCATCTGTTTAGTATCGATTTCTGATGGTGCATCGAGCATCACATCGCGACCGCTGTTGTTCTTAGGGAAGGCAATGCAGTCGCGTATGGAGTCGAGTCCTGCCATGATGCTCACCCAGCGGTCCAGACCGTAGGCAAGACCGGCATGAGGAGGTGCTCCGTATTTGAATGCGTTGATAAGGAACCCGAATTGCTGCATAGCTTTCTCAGGAGTGAAGCCCAGCACCTCGAACATCTTAGCCTGAAGTTTAGGGTCGTGGATACGCAGTGAGCCTCCACCAACTTCTATGCCGTTGCAAACAAAGTCGTAGGCCTTTGCGCGCACCTTTGCCGGATCAGTGTCGAGCAGAGGTATGTCGTCAGGATTAGGCATTGTGAATGGATGGTGTGTTGACATGAGTCGCTGCTCCTCATCGCTCCACTCAAAGAGTGGGAAGTCGATAATCCACAGACACTCAAACTTGTTCTTATCCCTCAGCCCGAGTTGCTCAGCCATCTGCAGACGCAGTTCGCAGAGCTGCTTCCTTGTCTTCATCGTGTTGTCGCCGCTGAGGATAAGGATAAGGTCGCCAACCTCGGCACCCATCTT
>R18__coassemble_1366_pt1 | contig 34499 bp, 12 predicted proteins | sample R18__metabat2_low_PE_027 | metagenome-assembled genome bin R18 | reverse complement strand
TGATGCCAACCTTAAATCAACAGAAGGCGAAGAACACGGACATCAGCTTGCTCAGAGCAATCTGCAGTTCCTTGCCTGTTGTATGAGACGGGATCTTGATTGGATAAGATAATTTATTGTTGAGCCGTTCACTCAGTCAATGCTCTCATCATCGACCGGGAAACCACCGCACAACTCAACGCCATCTTCCAAGCCGACAAAAACGACTCATTCCTTCTCACGCCGCAGACATGGAACCAGATGCGCACACGATGGCAGAAAACACGAGGATGGTTTGTACATCTTCTCGCACCGTTCCTCTGATTAAGAAAAAAAAGATCTAAAGTAAAAAAATGGCAATATAGCAGTTGCCTAAATTAATATTCAAATAAAAGTTCTTATGTCACCTCTATCGCAAGCTCAATTGGGAATATTTTACGCTTGTCAGAATTTGGACGAGCAGTCGGGTAACTACCAAATACCTGCCTTGTGGAAACTACCGGATGATGTAGATATTGTGTTACTGAAAAGGGCATTGGAACAGTCTGTCGTCAATCATCTTTACATTTTATCAAGGATAGTACTTAAGGACGATATTCTGATGATGGAGCATGAGTCGGGTGATTATGGGGTGGAGTCTGTTGTTGAGATCCACGAAGTGGCACGCATCGATGATGTTCGCAGCACATTCTGCCGCGCTATGGACCTCCTGCACGACCGGCTGTTCCGCATTGAGATATACAAGACGGAAGATGGTAATTACCTATATATTGATTTCCACCATATCATTGCCGATGGTTCGGCGCTGAATGGTGTACTCCTGCCAGAGATAGATAGAGCCTACAGGGGGGAGACACTCACACCAGAACCATTGAGCGGAGACGATGTGGCTAATATGGAATATGAATTGCGGCAGAGCGAGGAGTGGAAACAGCAGCAAGAGTGGTATCTGAAGGAGTTCGGTGATGCTGCAGAGGTGGACTCGATGCCTATAGCATCCTCTATACCACTTTCACAAGAAGGAGAAGATGGTAAACCCGTCGAGACAATCTTCCATCTGCCTGTGGCAGAGGAGACTATAGAGGAAGTGTGTCAGAAATATGGGGTGAAAGAGAGTGTTGTCTTTACCGCTGCGTGGGGAAAGATGCTGGCAAACTACACAGCCGAAGATAAGGCATTCTTTACTACGATATATTCCGGTCGTTCAGATGTGCGCAAACGTCAGACCATGACCATGATGATGCACACCCTGCCGGTATATATGCACATGCCATCAACAGAGAGCATCGGCGATTGGCTTGCCAGCGTAAGGAGACAACAGAAAGCTACCCGTGAGAAAGATGCCTATTCTTTCTCCGATATCCATCAGGACCTTAATCTGCGCGGCGAAATTCTCTTTGGCTATCATGGTAAGGTGATCACAGCATCTACGGCTGATCATCTCTGGATTGATGGACAGAACCTCAAAGGGGAGGATCTTCGTGTTGCCATACCTAATACCATATTGGGAGGACAACTCTTGCTTCATACTATGACGAAGTATGAAAACGGAATCGGCGACTACGACTTGCGTATCAGCTATCAGAGCAATATCTATTCCAAGGAGATGATAGAGGGCATGGCTGATGCCTACGCTGCCATACTCAACAGCATGGCTACTGCCAAGACTATTGCAGACCTCTCTGCAGCATCACAGCAACAGCTGCAATGGCTTGACGGACAAAACCCTGACAAATTGCCGGAATATCCAGAGGACAAAACGGTTCTTGATCTCTTCAAGAAAAGTGTGGAGAAATATCCGGATAATGAATGCTGTGTTTTTGAAAACCGTCGATACACATACCGTGAGATAGATACCATTACAGATGATTTGGCCAACCAGATCCATCAGAAATTGGGAATTCAAACCTCTCAGAACCCTCAGAACCATCATAACTCTCAGAACCTCTCAGAACCACCAGTGGTGAGTTTCATAGTTCCGAGAAGTGAATGGATGGTGATAGTGCCACTTGCCATTGTCAAGGCAGGATGCACCTACCAGCCGCTGGATTATAGTTATCCGAAGGAACGCCTCAACTTCATGGTCCATGATACCGAAGCCCAACTCTTGATCTGTGCAGAGGAGTTCAAAGAGGCGGTAGATGAGTATGAGGGCGATGTCTTAATAGTTCAAGAAGTTCAAGAGGTTCAACCGCATAACCGTATAACCTCAAAACCGTATAACCCTCTATCCTCTCACTCCACCGCTCTTCTCATCTACACCTCCGGTACAACGGGCACACCGAAGGGTGTCATGCTGAGTCACCATAACCTGCTGGCTCTTGTCACCAACAACATCAAGGTGCTGCAGATGGACAACACTTCATGTATGGCTACCTACGCCTCGTATGGCTTTGATGCCTATCAGCAGGACCTCTGGACTGCCTTGTCTGCAGGAGCAGCACTCCACGTCCTCTGCGATGAGGTGCGCTTTAACCTCGTTGCCATGCACGACTACTTTGTAAAGGAACAAATCACCCATGCGCTCATGACCACCCAGGTGGCCACGCAGATGGCAGTGAATTTCCCTGACATACCATGTCTGAAGGTCTTGGGCATGGGAGGTGAGAAACTTACCAGCATAGATCCGCCACACTATCGCCTGATAAACGAATACGGTCCAACAGAGGCCACTGTATATGTCACCTACTACGATGTCACCAAGAACGAGAGGAACATACCTATCGGCCGCCCTGTTGCTAACGCTTGGCTATATATAGTGAATAAAGATATGCAGCGAGTGCCTATGGGAGCAGCGGGAGAACTGCTTGCTACTGGTCCGCAGATAGGAAAGGGCTACCTCAAACAACCGGAAAAGACAGCCGCTGCATTCATCGACAACCCATTTACCGACGGCACCACCGATACCCTCAAGGCATACCGCACAGGGGATATCGTACGCTATCGCGAAGACGGAGCAATAGAATTTGTTGGCCGTAAAGACGGACAGGTGAAGGTTCGTGGCTTCCGCATCGAACTCAAGGAGGTGGAGGCTGTTATCCGCGACTTCCATAGCATCAGCAATGCTACGGTCCAGGCTTTCGACCTTGAAGCAGGAGGTAAAGCCATCGCAGCATATATTGTGGCAGAAGAGGAGATAGATATAAAGGAACTGCATGCCTTCATCGCAGATCAGAAACCACCATATATGGTTCCTGCCGTGACGATGCAGATCGACGAAATTCCACTCACCGTCAATGGTAAGGTGGATAAGAAAAAACTTCCTCAACCAACCCTTCAGAACTCTCAGAACCTTCAGACCACTCTCAACATCCTCGAAGAGGAACTGGTGGAGATGATAGGCACCATAGCGGGTTGTCGTGACTTTGGCATTACTACACCACTTCAGTACATCGGGCTCACCTCTATCTCGAGCATCAAACTCGCCGCACAACTCTATAAGCGTTTCGGCATCAACATCTCGAATAAGGAAATCAACCACGACACCACGGTGCTGAGTATTGAGAATAAGATCCTGGAGAATATGTTCAAGGGACCAAAGAATCAAGAAGCTCAACCGCAAAACCATATAACCCCTCTCACCTCTCCGCTTTCCAACGCTCAGATGGGAGTGTACTATGAGTGTCTTAAAAACCCTGAATCCACGGCATATAATATTCCAACCATCATCCACTTCCCTGATTTAGTCACCCCAGAACAGATAAAAGACGCCACTGAGCAGGTTATCAAAGCGCATCCATTATTGCTCGCTCATTTCGAAGGCGACAATGTTTTCACAGACAACCTCGCCGTGGACCCTGTCGTTGAAATCACTTCTGACTCCTCAAGTATCTCAAACTCTTCAAACTCATTTGTCAAACCTTTCAACCTAACAAAAGGTCCTCTCTATCGTGCTGTAGTCTGTGGCAACACTCTATTCTTCGATGTTCACCATCTTGTCATGGATGGCAGTTCGGTGAGCATATTCATTCATGATATATGTCGTGCTCTTCAAGGTGAGGGTATAGAACGGGAAACCTACACTTTCTTAGATTATGCCAAGGAAGAAGCTACTGCCGACACTTCTGCTGCAGAAGACTATTTCACCTCGCAACTCTCTTCTGTAGATGATGCTACATCTCTCCCTGCCGACCTTCACGGCAACGAAAAGGAGGGTAGGGCAGGGCGTGCCTATCAGGCTGTCAACCACGCCGCTGTTGAGGCTTTTGCCCGTGAGCATGGGGTAACACCAGCAAGCGTGTATCTTGCCGCAGTGGAATATCTCGCAGCCCGATATGGTAATACTAAGGATGTGTGCATCTGCACCGTTTCTTCTGGTCGCAGCAATATGAAGATTGCCGATACGGTGGGCATGTTTGTAAACACACTGCCACTGGTGTCACATATCACCGATGGTTCGGTAGAGGACTATATATATAATGTTGCCGACAACTTCCGCCATACTCTCGACCACGAGAACTATCCATTTGCCAGAATTTCAGATAAGTTTGGCATCGATGCCGAGCTGGTCTTTGTGTATGAGGTAGGTGTTATGGACAACTTCAGCGTGGGCAATCACGCTGTCACCATAGAGTCGTTAGAACTCTCTGCTCCTAAGTTTAAGGTGACGCTTCTTGTAGAACCTCATGAGGGACAGATCTGTCTTTCTGCAGATTACAACGACGCACTTTATTCCCCTGATATGATCCGCCGCATGCTCGAATCTCTCAATCAAGTGATAGAGAATATGATAGCCACCCCGAAGGCAGAGATTACCGGCATCTCCATCATGTCTCCATCTCAACAAATCGAGATGGCGGGTATGAACAGCATTGGCACTGCTCCGCTGCCTATCCGTCTCTTACATCAGGGCATGGAACGCTGGGCGGAGAAAGAACCAGAGAGGATTGCCGTTATCGCTACGGACCGCACTCTTACATACCGTGAATTCAACAACGAAGCAAACAATATTGCCCAGGCTCTTATCGAGAGAGGTCTTAAGAAGGGCGACGCCGTGGTGGTCCTGCTTCCACGCAGAAGCACCACTCTCACCACCATCTTCGGCATCATGAAAACTGGTGGTGCCTTCATACCTTGCGACCCGGAATACCCAACAGAGCGCATCCGTCTCATCGCCGAAGACTCCGGAGCACCCTTTGTGGTCACCACCGCCGACTTGGTCGGAAATTATGGTGAAAGGGGTGTCTTAATTGATCACCTACTAAATCCTGTCTCCACCGTCTTCAGCGTTTCAAACGCTGAACCAACCGACCTTGCCTACTATATCTACACATCAGGCTCTACCGGCAAACCGAAGGGTGTCCGCGTGGCACATTATAATATCACCACACTCCTCAACTCCAGTCCGCAGCATCCTATACGGGTCATGATGGAGGATTGTGAACGCATCTTCAGCGTTTCCACCATCTCCTTCGATGCCTCCATATTTGAATATGGCATGGCGCTGTTCAATGGTCGCACCTTCGTCTTTGCCAACGAGGAGGAGGCGAAGGACCCTCTGGCTATGATGAGGCTCATCGAGCTCACTCACCCCGACTACTTCGGCTGCACGAGCTCGCGTATGCTGCAGTATATGGAACTGCCAGACTTTGTGGTATGCATGAAGCACTTCAAGTGTATCCTCCAGGGGGGCGAGAAGTTCTCGGAACTGCTGCTCGACAAGATCCGGCAAATAAACTCTCATTGCGTCATCCTTAATGGCTACGGACCTACGGAGATATCCATCTGCAGCAACTCCATCGACCTGCAGCATGCTGAATTCCTCACAGTAGGCAAACCTCTGCCTAACTACACCGAATGGGTCATCGACCGCGACGGCAACGAACTGCCGGTGGGGGTTACGGGTGAACTTCTCGTTGGTGGTGATGGCGTCACCCAAGGCTACAACAACCTACCGGAACTCACAGCCGAGAAATTCATCACCTACCGTGGCCTGCGGGCTTTCAAGACAGGCGACTTTGCCCGCTGGCTCCCAAACGGAGAAGTGATGATACTGGGCCGTACCGACAACCAGGTGAAACTGCGTGGACTGCGCATCGAACTGGGCGAGGTGGAGAAGGCCATTGCCCAGGTTGAAGGGGTAAGGAATGTATTGGTGAAGATATGCAATATCCAGGGACGCGATCACCTCAGCGCCTATTATGTGGCAGACCAACCAATCGATATCAACGATATGAAGTCGGCTATCCGACAAACGCTGACCTCCTATATGGTTCCTACCGCCTATCTCCAGATGGACAAATTCCCGATAACACCTAATGGAAAGGTCGATTTCCGTCATCTTCCAGAACCGTTGTTGGCTCAGGTAAGTAGTGAATATGTGGCACCTGCCAACGATACAGAGAAATTCTTTGCAGAGACATTTGCACATATCCTTAATCTTGATAAGGTGAGCGCAACAGATTCCTTCTTCGACCTCGGCGGCACATCCCTCGTGGTGATGAAAGTGGTAATTGCTTTGCAGCAAGCTGGCTATAAGATCACCTATGCCGATGTTTTTGCCCATCCATCGCCACGCAAACTCGCAGCACTAATTTCCGGAAGCTCTCTAACCTCTAACCTCTCATCTCTAACCTCTCAAGATCCAGATGCCGATATCCAAAATTTCGACTATACCGACATCAACCGTCAACTTGAGAAGAATACACTCGAGAGTTTCAAGCACGACACTCATCTCCGACCTCTTGGTGATGTGTTGCTTACCGGAGCCACTGGCTTCTTGGGCATCCATGTGCTCAAATGTCTCGTAGATCAATATCCTGACACAACTATACATTGTCTGCTCCGACCAAAAGGCGATATCCCTGCAGAAGAAAGACTCAAGCATCTGCTGTTTTATTACTTTGAGACCAACTATTCCGAGCTTTTCGGTCGCCGCATCTTCGTCCACGAAGGCGATGTCACCTCACCACTATCAGATAATCAGATAATCAGATTGCCAGATAATCAGGTTATCTCCACAGTGATCAACTGTGCCGCCATAGTGAAGCATTTTTCTAAGGATACAGATATAGAGGATGTCAATGTGGGCGGTCTGCGCAACTGTATCGACTACTGTCTCCACACCGGAGCCCGTCTTATCCAAGTCAGCACCTACTCCGTGGCAGGAGCATCAGTGAATGGCTATCCGGATATCGACACCTTCAACGAACAGATGCTCTTCTGTGGTCAGCAGATTCGCAACCAATACATCCACTCCAAGATAATGGGTGAGCGACTCCTCCTCGACGCTGTCGCCACACGAGGTCTCGACGCAAAAATAATGCGTGTAGGCAACCTCTCTGCCCGCTCTGATGATGGGGAGTTCCAGATCAATCTCAATACCAATAATTTCATGGGGCGACTCAGGACCTACAGCATGCTCTGCGCCCTGTCGTATTCCTCATATCAGTCGCCTATAGAATTCTCACCTATTGATCAATGTGCCAGCGCCATCTGCCTGCTCTCACAAACCAACAGCAACTGCACAGTGTTCCATCCTTACAACAACCACCAACAGATGCTCGGCGATATACTTAATGAGATGAAGACCGTAGGCAAAGATGTGAAATTGGTGGAAGATGAAGATTTTGTCCATATTCTCAATAAAGCAAAAGCCGACCCTGATAAGCAGGAGAGGCTCTCAGCCATGCTCGCCTACGAGAACAGCGAAACCGACAAAGTGGTGAGAATTATTGCTCCCGACAACAACTTCACCATTCAGGTGCTGCTGCGACTCGGTTTCCGCTGGAACACCACCTCGCAGGATTATATCGACCAGTTCCTCCGTCAGATAGACGGATTGGGATTCTTTGATGAATAAAAAAACATACCATCATGATCAAAAATTTATTGATTGTTGGTCTGGGAGGAGCAATAGGAGCTAAGGCTGATTTAATGCCAAAGCTGTTATTATTACAATAATAATTGTTAAAACAGGATTATTATCTGGAAAGAAAATTTATCTTTTTTGTATTTTTTTGGCAGAATTTGTTTTCTGATTTAATTTTTTTTCGTATATTTGCGGTCAAATTTATGAAACTACAAAATTAAATACAATCTGCTTGCTATGATTATTGCTTTTCTAATGTTCAGTTCATGCGAGAAGACAACATCTAACGAAGAAGATCCATACTTTACGAGGGTATTGGAAGACAGCCTAAATAATAGTGGAACAAAAGTTATCTGCGACACAACTCGTGCGAGCAGCAATACTTTCTTCTAGTCAAATAAATGATAGTAAGATGAACGTAAATTACTCTCCAGGGCAACGCATCACCGTGAGGGACGAAGAGTTCCTTATCGAAGAAGTTGTCCCGAACGATAATAATAGTACCATACTCAAGTGTCTTGGTATTAGCGAACTTGTCAAGAACCGTCATTATATCTTCGACACAGAGTTGGATCAGGAGATTGAAATCGTCAATCCTGCCAACACTCGGTTGGTTGCAGATGAGGGTGACTGTCGTAAGACTCGACTCCTCATTGAGACACAGATTCGTAACAATGCTTACTTCTCACAGAAAATCATTGTGGCAGACCGTGGCGGTTTTGACGTTAATGAATACCAGTTGGAGCCGACACTGAAGGCTCTCGAACTGCCACGTCCTCGTCTCTTGATAGCAGATGGCGTAGGTCTTGGTAAGACTATAGAGGTCGGCATCTTCCTTGCTGAGATGATTCGCAGAGGGCGAGGCCGCCGTATCCTGGTTTGTGCATTGAAGAGTATTCTCGCGCAGTTCCAGGAGGAAATATGGAACCGCTTTGCCATTCCTTTAGTGCGCCTTGACTCATACGGAGTGGATAAGATTCGTTCTGAGATTCCAATGAACAAGGACCCATTCGAGTACTACGACAAGACCATCATCTCCATTGACACGCTGAAGAACAATGGTAAGTATCGCGCATGGATTGAAAAAACTCATTGGGATATTATCGTTATAGATGAGTGCCACACTGTAGCCAATGCCAGCAGCTATCGTGGGGACCTGGCACAGTTCCTTGCTACCCGTTGCGATAGTATGATTCTGACCAGTGCGACACCTCATAATGGTAGTGCGGAGTCTTTTGCTAACCTCATCAACATGCTTGAACCTACCGCTATCCCTCGTGATGGAGAATATACGAAGGAAGATGTGGAGAAGTACTATGTGCGTCGTTTCAAGAAAGATATAGCAGACGCAACAGTACAGAACAACTATCGTGAACGTCAGATTCACAGTATTGAGGTTGACATGAATGAAATTGAAGAGGCGCTGCTCGACATGCAGCAGAACTTCAAATTCACGGCTCTCAACAACGAGAATCAGGCAGATACTTTGTTTGCTTTCTCACTCTTCAAGAGTTTCCTGTCTTCACCCCAGGCTGCACTCTCTTCCATTCACAACCGCATGGAGAAAGTTGTTGGAGACGATGAAAATCTTCGTCTGATAGAGCAAAAGCTTAAAGACATTGTAGCCCTCGGTACAGATAGTCGCTATACAGCATTCAAGAAACAGCTGGCCGGGCTCGGGTGGAGAGGCAAGTCCACTGACGAACGTATCGTTATCTTTACTGAGCGCATTGAGACCATGAAATATCTTCATGACCAGCTCATGAAGGATTTCAACATGAATGAGGAACAAATCTGTCTATTCCATGGTGGCCTTTCTGATACAGAACAGGAGGATCGGGTTGATGACTTCAGCCGCGGTGATAGCAAGATAAAGGTGTTCATCTCCAGTGACTCTGGCTCACAGGGTGTCAATCTGCACTACTACTGCCACATCATGTTCAACTATGATCTGCCGTGGTCTATCATTACACTCAACCAGCGCAATGGTCGTATTGACCGTTACGGGCAGAAGCAGGATCCGCAAATTTATTACCTCATAGCCCGAAGCAAGAACCCTGATGTCCGCAGTGACATGCGCATCCTCGAAAAGCTGAAGGAGAAAGAAGAGGAAGTACACAACACGCTGGGTGATGCCCTCTTCGTTACAGGTCTCTATAGTGCCGAGAAGGAGGTGAATGCCACCGTCAAGGCCATGTTGCAGAAGGACGAGAACTATCTCGATGACAAGAATGACGAAACTCCTGCGACAACCGAGGAAGCTCCTAAGAAGAAAGGTGCATTCTTTGCTCTGCTGAAGAAAGCCACGACACCTGCTGTGGAGCACGACAAACAGGATATGTTCGAACAGAAGATGTCACTCTATCCATCTGATATGGCTTTCTATTCTGACCTCGTTACCGAACTGAAGTGTATTCCTGGATGCCTGCGTCATCAGGATGCAGAAGTGAAGAACGGTGAGGTTCCTTATCTTGAGATAACCGAGACGGACGAACTCGATGAGGTCCTCTTCGATATGCCTGACGAAGCTAAGCCTGCTGATAATGTGTTCCGACTGACCGACAACAAGGCTGTACTGAAAAAATATATCGATGAGTCGCGCAAGTCGAACAACCACCAGTGGTCACAGTTCCAGCCGCTTTATGAACTTCATCCTATCATCCAGTATTGGCTGACCAAACTGACGGCTTCTGTTCCGAAGAATCAGGCCATGGTTGTCCGTAATGATATGTTCCAACAGGGATGTATCTTCTACCTCCTTTATGGAAGTCAGTCCAATGGAACTGGTCAGAACATCATCAGCAAGTTCTTTGTCGTAAAGCTCGACAAGGATGGTCACATGGCAGAGAAGCCTATGTCGTTTAGCGATTTCCTTAAGGCTTATCCTAATTTTGCAAGAGGTCTCTACCAAGGTGGAGTAAAGCCAGTGGATCTTGATATTCTGGCTGCCAACCTGAAGACTGCCATCGAGTCTGGCATATATTACTACATGTACGACAAACAGACCGAACTGAGTTCCAAAATGGAGAAGCAGCGTGAGCAATACACCCAGCATCTCAATCAGTGGTTCAACCGTTCAAAGGACCAGTTTGTACTCGACTTTGGCGATGCACCGACAACCATCCAGCAAAGCAACCTCGATAAGAAAATCAACGAAATCAAGACCATTGCTGACAAGGAGAGCTCGTTCTACAAGAACCTGACTACCCTGGATAATACAGATCCTTATATCAAGCTTCTCGCAGTATTCTACAACTTCTAAACCAAGAGTCTCATGGCTGACAATATAAAATATCGCTTCATTCAGAATGTTGGTGATTTCTTCCCCTCTGGATATTTCGGAGAGGATTTCATTGACAAGGTACAGAAAGTATCGGGTTATACTGCAGAACAGGTGGCCGATGTGTGCAGTCGTTATGTACAGTTCCGTCGCCGATACGACGATTATAAGAACCGCATCGTTACACAGGTGCTGCGACCAAAGGACAGCATACGCTATACCCATGAGTTCCATAACGACTTGCTCAAACTTCTCGGCTATGGCGACCTAGGCACGCCTTACTCCGAGCATTACATCCTAGATGAAGACCACCAGGAACTGATCCCTGTGCGTCATGTGCTGCGTCGCAACAATGCAGTGCAGATGCTCATAATGGAGATGCGTCCCCTCATCAAGGTGGGCGACGAGGAACCTGCCGGTCTCTTTGAGCAGCAGTATGACGATGAATCGGAGCCCAACAAGCCATCTCGCTTTACTGCCAGCCACTGGCAGGATGTCTTCACCATGCCCGAAGGCTACCGTATTAGTCCTGCTGTGGTCAACAAGGCTGTCAGCCGCATTTTCCTCTTGCCTGAAGACCGCCGTCCATCCTACATACTTATGTTTGCTGGTAACACCGTGTTCCTCTTCGACAAGGAAAAATGGAACCGTGGCAGTTATCTGAGCTTCACGCTTGACGACCTCTTCTCGCAAGCCAGCATCTCTGCTTTCCGTAAGTATTACGCCCTTTTCCACATGCTTGTCTCCAAGGAAACGCTTTCACCCGATGGGGAGAGTATCATGATGGATGCCCTGGTGGAGGACAGCTACAAGAATGCCTATGAAGTGACGAAAGATCTGAAGGAGGGTGTGGTCAGTGCCGTTGAGACGCTGGCCAACGAAGCTTTGTGGTACTGGCAGCGACTCCCGGAGGATTCTGAAACATACAATCCACTGAAGACCATCGACTACACCGACGACACCTTCGAGGCAGAGGTGAAGGACGACTGTCTGACTATTATCTATCGTTTGTTGTTCCTCTTCTATGCCGAGAGCCGTACGGAGCTGGAAATTCTGCCTGTGGGCGACGAAGTTTATGAACGAGGTTATTCACTCGAGATGCTGCGCGACTTGGAGCAGGTGCGTCTCATCTCCGAAGAAAGCAAGCGTGGCTATTTCATTGACAGCAGTCTCAAGCGTCTGTTCTATCTGCTCAGTCATGGGCATAAAGAGAACCAGTCGCGCGACAAACAGGACCGTTCTTTCCGTGTGCGTCATATCGACTCCCCGATGTTCGACGACCGCAAGTTGCATCATTTGGGTGACGTTCGTTTCCGCAACGAGAAGTGGCAGCAGATTATCTGTGCGCTGTCACTGAGTAAGAAAAAACAAGGTCGTGGACGTGGACGTATCTCGTACGCCAATCTGGGTGTCAACCAGTTGGGCTCAGTCTATGAGTCTCTGCTGGCTTACCGTGGCTTCTATGCAGAAGAAGATTATATCGAGGTGCATAAGGAAGATCATCCCGAGGATGGCACCTTCCTGGTACCTTACAGCCGCCTTGATGATTTCAAGCCGGGTGAAGTGCTTCGTGATGAGACGGGCGACATCAAACGACTGGTGAAGGGTACCTTCGTCTATCGTTTGAATGGTCGTGATCGGCAGAAGTCGGCCAGTTACTATACACCTGAGGTACTTACCCGCAGTACGGTGAAATATACCCTCAAAGCTATCATCGATGATGTGCGTGAAGGCAAGCGTAAGGCTACGGAACTCCTCGACCTGAAGATTTTGGAGCCTGCCATGGGTGCTGCTGCCTTCCAGAACGAAGTCATCAATCAGGTGGCAGAGGCTTATCTGCAATATCGTCAGGAGGAGAAGCGCCGGGAATATATGGAGCGTACCTCTCTCTCGGAAGATGAGGTGGGTGACGGCTCCTTCCGCATTGCCCCAGATAAGTATCGCGACGAGTTGCAGAAGGTGAAGGCATACATTGCTACACACAATGTCTACGGTGTTGACCTCAATCCAACGGCCATCGAACTTGGTAAGCTATCGCTGTGGCTCAACGTAATCCACAAGGATATGGAGACACCGTTCTTCTCCAACCGCTTGGCTCTGGGCAATGCCGTTATCGGTGCTTGGCTCAAGGTGTATAGTCGAGAGGAGTTTATCGGCCTGAAAGGAAGAAAAGGTGGCAGGGATGTTTTGTTGCCTAATCCTTGGTGGAAGAAGGCTCCGCATAAGGTCTCATTCCAACGCAGTAGTGTGAAGCGCTCGGTCAATGATATTTACCATTTCCTCCTGCCTGACCAGAACATGCTGGGTGTGCGTACCATCAAGGACTATAAGGACAAGGCTCGCGACGAGCGTGCTGACAGTCAGATGACATATAAACCTACGAATGCTGCTCTTGTCCACATGAAGAGGATGATTGACGACTGGACAAAGCCTATTGATGAGTATGCCTTCCGTCGCCTGCAACGTCTGTCGGCTAAGATTGATGTGCTCCTGAAAGAGTATTTTCAGTTCCAGCGCAGTGTGGAGGCTATCACTCAGAACAAGGTTAACCTTTGGGGCGTGCCCGGTTCTCCTGTACTCAACCTTGACTCCTATGAGGAGAAGGAGCGTCTGAACGATGTGCGCTACCGCCATGACAATGCCTACTTCCGGCTGAAGATGGTCATGGACTACTGGTGTTCACTCTGGTTCTGGAATCTGGAGGATGCTGCCAACCTGCCTGACCGTGAGCAGTACTGGAACGATATTGAGGCTATGCTTAACGTGAGTGACGAAAAGCTCGACTCTCGTACCGCAAAGGCTCTCAGTCGTCGTGTAGGTGTAGATAGCAAGGGGCAGCTCAACATGTTCCCAGAGGGCGGAATGAACGATTTGTTCTATCAGCAAGAACTGGAAGACCGTGAGGCTACGATGGTTCGTGAAGACGATGGCAGCACAGAGTATAGCTCAGCCAAGCAATCGGAGGAGGAGTCAGAGATTGTCACCATGAGCAAGGAGCAGATACTTACTGAGGTGAAGGGCGAAGCTACTGGTTTCTTCGATGACTCCCTGCGCTTCAAGATTGTGGATCGTCTCAGCAAGCGTTACCACTTCTTCCACCCTATGCTGGAGTTCCTCGAGGTCTTCTGGCTCCGCGATGGCTTCGATATTATCTGCGGTAATCCGCCATGGCTAAAGTTGGAGTTTGATGAGCAGGGCATTATCTCAGAGAAGTACCCGGAGGTGGCGATACGTAAGATGTCGGCACCCGATGTGCGTAAGATGCGTGACCAACTGTTCGCACAGATTCCTGCCGTCGAGCAACTCTATTTCGACGAGAATGTGGAGAATGCAGGCAGCACGGCGTTTATGAATGCCGTGTGCAACTACCCGTTGCTCGTGGGGCAGCAGACGAACCTCTACAAGTGCGTATTGGAGAATGGTTTCTCTATGATGAATGAACAAGGATTTATGGGATTGCTGCACCCTGAGACGGTGTATGACGACCCTAAGGGACAGCCCTTGCGCAAGGAGATATACAAACGTTTACGCTATCACTTCCAGTACACCAATGAGCTGACACTTTTTGCAGAGGTTGACCATCATACTAAGTATGGCGAACAGATATACGGCTCTCATCGTGATACCGTCGATTTCCTCAGCATGCACAACCTGTTCCATCCTAATACGATAGACGCAAGCTTTGCTCATGATGGTCATAGCATCTGCGGAGGAATAAAGAAAGACAGCAAATGGAACACAGAGCCACATCGTGATCGCATCGTGCATTTCACCGAAACAGAACTGCGAGTGCTCAGTGAGGCCTTCGAGGATGGTGCTGACTGGGAGAGCGTGAAGCTGACGAGTATTCATGCGAATGTTATTGTCAAGGTGCTTGAGACTTTGAGCAAGTTTCCAAAGCATGTGAGAGATTATGAGGATAAGATTATAACACGTGATATTGAGGAAACGAGCGGTGTATCAAACGATATAATTGAAAGAACTAATGAGCATGCATCTGATGCTTATGATGTTGTGTACAGCGGTCCTCATTTCTATGTCTTGAACCCATTCTACAAATCTCCTTACAAGAATTACCGTGTTAATAACGATTATGATGTCATTAATACGAGCTTAATTGAAGAAGGCTATTCAATCAGAGAACTGTATAAGCGCAAGTTAAGATTAGATGAGTATAAAAAACTGATACAAGGATTTGTAGTTAGTAAGGACAATGATGGTAACGATATATACGATAATTGGATTGATTATTATAAATTCGCTTATCGTCGAATGTTAGGTCCTAATTCAGAAAGGACATTTATAGGTTCAATTATTGGCAAAGGAAATTCTCATCTTCATACCGTAAATTCTGTTACATTCAAAAATGTTCAAGATATAATTGAAATCTCATCACTTGCCTCATCTGTACCCATAGACTTCTTTGTTAAGGTTCTTAATGCAAGTGATTTGACAGAAAACAGATTGGCATGTATCCCCCTCGGCATCGCCGACCTTTACAAGCCCGCTCTTTTCGCTCGCACCTTGCTCTTGAACTGCCTCACCACCGCCTATGCCGACCTGTGGCATGAGATGTGGAACGAGCAATACAAGCACGAGACTTGGAGCATTGACGATAACCGCTTGAAGTCATTCAGCGAGTTGCATGACGAATGGGCATGGGACATCCCTCTGCGAAACTACTTTGAGCGCAGACAGGCACTGGTGGAGATAGATGTCATCTCCGCCATGGCTCTTGGACTGACTCTTGAGGATCTGGAGATGATATACACCATACAGTTCCCCGTGCTGCAGCAGAACGAGAACGACACATGGTACGACCAACGAGGCAACATCGTCTTCACCTGCTCGAAAGGTCTCACCGGCGTTGGCCTTGATCGTCCGCAGTGGAACACCATGCAAGGTGAACCCATCAAGAACGAACAGGACGAAATCATCGGCTACCAAGGCACCGAAGAAACCTACCTTCACACCATCGACCCAGCCAAGAGCGAGCTCTACGGTGGTCAGCAAGTGACTTACTATGCCCCATACATCAAGTGTGACCGCATCGCCGACTACCGCCGTGCTTGGGCACACTTCGAAAAGATTTTCAAGCAGAACGACTGATAAACAAAAGATTAATTTCTGATAGGTTCACGAATGAACCGACCAAAATAAGATACTTACAATTATGGCACAAGACCTGACCACGTCGCAGATAGACCGTCAGAACATACTGAACAATCCGTATGCTCTGCAAAAGGTTCAAGAGAATCTTGATATGCAGTTCGTGAACTTCAAAGGAACGCTGTATGCAACGAAGCAACAGACGGCAGAGTTCTATGAGGTTGATGAAAGAACACTGGAGAGAGTTCTTAAAACCAACGAGGCTGAATTAGCCTTTAACGGCTACAAGATACTCCAAGGTAACGAACTGAAAGATTTTAAGTTACAGTTTGATGGCGACATCAATGTCGGGATCAAAACAGTTCGTCTTGGAGTCTTCGATTTTCGATCTTTCCTGAACATCGGTATGCTACTCACCACAAGCGAGAAAGCAAAGAAATTGCGTGCCTTGATGCTTGACATCGTCATTGCTACCATCAACAGCAAGACTGGTGGTGGCACCACCTACATCAACTGGCGTGATCGTGACTTTTTGCCTGCAGCAATACAAGAGGATGACTATCATAAAATTTTCACATCTGCTGTTAAGGCATACGTCACCGGCAATGCTACAGGCAAGTATGGTGAGATAACCAATATGATTTACAAGGCCGTGTTCTGTGAGCATGCCGATGAATATCGTGCCTTACTGAAGTTGAAACCATCGGATAACGTACGTCGTACTTTATATTCTGAGCTGCTTCGTGTAATATCATCTTTTGAGTATGCCCTTGCAGATGCCATGAAGCGTAAATCTGAGGAAATCGAGCGCAAACTGGCTATGTCTGAAATACAGCGTATGGTGAATGAGATTGCTCAGAGTCCAATGCAGCAGCCATACCTCTATGAGGCACGACAGAAAATGGCATCAAGAGACAACGCCTTCCGGCAGGTTACTCATGAAGAACTGTTAGGCTACATGAAAGCTCTCTCTCCAGAAGAGTTCGATAGGTTCCTTGGCGATAAGTCTGTAGAAATAGAGAAACTTCTCTTGGAGAGTGACGAGAACAAAGACTACCTGCAAACCCTTAACTGATGAAAACTATGGATTTTGTATATCTGACGAAAGAAGACATACTGGAGTACCATAGAGACATCATCAATGAGATTGGTGGTACACATGGTCTCCGTGAAGAAGGTGGCATAGAGCGTGTCGTGGATTTCATACAGAATGACCTGTATTATCCTACACTCGTGGACAAACTGACATATTTGGTATTCGGCCTTTGCTCCGGCCATTACTTCATGGACGGTAACAAACGCATATCCCTCGTGGCGGCAGCACATTTCCTTGTCAAGAACAAGAAACTCTGGGCTGGAGCTCGCTTTTTTGAGTATTTCCATGCCTATGCATGGCACATAGCAGCAGGAAACATCGACAAGGAACTGTTCGCTCGCATCGTGGATTGCTACATCAACAACCGCGAGATGGACGAGAGTCTGAAACTCGACCTTCTGCACGCCATGAGTAAAGGACAGATTTATGTCGAACAACAATTAGTGTAATACCCATTTTGAATTAAAATATAATATATGCTACCACTGCAACAAGCATACGAGGTGAGAGCCTCTGTCATGGAATACCTTAAGGCGACATTTCGTTTTAAGGAACAAGATATGCATGACGAGTTCTACCGTTTTCTTGAAGACGATAAAACAGGACTCTTCAAAGGCCCATATATCTCCCTGAAGACCCCTTTCGTAAAGGCAACGCCAGAAGAAGAAACACAGATAAAGCTAGAGGTGAAGCCGGACTTCCCACCACATAAGCATCAGTTGCAAGCATTCAATCGTCTGCATACAGTTGAGGGACATAACCCAGAACCTACACTTCTGACTACAGGAACAGGCTCGGGTAAAACAGAATGTTTCCTTTATCCTATACTAGACTACTGCTACAAGCAGAACCGGTATGGCAAGCGTAGAGGTGTTAAGGTTATCATTATGTATCCAATGAATGCTCTGGCACAAGATCAGGCAAAACGTCTGGCAGAGATAATATGGAATGACAAGCGTCTGAATGGTGTTGTCGATGCTGGACTCTTCATCGGTGAGGGACAGAACCCAAGTACATACCCGACAGTGATGGACAAGGATCATATTATTGAGAATCGTAACACCATTCTCGACTCTGTGCCTGACATAATACTGACGAACTTCAAAATGTTAGATTATGCGCTAATGAAGCAGGAGTTCCAGAAGCTGTGGCGTGGCAACAAGAATGGTGAGACGATGCTCAGGTTCCTCGTACTGGATGAGTTGCACACCTACGATGGCGCACAAGGAACGGATGTTGCAAACCTTATACGCCGACTGAAGCTGAAACTTCAGTTGGAAGAAGGTCAACTATGTCCAATAGGAACGTCAGCAACCATCGGCAATGGTGAGGACTGTAAGCATAAACTTTGCGAATATGCCAGTGATGTTTTCGGTGAGACATTCAGCGAAGATAGCATAATAGAAGAACATAGACTTGCTGTAGATGACTTCTTTACAGGCAAACTTAAAGAGACATTGCCATCGGAAATTCAGTTGAAACAATGTGAGATGACATCCGCTGGAGTGACGACGTATCTCGACACGCTCCGGAAAATATGGATCCCGGAGTCTTCAAACAACCCTTATGACATGGGACAGGCACTGAAGGAACTGAAGATAGTCCGTGACCTTCTCGCTATTACATCAAAAGGCATCGTCACCATAGACGAACTGCTTGAAGGACTGGACGACGAGAATAAGGAATTCCGCACCGCCTATCGGCATAATCCTCAAAACGGCATACGCATAGTGGAGTCACTACTTGCTCTTATATCAATGGCAAAGCAAGATGAGGAGAACAGATTCCCATTCCTTTTCCTTCAGGTTCAGCTATGGCAGAGAGAACTTAGCGGTATATTAAGATATGTATGTAACGAGCCACGCTTCACATGGCGTGATAGCATTGAGCCGAATGACGAGATGGCAGCATTGCCGATGTATTATTGCCGCGACTGCGGTGCGTCTGGATGGATAACGATGAAGAAACTCACCGATAAGAAATTCTGCACTAACATCACCGAGGTGAACAAGGCTTATATGAGCAACTCTCCTGATTTACTGTGGATGAACACTGAGTCAGACCGCCATGCTCCAATAGCAGAATTCTTAACAGAAAATAGTGAGAATTACACTGTTTTTGTACATCCCAAAGACCTTAGCGAGGCAGCAGAAACAGACGGCGATGCTATGGAGGTAAGAATATGTATAAGAAAACAGGCACAGAACAACCATCGTCTGAAGGTTGTTGCATCATGTCCGGAGTGTAATACAGAACCACTTGCATTCATAGGTCAGAAGGCATCAACACTATCATCAGTAGCATTGAGCCAGGTATTTGCCAGTGACTTCGACACTGCAATTGATAAAGACCGGAAAATACTGTGCTTCACCAATTCTGTGCAGGATGCAGCTCATCAGGCAGGATTCTATGAGGCCAGAACATTCCGATTCCTTTTCCGTCAGAGCATCCAGCAATATCTGAAACAGCAAACAGCTCCAATTTCATTGACAGAACTTCAAAATGGCTTCAAGAAGTATTGGAAGGAGAAACTACAGGGTGAGGAGTATTACTATAGGATGATACCTGCAGACCTTGCAACAAGGATAAACCTACAGAAAGATTTCCGCGATTCAGGCGATCATTTCAAAGATTATTTCAAGGAAGACTTTGACCTTCGTGTTGACTGGGAGATATGCAGCGAGTTTGGTCTCACAGCACAACTTGGACGAACACTGGAGAAAACCGGTGCATCTGCGACGTTTTTCCAAGAAGAGCAAATAAAGGATGTACTTAATATTATCACACCATGGCTAAATGATAACATGATGGGATATGTTGCAGAACAGAAAAAAGAATTCTATCATTTCCTTAATGGCATACTGCACCGTATTAGAATTCATGGTGCTATTGATCACCCATACCTTTATACCTACAGAACAAACAAGCTTGGCAGTTTTGATGTCAATAAGCCACGTTACCCTAAATCAACGACACCATATCAACTGAACAAGAAGTTTGGTGGGACTATCCGTTTTCCTAAGGCTATCAGTACAGGATATATGAGGAATCAGAACGATATCATAGAATGTACTGCAACGCAGAACGAGAAAAGACCTAACTGGTATCGACAATATTTCTTGAAATGTTTCTGCGACATAGAGCAGTTTGGCAAGGGGACAATAGAGGTGACAGCCGTCAATGAGTTCTATCAACAGCTCTTTGAAGCTTTGGTAAAGGCGGGATTGATGAATAAACAGCAATCACAGAATGGCATCATCAACTACATGATAGAACCTACGGCTTTGTTTATAGAGTCAAATGTGAAACACATAAAATGCGAGAACTGTCTATCACTGATGAGTGTAGCACAGCATGATACACTGACCAAGGATATGCATTGTCTTGACTTCAAGTGTAAGAGCAAGTATCAGAAGGCTGTGAGCGATAATGTGTTTGATTACTATAAAACGGTATATAACCGTGAGTCATCTCCGCGTATATATGCCAACGAACACACTGGACTGCTTGACCGTGAGCCAAGGTCAATTCTGGAGAGGGACTTCAAGGAACGGCCGTATTTCAATTCCACTAACGCGCTGTGTGCAACAAGCACTCTTGAAATGGGTATTGACATCGGTGATCTTAATGTCGTGTCAAACGTATCGGTACCACCAAAACCGAGCAACTTTCTGCAACGAGTAGGACGTGCCGGACGTAAACAAGGCTCTGCTCTTGTAATGAACTACGCTCATTCAAACGGTGCACATGATATGTACTACTTTGCCGAGCCAAAGGAGATGATGGAAGGTGAGGTCGGCACACCTGGATGCTTTCTTGAGGCAAGAGATATTCTGCGCCGTCATTTCTATGCTTTCTGTATAGACTCATGGATTAGTGACGATTCAAGAAATACTGTTCCACAGAGAATGGGCGATATAGACCAGAACAAAAAGACTTTGGACGACAGCAGCTTTTTCATCAACCAAATAAACGCTTATATACGTCAGTATAAGCTTACATTGTTGGATAGGTTCCGCAAGCAATATCCGGATAAGACAGCGGAGGCGATGGAAAAACTAGCTGACTATATAAAAGATGACGGTCTGTTTCTTGCCACCCGCAATGTTTTCAAAAGAAGATTCAAGGCATTCCATCATATAGAATTGGAACGTACAGAGACCCTAAATATAAAGAAAGCAACAGCAGAGCAAGATCCAGCATATCAAGCTATAAAAGATAGAGTGCGTTCACTTGGTCAGCAAGAAGGAAAGATGCTTGACGAACAGGTAATCGAGTTTATGACTAACGAAGGTCTGCTTCCTAATTATGCCTTCCCTGAGACGGGCGTAAAACTCATAGCATCTGTCTATGAGCATGCTGCCGATATTGCTGACAAGGACAGAAAGGCAGAGATAACGGAAATAGAACTCGTGCGTCCGGCATCATCAGGAATAAAGGAGCTGGCACCTAACAACTACTTCTATACCCAAAAGCATCGTTTACAGATAACAGGTATCAACAATACTGATTGGGACGAGAATCTGAAGATAATACGCTACTGCCCGGAATGTGACTGCATAGCAGAACAGACAGAACAAGACTTTAACAGGTCATCATGTCCTAAATGTGGATCTGCAAAGTGGAGCGGATCAACACATAAATATCTCCGCTTCACCGAAGCACGTTGTATCACAAATAAGCGTGAATCTATCCTTGATGATAACAAAGACGAACGTGCATCAGAGAACTACCATGTAATGAAGCACTTCATGTTCCGCGACGAGGCAGGTAGCAAAGCATACGGATTGAAGAATATCGGATTTGGTATAGAGTTCTGCAAGGATACAGAGATAACAGAAGTAAACTATGGTCATGTATCACAATTGGGTAGCCCGACAGAGGTCAACAAACGTCGTGTGCCGGGACTGGGATATATTGTCTGTCGTTATTGTGGCAAGGCAACACCTTTGGCAGGTTCCACTGAGGCGGATGCAGAAGAACTGCATGATAGATTCTGCAAGAAACGTGACGTTGCTTTTCCTCCTGAAGAGAAAGACAAAGATACCTTCGAATGCATCTATCTCTACCATAAAATGCAGACAGAGTCAATTAAGATTCTTCTTCCTGTGCAGGACTTCATGGAGACAGAAGCTTCGATACAACTATTCAAGGCAGGCATAGAACTTGGTATGCACTACTTCTACCAGAGTTCACCTGACCATATTCGCATAGAGGAATATCATGAGAAGAACATCACAACTGGTCAGATGGATAGTTATCTTGTGATGTACGATACTATACCTGGTGGTACAGGATATTTGTCAAAGCTCTTCAATAAAGAGAATTTTGGCAAACTAATGCGACTGGCCTATGAACATATACGTGACTGTCAATGTCAGTATGAAGGGAAGGACGGATGTTATCACTGCATTCTTACATACGGCAACCAATATAACAGACAGAACCTAAGTAGAGAACGCGCCGAAAAACTATTTGAACAGATTGTTGACCAAGTTGAACTATGGGAGGATATCAATGACGGACTTGGACAACTTACACAGAATGGTATCGTTGAGTCAAGCGAGCTCGAACGGTGGTTTGTGGAGATAATGCGCAAGGAAGCAGAGAAACATAATGGTTGGTCATGGCAGGTAAAGCAGGACGCCGGTGATGAGAAGTTCTATGAACTTACCATCAATGAAGGCACAACACAAATACTCTATGCTGTCCGTAGCCAGTATGACCTTGGACCGGCCCTGGGTGTTAGCGACCGTACTATTCCTGACTTTCAGTTTATCTCTAAGAAAGCTGTTATTGATGGAAGAGAAATAACAGATATTGACAAGGAAATGCCGCAATGGGCAATTTATACTGATGGTTTCAAGTATCACGCTACAGAGGAATGTCCTCGTTTCTACGGTGACTTCAAGAAGCGTGAAGCTATCAGGAACCGTAAACAAACGGATGAAACTGGTAATTACAGAATGATTACATGGACTCTTACATGGGACGATCTTGAAAACTACCAGAAAAAAAATTCTGAAGGATACAAGGCTGACGGATTATACATCCCAATAAATGCAAGAAATAAGGAATTACAGAATAAGTTGCAGGACTTCTCAAATAATATGGAACGGCTGTTATTCTTCTTGCAACATCCACTAATCAGTGAGATTACATCAGATATAAAAATGTATCTGGCAAACTATATGGTGGGAGATGTTGATGATACAATGTGTGCAGTGACTAATTTCATCCCTACTTCTTCGTCAATAGTCAGTGGTTTACTGAAATTGAAGATAACCGAAAACGGTGAAGATCTGATACCTTCTTATACATGGCAGATGACCTCTGGATTGCAACGGATCAACAAGGATGACTGGATGGACTTCTGGCGACGATACAACATCCTTCAATTCTTTGAGTGCAAAAATCTGGAGGATATCGCTGCACCTTTGGTTCCAATTATGGATAAGCAGGGGAATCATGTATGTGATGATTTCTTGGATTATTACCCAGAGGAATATCAACCACTTGTCATCAAAGCATGCGACAATGGGTTGGAAGTATCAGATGGTGGTGATTTCAACATTACTGATGATGACGGAGCAACTATTGGCTCTGCTGCATTCGGCATAGAAAGCAAAAAAATTGTTGTTGATCCATATAGTGATGAAGACAGAAAAGGCTTTATTGATAATGGATATACTGTGTATTCCATAGACGAAGCTATGAATAAACTTGACGAATAAAAACACATAGATATGAGAATCTTTATTAACGATACATTCTACGATAGATTGTTTAAGTTGAGCTCTACTGCTCAGAAGAAGACTCTGAACTTCATGGGTAAGTTCAGAGAGAACCCAAAGTCACCGGCCATACATCTGGAGTCAATTAACCAGATGAAAGATGATACGTTGTGGTCAGCACGTGTTGATGATGAATATCGTGTCATCGTTGGTATGCTGGGTAATGATGTCTATAGCCTTGTGTATGTGGATCATCATGATGAAGCCTATGCTTGGGCTATGAAGAAGAAGTTCGTGTGGAATGAACATACCCAATCATGCCAGCTTGTGCCGTTGATAGTTGAGAATGCACCAATAGAGATACCACAAAGCAATGAAGTAGTTGAAACACATGTGATGGATGCTATTACCACTGAGCAGTTGCTCAGTATAGGTGTACCGGAAGATATGGTTGAATCAGTTAAGAACATCAATGACCTCAATGAACTTGATAATTATTACGAACTGCTTCCTATTGATGCCTTTGAGAATCTTTTCAATCTATTTGATGGCGAAAATATCAACAGCATACTCGCTGAAATAGAAGAAGGCAAAGCAGTACAAGGTGATGACAAACTGCTTAGCGCAAACAACAAGGGACGTTTCATAGAGCTAACAGATGACCAGTATCTGGCAGATATTATAAATAAAGGTATTGATAAGTGGCAACTATTCTTACATCCAAGTCAGCGTAAGATTGTGGGAAGTACCTACAAGGGCTCATACAAGGTCAGCGGTAGTGCAGGTACAGGAAAAACGGTAGCAGCTCTTCATCGCTTACAGCATCTCTGTAAGAATCCGAATGCCCATGTCTTGTACACAACATATACAACTGCCCTGTGCGAGAATCTTAACGTACTAGCCAAGAAACTTGTACCAGCCTCACAACGATATACGCTCATAAACATTGATGCTGTGATGCGCGAACTGGCTAACAAATACAATCTTACTGAGGGTGTTAATGTGATGGATATCTATGGTGGCAACCAGAAGTCCATAGACCTTTGGAAGGAAGTCATACTCTCCAATCCATGTGAGTTCAGACCGGAATTCCTCTATGATGAGTACATTGATGTTATAGTTTATAATAACATCCAAGAGCGTGATGTCTATCTGCGTCAGTCACGTGTAGGACGTTCAAAAGCTATCAATCGTAAGCAGCGTATGGACATTTGGGCCTTGAAGGAGGTATACGAGAAACTAAAGAAGGAGCACAAGGTGATAGATCGTCTTGAATTATTCAATCGTGTAGCGAATTATCTTAATGAGCAAGACATTCATCCTTATACCAATGTAATTGTTGATGAATTTCAGGACTTCTCAAATCCGGAACTGCGTTTTATCCGAGCACTGGTAGCAAAGGGACAAAATGATTTGTTCCTTGTTGGTGATCCTTTCCAGCGTATCTATCGTGGACGCCGCCTGAATTTCAGTGCCGCAGGTATTGATATTCGTGGACGCAGTCGCCGTCTGAAGGTTAACTATCGTACAACAGAGGAGATAAAGAAAGTTGCAGTCAGTGTTGTCAAAGGTATATGCTTCGATGATATGGATGGCGGCGAGGAATCGCAGAGGGGATACGTATCACTAATGCACGGAGACAAGCCTATATACAAGTTAGTGGGTTCTTCAACAGAAGAGATTGACACTATAATCTCCTTTATCAATAAATGTACAGAAGATGAAGGTATCAAGATGGATGAGATATGTATCGCAGCACCATCACTAAACCTTACAAAAGACCTAATTTCAGCCATGCATAAGAAAGGTCTTGACCCTTATATATGGAAGAACAGAGGTTTTACTGGTAATAAGAACGGTGTACGAATGTGTACGCTTCATAGCATCAAAGGCTTGGAATTCCGAGTTGTTATTGTTATGGGCGTAAACGAACGGAATATACCATCGGTTGCATCCGTAGAACACCCATTCCCAACACTTGACAAAGTTGAAAAAGCGGAGTATCTTATGCAGTTCCGTTCTCTTATCTATGTAGCTATCACCCGTGCCCGTCAAAGTGTACTTATTACTGGCTATGGAGATAGGTGTGGATTACTTGAGCAGTTATAATCTTCTCATTAGGATTTTTGTCATGGCTAGTACCATGTTTCTATAAAAGCAAAACGCAGAAAAAAACGAGTGATTAATCAAGCAAATCTACTATAATAGATTTTCGAAGGTAATAAGGGCAAATAATGGCTAAATTCAACAAAGGCGATAAGGTTATAAATACAACGACTGATGAGAAAGGATATATCATTGAGGTGTATCCCCCTCGTCGCGGCAGGCAGTTGTATAAGGTTAAATATGATGATAGGGAAAATGATGAAAATAGTATCATACTTATCCCTGACGTAGACCTAACGGATCCTTTTGAACGATGTCGGCAGAACTATTACGACCATTATTCTGAATATCTTAAAGGAAACACTGCCTTCAAAATACAAAGTTCAAATAACAGTACGATATCTTCTTTGAAGGCATCGAGAACGCTCTTTCGCGCATATCAATTCAAACCTTTGCTGAAGTTCCTTAACTCAGATAATAAGCGTCTCCTTATTGCAGATGAGGTTGGTCTTGGTAAAACAATAGAAGATGGTCATATTATGCTTGAATTAAAGGCAAGAGGCGAATTCTATAATGCTCTCGTAATTTGTCCTATGTCGCTGAAAGCAAAATGGACACAAGAACTAAACGATAAGTTCGGACTGGAGTTTATTGATATAGAAGATAAAGACGAACTTTTGCAAGAGATGACCTATCATAACGGAAGAGTACGTGCTGTGATAAACTATGATAAGATACGAGACAATAGTGAAATTTTGCAATATATCGAGGATAAAGCAATAAAGTTTAGCCTTATTGTATGCGATGAGTCACATAAACTTAGAAACAGCACCACACATGTTTATAGAGGTGCAGAGAGATTATTGTCTATCGCTGACAGTGTCGTATTTATGTCTGCCACACCAATCATGATAGATGAATACAACTTATACAATCAACTTCATCTGCTTGATGCAGAAATGTATGATAACCCAGAGGTATTCAGCAACAATATTCAGTTGAACAGACCTTTTGTCAGGGCTTTAAGTCAACTTAACTCTGGTATGCCTTTGCGATCTATTTCCAAGGAATTGAAAAAGTCAGAGGTAACTACCTATAATACCATTAACGACGCCACAACTAGTCAGACTTTCTTGATTGATAACTATTTCAAGGATTATCCTATATACCATGATATAATCTCTGACCTTGAAACTAATAAGGACACACCGTCATTAAGAGCAAAGATACAATATAACTTGTCAGAGATGAGTCCTATGAACACCATCTTCTCACGAACAAGGAAAAGGGAAGTGACACAAGATTGGTCTCAGGCAGAACGTAATCCATATACTAAACGAATACATCTCAGTCCAGATGAACGAAAGGCTTATTCAATAACCATAAATACATATATTGATGAGCACACTACTTATGATGAATACGGACGCGAACATCATGGTGCATTGGGATTAGTAACACTAAAACGTCAGTTGGCAAGCAGCGTATGGGCATGCAAGAGCGATAATTACTATCTTGATGATAATATTGATGTTTATGCAGGCATGAAAGATGCAAAATTTGAAGCCTTACTTGAAATATTAAAGACCGTCTTTGACCATGGTAATAATAAAATCATTGTCTTTGCAATTTTCAAAAAAACTCTCAAATATCTGAGAATAAGACTTGAAGAGAAAGGATATCACTGTGCTGTAATGTATGGTGGTACAGGCATTAACAAGAACGCTGTACTTAAAGAGTTTGAAAAAAATCCTGATATTCATGTTCTTCTCTCTTCTGAGATTGGCAGTGAAGGTCTTGATATGCAGTTTTGTAATTCTCTAGTAAACTATGATCTTCCTTGGAATCCTATGGTCGTTGAACAGCGTATAGGTCGTATAGACCGTTTTGGACAGATGTCCCCTAAGGTTAACATTTACAATATCGTTGTAGCAGATTCTATTCTTGAGGATATATATTCCAGACTCTTGACACGAATAGGTATATTCAGAGAGTCTATCGGTGATCTTGAAGCTATACTTGATTCTGAAATGGAACAAGATGGTAAGAAGATGACTATAAAAGATGCTCTTAAAAATATGGAAAGGGATTTCTATTCTGATAAGTTGTCTGAAAATGAGGTAGAACGTAAACGAACTGAGATAGAACGTGCAATTGAGAATGAGAAACTGAATCTTAAAAATATAGAAGAAGGCTTAACTAATACACTTACTAATGACTCATACTTCCGAGATGAGATAAACAAGATTGTTAACAACAATGCTTATGTCACCAGTCATGAACTTTATGAGTTTGTATGCCAGATAATAAAAGAGCATCTAAAGACCTGTGATATTGAACAGACAGAAGACTCTGGCGTTTATAATTTCATTCTCCCAAAGAGTGAACCGAATATATTGAGGAAGTTTCTTCTCCAGTATCAGCCTTCTGACCTAGACAGTAAGACACTATATAATAATTATCTTAGTTCAATAGAAGGGATGATCGTGCTTCCAGTAACTTTTGATCAGGAAAAGGCTTTTTATGACAAGTCGCTGTGTTTTATCAATATATATCATCCTATCATACGCTCAGGCGTGAAACTATTTGAAGAGAAGAGGGACAAATCACAATGCACCTTCTTCTTCAAACTTAACTCTGATAAATTGCCGTCGGCTATTAAGAAAGATAAATATATGCTTGCCATTTACAAAATTTCAGTCAGCAGAAATGTCTTTGATAAGCAGATGACAACAGACTCTCTTTATCCTATTCTCTTTGATATAGACAAGAATGAGATTATAACGGATCATGAACTTGCAGAGAAGTTTATGGGCCGAGCTCAGGTAGATGGATCCTATGCACCTTTGGAAGAAAATTTCAAACTGGATACGGAGATGATAGACGATTTGAGATATGATCTAAAGGAAGTTATAGATGCCTATGTCGCTGAACATCGAACAGAGTTACAGAACCGTATCGATAATAATAAGAAACTTAGATATCAACAGACTATTCAATACTATGAGTCACGTGAGAAGAGTCTAAATACAAGTATCAGAAATCAGGAATTTTTCAGAGAGACGGCTATTACTCGTGACGATGACGTTGCTCAAAGAAATGCAGAAAATGCAATAAGACTGATGAACGCTAATCTTCGAGACTTGCAAAAAAGGAAGGAGATGGATTTAGAACGTATCAATCGTGACGTTCAACTGAAGGTCACAGAGGAAATAAAATCATTGAACCTTGTTCAAGTAGTTTAAACTATGGATATAATTCGCGTAGGACTGGATTTCGGAACTCATCAAACAAAGATATGTGTGCAACGCATACCTGATGAAGGGCATGGCGAACCTGTATATGAGTTCTTTACTTTTAAAGACTTAGAGGGTAAAGAACAATATGTTCTGCCTTCATTAGTTCAGGTCAACGATGACGATACATTGTCTTACGGCTTTGTAAATGCAAAACGTGAGAAGGATTTCTGCGATAGACCAAAACTAGTACGTATTGAAAACCATGATCCGCAACTTGATATAGAAGAATATGCAGATGCTTTGTACGATAAATATGCCACGACAGACAATACATCCGATGATATCTGCTATCTGATTAAGATGCTTACTATCAGAGATAAGAAACTTCATGTGGAGAATGAGAATCGCAAGAAAGCAGCAAGGGAAGAGTACGAGATGAAACTTAAGGACTATGATAGTAATTGTAATCTATACAGATATTTCAAACAGGCAACTTTTGCAAGACGTGAATGGAATAAAATAATAGATAGCTTGACTTTGTCCATATGGTATCTTGCTTATGTCATCTTTTTATTAGAAGAGAAATATGGTACTTCCTTCTCTATAAACATGGGCATTCCTGCAGATGATAAGCTCTATACAGAAAAAAAACGACTTGCCGTAGAAATCTTGCTTACTGCATATAATCTTGTTGAGGAAGTATATAATAATGATATGAACTCTTTTCTATCAGAAACCGTAGAGGAACTGAAAAAGAAAACAAAATATATATGGTACTCTGATGAAAAGAAGTACGAATACAATATAAACATATTTCCTGAAGCATATGCATCACTCATCAGTCTGACATCAAAGGGTAAGTTAGCAGCTGGAATGAGTCTAACTGCAGACATAGGTGGTGGTACAACAGACATTTCTTTCTTTACCATTTCCGATGGCAGGCCCAATTTATACCGATATTGGTCTATTCCACGCGGATTAAACTTTATTGCAGAGCAATCTGGATTTGATTATGCAGATGGAGATTTCGTGGAAAAGGTAAATCAAGAAATAATTGATGAATACAATATAGATAAAAAGGGTATAGTTTCAAAATTGATACAAGACCTGGTAGGAAAACTCCGAAAGGAAACGAACGTTGCTGTAACTAACTTATATGCAGCGTTAAAGAATCGGACATTGGTCTATACTGGTGGTGGAAGTATATATCCTTTCTTAACTGAAACCATAATCGATTTTACTGATGTCAAACTTATTAATGAGAAAATGTGGAAAGAAGAGCACATCATCAATAAGACCAAAGTTGTCCCTATGTGCCAAATACTCACTACTGCATATGGATTATCAATAGGTGAAAGTGATGAGGATGTCAAACTTAGTGATTATGTCACCTTGTTTGATGGACTTCCAAGGAAGATGGAACGTTCTGATAATTATGTTGATAAAGATATGTGTTAGCCATGATAAATACTCAACTTCTTAAATACATAAAGTCCATTTTGGACGACGATTATGCAATGGAGGTTTTGTACTATTGCATAAGGAGAACAGTGGCCAATAATGGCTATTCACTATCAGGCATTACTCGTATCTGTATAAGCAGTCAATACCACAAGGATGCTGTAACAATAAATATTAATCACAGATTCAAAGACCAACTTGATGCTTTTTCGCTTATACTGTCAATCAGAGCCTTGATGCTAAATCATGGTTATATCGATTTCTTTGATTATGACGGATTATTATTCTCGCCATATATAAACGACAGGTATCGTTTGATACGACTTTGCAACATCATCAATGTTTGTACGACCAATGACAAAGATTTTGCAAATACATTCTCTATGCTAAATCATATATATGAAAAGAAAAAGATTTGTGATTACGAGAAGAACCTATTTGAGGAGTTTACCATCCAACCAGAACGCCGGAATCTCTTGAACTATTTCATAGAGAAGGGGTCCAAAGAGGTTGGTGTCACATCTTCGATGATTTGTGATAATGCTTTTCTATGCAATACTTCAATTACTGAATTTGTCGTACCAGAAAGTATATAGTATATTGGTAATACTGCATTTGCATTTTGCGATAACTTGAGAAAATTGCAATTTGGTAACAGCGGCATTCTATTTGGTAAATTTCCTATAATAGAATGTAATAACCTTGAGGAAATAATTATTCCACAAGGAAGCTTTAATTATTATGCAGAAAAGTTGCCATACTATGTCAATATCCTATTTGAAATAGAGGAGCGGAAAAAAAATAATAGTTCTTCTGATAAAAACGGAGAATCATGCGATTTACAATCACAGGAAGATATACCTCAGGCAATTTGCAGTAATATATCAACAAACACTCCGTCTGAGGTTGATTCTGTGCATTCAGATGCAGAGGTAGATAGAAATTCAGACAATGTTTCTTCGTTAACGTTACTTTACAAGTCTCGGACGGAACTTATAATGAATAGTCTTTCTAAGAAAATAACTACATATAAATATTTTTGGATATTGTCTATCATCAGTATTTTTAGGGACAAAGGGTCTGATGTGATTGATATGGAGGAAATAGTCAAACACATGTTATTATTATCTTGGCGATATACCATAGAGAAAGAATCTAAATTCCCTACAGGAGACCAAATTGATGATATTGATATGATGATCTGGCAGAATACACCAGATGATTATGAAAACGATGATGACATTTATTCACTAATAAATGATGAGCTGGAAAAAGATGTTAACTTGAAGAAAATGGCGATGAATCTTGCCAAGAATGCTCCTTATCGTTTCCTTTCACCATGGATTCCTTTTACTACAACTGCTGACGTAGTGGCGAAATCCAGTAATTTTGATAATGACTGCCCCTATTCTGTCAGCAAGGCAGGTATTAAAATTAATCCTGAATGGAAATCATTTCTACATGACAATGTCGATATGCTTTATAGACTTATAACACAGGATTTGACGAATTTCCTTGGAGTTGACCTTGATGAGGAATATGAAGAGGATGATAATACGGACGAATCTGCAATAGACACAACGGATAACGAATGGAAATTCATACCATTTGTTTCATTTGTAAAGGCAAGTAAATATTTTTTTCAGCATCAAAGTAGAGTTGTTATGGCCGAGAAGGGCTATTATCTGGATATAGACGATGAATATATAAAGCTAGGTGATTATCCAAACGACCTTGACTATGAGAATGGAAGTATATGGATTAAACGTCCTCTAGTTGGAATGTCTGACTTAAGATTGGTCCATGTTGACGGAGATACCAGACATAATATAGGTAAAATTCGAGAAGAAGGAGATATGTTAACTTTTACGACTCCTGATGGGGAGGAAAAAACTATCAATTTTGTATAATTATGATTCAAAGTGTTAATAAATACCACGTTTATGAGTTGTTTGCTTCAGACGGCAAATTCTATTACTCTATTCCAAAGTATCAACGTGAGTATACATGGAGCTATCGTGAATGGGATGCTCTTTATGAAGATATAAGTGAGAATAATCCGGAATATTTTGTAGGTACGATTATATGCATACCTCTAGGTGATTCAATCAATCCTTACATGGAGGTTATTGACGGGCAGCAAAGATTAACAACAATCAGTCTGTTCTTATCTGCTATATATACTTGCTTGGTGGAAAACAGAGAATATCTTAGTGAGGATGATGATGATATTCTTCCTTCACTCAGGAAATCGTTGAGAAGCAGCATATCTCCAAATGAGATGAAATTGGTGCCGCAGGTACAGAACCATAATCTCGACGACTATGATTATTTAATGAATGAACTTGGATTGAAGAGATCAACCTCAGCAAAATATCCATACTTTGGTAATCGAAAGATATCTCGTTGCTATCAGCATTTTCTTTGGCTTTTACAACAGGAGATGGAGGGATTGGAACCTGAGGATAAAGTCGTATTTCTTTTGGAGAAATTCGACAAATTGAAACAGGCTATGCTCGTAAAGATGGAAGTGTCATCACATTCTGATGCTTATGTCTTGTTTGAATCTCTTAATAACAGAGGTACACCGCTTACTGCTATAGATTTAATGAAGAATCTCATTATGGCACGAGCAGAGAATAATAATCTCACAACTGATGACTGCTTCAACAGATGGCAACAGCTGTTGCTGTATCTTTCAGACGATTATAGCATTCAGGAACGTTTCTTCCGTCAATACTACAACGCATTCAAGCACAGACTTAATGAACCATTCCATAAGGATGGAGATAGGAAGAAAGATCCTCTAGGCGTTGTCGCTACAAAATCAAACTTACTTAACATCTTTGAGCAGTTAATAAATAAAGACTTGAATAAATTCCTTGACGATATCTTGCTATGCGGGAAGTTCTATTCATGGCTCATACTGCAAGAACGGGATGATAATTTATACAGAAAAAGTCTGGAAGATCTTGACCATATTCAAGGTGCACCTGCTTATTTGCTTCTGTTATTTGTTTTGAGAAATCAGAAAGAACTTCAGATAACAGACAGCAACATAGAGACATTGATTGAACTACTGACCAAATACTTCGTCAGGCGTAATCTTACTGATTATCCGGGCACTCGTGACCTTACCCGTATTTTTATGGATATTATCACTCGCATTGAAGATGAAGCCAAAACGGGCGAAGATGTCATTAGGATTACTATAGACATGTTGAATACTCCAACAAATTGCGCTTCAGATGAATTGTTCAGAAAACGTCTTGAAGGTGATGTTTACAAAGATAACGTAGGAGCAGCTAGATATATCCTATGTAAACTTGCAGAATCATCAATGACATATGAAACTTGGACTGACCTGTGGGCGAGGACACAAAATGGAGTTTTTGTATGGACCATTGAACACATTTTCCCTGAAGGAAATAATATTCCTCAAAGCTGGGTGGATATGATTGCAGATGGTGATATTGATTTGGCGAGAAAATACCTTGATGAATATACCCATAAGATAGGTAATCTTACTATAACTGGTTACAATAGTACACTAAGCAACAAATCCTTTATTGAGAAACGGGATCGTCAAAGTAAAGATGGGAAACGCTTCATTGGCTATAAGAATGGTCTTGAGATAAATAAGGAGCTTGCCTTGAAAGATTCGTGGACTGTTGAGGATATCAAA
>R18__coassemble_1340_pt1 | contig 36502 bp, 32 predicted proteins | sample R18__metabat2_low_PE_027 | metagenome-assembled genome bin R18 | reverse complement strand
AATCGAAGCCTTTACTGATGTTGATATCGGGGAATTTTTCGCGAATGGCAGCATGCGATTCTTTCCGATAGGTGACGATTTAAGGCGATAGTGTTACTTGTCACCATAATGCCCTTCAAGCCCAACAATCAATACGATTACGACGTCATCATAAATATCGTAAATAATCCTATCATTGGCATTCAATCGTCTTGAGTAAGTTATATTCTGGCCACCTCTTAATGGCTCGGGATGACCTATGCCTGTCCTTGGATGATTTTCCAATTCAGGCATTAATCTAACTAACTTTTGATAAGAAATAGGATTTGACTTTTTGAATTTCTTCAAAACCTTTTCCAAACCTTCAGCAAACTGTACAATATAACTCATAGTGATTCAAGCCATGCTTGAGCATCTGCTGAGGTTTCAAACGATTTCACTTTACCCTCACGATACTCCTGACGTGATTGTGCAATCATCCTTTCAGTCTCTGGTGAAAGCACGATATTTTCTTCTATATCTACTTTCACAAGCATATATGAAGGCTTATTCTTTCTGCGGATTATGACATTCTCCCCCTTATCTGCCAAACCAAGCATCTTGGCCTGCTGACTTCTAAACTGACTGGTTGTAACTAACATAGTTCTACTCTCTTTTCTCTTAAACTGTCGCAAAATTACAATCAAAAAGTTTAAATTGTACAAAACTCTGTACAATATTTAGACTTTTTATATTTTTTTAATTTTCTTATACATATCTGACAAGAAAACCTCAGGCACCGCTCCCTCCTGAAAAGAAGGAAACGGTGCCTGAGGTTACTTTATCGCGTCATTCTGAGCGGAACGTATTTGGGGTAGTTGCTTTACCTATAATACTCCCGCTTTTTCGGACCAGTGCATAAGTCAAATAAAAAAAAATAAGGGTCATCTGGAAAATGGAGTGATTTTTTTCGCTATAACTCCCACTTAAGTCCCACTTAAGTCCCACCAAAGTCCCACTTAAGGTGGGTGTAAAGAGGGAGAAAAATGGATGAAAAGTGGGAGACAATCCGAAGATTCAGCTTACAATTCTTTTATATGTGTGGTATGTTTTCTTTATAATTCTCTTATGAGGAATAAAAGAAATATAAGAGAAAGATAAGACAATCATAAGAAAATCAATAGACATACCGTTAAAATCGGAGGACGTGAAAGCGACAGCTGTCACGTTAAAATATCATAAAAACTCTGGCCTCCGGCCTCTGAACTCTGGATTTTTATCTATCTTTGCTGACAAAAAGGATGAGAATCCCTAAAAGAACATTTGCTATGAACATATCTAATCAAATAAAAATTGCAGTAGTTATTGTCTGTTGCTGGTTTGCGGGTGCAGTAGTCTGCACCGCTGCTGACAGTTCCATCAGCACTTCTGTTGCCGGTTTATATCAGATTCCCAACTCGGGCAGGATAGTGTATAATTTCAATCAGGGTTGGCGTTTTCTCCTTGGTGATGCTCAGGGTGCTGAGGCTACTGATTATGACGACAGTCACTGGCAAGTGGTATGTGCTCCTCATACTGCCCGATTGGAACCTGCCGAGTGCAGTGGAGGCAGAAACTATCAGGGTGTGTGCTGGTACAGGAAACGTTTCACCGTGCCTGCCGACATGGAGGGCAAGGAAATCATCGTGCACTTTGAAGCCATAATGGGTAAACAGAAAGTGTATGTCAATGGCAAACTTGATCAGGAGCACCTTGGTGGCTATCTGCCGATAAATGTTCACCTCAGCAAACACGGCATTAAGGCTGGCGACGAGTGTATTATAGCTGTTATGGCCGACAACAGTGACGATAAGACTTATCCTCCTGGCAAGAAACAGTCGCAGTTGGACTTTGCCTATCATCATGGCATGTACAGAGATGTGTGGCTTATCGGCAAGTCGCACACCGCCATCACCGATGCCATAGAGGCAGGAAAGGTGGCTGGTGGTGGCGTCTTCGTGCACTATGGAGAGATCAGTGACAAGCGGGCAGAAGTCTTTGTGGATGTTGATGTAGATGGCACACCAACAAAGGTTGAGGCTCTGATAAAAGATGCAGAAGGCAAGACTGTAGGCAAGAAGCAAGCACCTCTGCACTTCACCGTCAAGAATCCTCATCTGTGGAGTCCGGAGTCGCCATATCTTTACAGTATCGAGATACGTGTCTATAAGGGCAAGGAGTGTGTTGATGGTGGTATGGTGAGAGCAGGTATCAGGAAGGTTGAGTTCAAAGGTCAGGATGGTTTTTGGCTCAACGGCAAGCCATATCATCAGCTAATAGGCGGTAACCGTCATCAGGATTTTGCCTGCGTTGGCAATGCCCTGCCAAACTCTCAGCAGTGGCGTGATGCCCGAAGACTCAAAGATGCCGGTATGGACATTATCCGTGCTGCTCACTATCCGCAGGACCCAGCATTCATGGATGCTCTCGACGAGATGGGAATCTTCATCATCGTGCCTACACCAGGGTGGCAGTATTGGAATAAAGACCCTAAGTTTGCAGAGTTGGTTCATCAGAACACCCGCGACATTATCCGTCGCGACAGAAACCACCCATGTGTGCTGATGTGGGAACCTATACTCAACGAGACACGCTATCCTAAGGACTTTGCCATTGAAGCCCATCAGATAACCGTTGATGAGTTTCCTTATCCAAACCGTCCGGTTGCCGCTGCCGACATGAATTCGGATGGTGTCAGGGAGAACTACGAGGTGCTGTATGGCTGGCCAGAAGATATAGGCAAGGAGACAACACCGAAGGATAAATGTATCTTAACCCGTGAATTTGGCGAGATGGTTGACGACTGGTATGCCCACAACTGCCTGAACCGTGCTGCACGGCATTGGGGCGAGAAGGCTATGCTCGACGCAGCACTCTCGCTGGCCAATACCTATGGAGAGATGTACCACAGTCAGCGGCAGTTCATAGGCGGTTGTCAGTGGCATCCTTTCGATCATCAGCGAGGCTACCATCCTGATGCTTACTATGGAGGTATATACGATGCTTATCGTCAGAAGAAATATGCTTTCGAGATGTTCCGTTCACAGGGCGCGGAAGAACCTATGGTGTTCATAGCCAATGAGATGACACAATTCTCGGCAGAAGATGTTGTGGTGTTCTCAAACTGCGACTCCGTAAGACTCACCTTCCTTGAAGGTACCAAGACAGCAACATTGCCAGTTGTTCACAATGCCAGCGACCAGCCAAACAAGCCAGTCGTGTTCAAAGGGTTCTGGAATTTCTGGGATGCCCGCGAGTGCAGCTATAAGCAGCGGGCGTGGCAGAAGGTGTCGCTACTGGCAGAAGGTATAAGAGACGGACAGGTGGTTTGCAGCGAAAAGAAGATGCCATCGAGAAGGACGACAAAACTTCGGCTTTATGCCGATGAAATGGGGAAAAATCTCATTGCCGACGGTAGCGACTTCATAGTTGTCGTTGCTGAGGTTACCGACGATAACGGCAATGTGCGCCGACTGGCAAAGGAGAGTGTAGTATTCACCGTGGAAGGTGAAGGCCGACTTATGGGCGATGCATCGACAGGTGCAAATCCAAGAGCAGTGGAATGGGGAAGTGCACCGGCACTGATACAGTCAACCTGCACACCTGGCGATATCACCATTATTGCCCGTCCACTATACGAAGGCATACACGCTCCGGCAGCTGACACACTGAAGATACAATCTGTAGCAGCTGATTTACCAATACTTTGCACGAGCCTTCAAGCTCAGGGAGTAAAGAGCGAAGTACGAAAGTCGGGCACTTCTGTAGGCTCAGAAAGCAAATGGGCTGATAAGAGCAGGCGTCAGGGTAATGCAACAATAAATGCTGCCGACAGAAAAAAGCTCCTGGAAGAGGTGGAGAAGCAGCAGCAGGAATTCGGTACAACAAAATAATAAAGCCAGAATATTAAAAAATCATAAAAAAACGGTTGGTGAGCTTATAGAACCATTCATTTTCGTACGAAGTTTCTTACCTTTGCAATCACATATAAACATAAAAACAATGAAAAAAGCAGTTTTATTAACAATAGTATTATTTGCAATTTGCGGCAATATCAGTGCGCAGCATTACTTTGGTTATTTCAGTCTTGATCAGGTTATGAAGAGCATGCCTGAATACAGTGAGTCGCAGAAATCTCTTTCTGAACTGAAGGAGAAGTACGACGCAGAGATGCAGCGTGTTGAAAGTGATTTCAACAGTAAATACGAAGAGTTTCTTGAAGGTCAGAAGGATTTCCCTGCCATCATATTGCAGAAACGCCAGACAGAACTTCAGGAGATGATGGAAAAGAATGTTGCTTTCAAGGAAGAAGCCAAGCGCCTCTACAAGCAGGCTGAGGATGAAAGCATCAACAGCATGAAGAGCAAGATAATGGCAGCCATCCGTGCTATTGGTGAGCAGCATAAATACGCCTTCATCATCAACACCGACAATGATGCCTGCCCTTGGGTTGATTCGTCGCAAGGTGTGAATGTTGACGCAGAGATTTTGAAACTGGTGCGTCGGTAGTGTACAGAGTCTATATACGTTTAGTGTGAAGAGATGAAGATAGGGCTGTTCGATTCTGGTTATGGAGGACTGACGATATTGGAGAAATGTCGGAAGCTGATGCCTGAATACGACTATATCTATCTTGGCGACAATGCAAGGGCGCCCTATGGTCCGCGGTCGTTCGATATTGTATATCAGTTTACCCGTCAGGCTGTGAAGACACTCTTCGATATGGGTTGTCACCTTGTTGTCCTTGCCTGCAACACAGCATCGGCAAAAGCCCTGCGCACCATCCAGCAGAACGACCTTCCTGTATGGGGACCGGAGAAAAGGGTGCTGGGAATAATACGACCTACGGTGGAGATAATAGGCCGGATGACGAAGACCCGACACATTGGCATATTGGCCACTGTGGGCACTATACGCTCCGACTCCTACCGACTGGAAATAGAGAAACTCTATCCGGATGTAACGGTTACAGGCGAATCCTGTCCGCTATGGGTGCCGATAGTGGAAAATAATGAGTGCAACTCGGATGGGGCAGAGTACTTTGTCAAGAAAAACCTTGACAATCTGTTTGATAAAGACCCACAGATTGATACCATCATATTAGGTTGCACACATTATCCCCTGCTGATGGAGCAGATAAGGAAACATGTGCCACAGAATGTCAGTATATTGCCTCAAGGAGAATATGTGGCGAGAAGTCTGGAGGATTATCTCACAAGACATTCTGAAATAGAGTCACTATGCTCAAAACATGGAGAGTGTGAATTCCTGACAACAGAAAACCCTGAGAAATTCAGAGAATGTGCCAGAATATTCATCCACGAGGATATCAAGGTGGAGAAGCTTCAGCTCGACACCTTGTGGAAAGGAATAGAATAAACAATATCTGTTATAACATCTAAAAATAAAATCACTATGAGTAACAAGTTGAGAATCAAGAAAAAGCAGCAGCATGAAGCCAAGGTTGAGAAGCAAGGAAAGAATGTTGTAAAATGGATTATAGTTGGACTTATTGTTCTGGCTATTGTCTATATGGCATTCACCTTCAGCACTCTCAGTTAAAAAGAGATGGCTCTTGAGATTGAGCGCAAGTTCCTTGTGACAGGCGATTTCAAGTCGCAGGCTTATTCCTCCAGCAGAATCACTCAGGGCTATATCCTGAGTGCTGGAGGAAAGACAGTGCGTATCCGTATCAGAGACGATAAGGGATATATCACAATAAAAGGTCCATCGAAAGGTTTCTCCCGTTATGAATGGGAGAAGGAGATTGCTCTCGACGAGGCGCAGCAGTTGATGGAACTATGTGAGCGACCGCTTATTGATAAGACTCGTTATCTTATCAAGAGTGGCAGACATGTGTTTGAAGTGGATGAGTTCTATGGCGACAATGAAGGTCTCATCATGGCCGAGGTGGAACTGGAATCAGAGGGGGAAGAGTTTGAAAAGCCCGATTTCATCGGCAAAGAAGTGACAGGCGACAAGCGTTACTACAACGGGCACCTGAGGAATTATCCTTACCGACTTTGGAAAGATCAGGAATAGAAATCAGCGACAGAGTTTCTTGTGTATTCGCGGCGAATGGGCAATGATGATGCCTACAACGGCAGCCAGCACCACTCCAAGGGAGTTGGCAGCAAAATCGAGCCATTCACCACTGCGGTGACCACCGGTACAATAAGCCTGAAGGAGTTCCAGTAAACCACTCATCAAGATGGGTGCAATGATGGCAAGAAGCACGATTTTCTTCCAGTTTATAGTTTGATGGCGGCGCAGGTATTCTATCCAGATAGTGATGCAGGTACCACCATACATCACCAGGTGTGTCCACTTGTCGATGAATGGAACATCCTCCAAACCAGTTTCGGGAAAGACAGGAGCCAACGACAGCACCCATATTATCAGCAGATAGAAAGAGCTGATAGGATAATGCCGGACCAGGTGTTTGATATATTCTGTTATATTACTCATTTTCAGGGAATTCCATTAGGTAAGCTTTTATGAAACCATCAATCTTGCCATTCATCACGCTATCAACGTCAGAAGTCTGGAAATTTGTGCGATGGTCTTTTACTCGCCGGTCATCAAAGACATAACTGCGTATCTGGCTACCCCATTCTATCTTTTTCTTTCCAGCCTCAATCTTAGCCTGAGCCTCCTGACGCTTTTTCATCTCACGGTCGTAGAGCTGTGATTTCAGCAGACGCATGGCGTTGTTGCGGTTTTCAAGCTGCTTGCGGCTTTCTGTATTCTCAATCAGTATCTCCTCTTCCTCACCGGTATCAGGGTCAGTATATTGATAACGCAGACGCACACCCGTCTCCACCTTATTCACATTCTGTCCACCGGCACCACCACTGCGGAACAAGTCCCAGCTTATCTTTGACGGGTCAACGAAGACCTCTATGGTATCGTCAACGAGTGGAGTTACGAAGACGCTGGCAAAACTTGTCATACGCTTACCCTGAGCATTGAAAGGCGACACGCGTACCAGACGGTGCACCCCATTCTCACTCTTAAGATAACCATAGGCATATTCGCCTTCAATCTCCATAGTAACAGTTTTTATTCCTGCCTCATCTCCATCCTGAAGGTTGCTGATGGTGCATTTATAATCGTTAGCTTCTGCCCACCGCATATACATACGCATAAGCATCTGAGCCCAGTCCTGGCTTTCCGTACCACCGGCACCACTGTTGATCTTCAGTACACAATCCATCGGGTCCTCCTCCAAGCGGAGCATATTTTTCAACTCGAGCTCTTCAAGGGCAGATATAGCACGGGAATAATCGTCGTCAATCTCACTCTCTTCAATGAGCCCATCTTTATGGAAATCGAAAGCCAGCTGAAGTTCATCAGCAAGAGTGCGCACGTTATTGTACCCATCAATCCATTTCTTAATCGAACGCACCTTCTTCATCTGTTCTTCGGCAGCCTTGGCATCGTTCCAGAAGTCAGGATCCTGAGTACGAAGAAACTCTTCATCGTATTCCATCTTCTTTGCCTCTATGTTAAGATAGTGGTTCAGGGCATCAGCACGCTCCAGAACATTTTTCAGTTGATCGCTTGTTATCATTGTGTCTTATTTTTCTTCTTTTCGTTTATCGTGGTTGTTTCGTATTCGTTATCTCACCCATGCTTCAGGGTTAAGTTTAGTGGTGCCTTTACGCAGCTGGAACTGCAGTATATGGTCGGCAGCCACTGCTCCCAGTGTCTGACCGGCAGAAACCTTCTGTCCACGACTTACGCTGACATTAGCCAGATTGCAGTAAACGGAAATATAGCTTCCATGCCTTACCATGACAACCATCGTTCCGTCGAAACTGAACACGGCACTCACCTCGCCGCTGAATATACACCGTGCCTTGGCTCCTGCCTGCCCTTGGATATTGATACCCTTATTGTCGAGGGTAACATTCTTCAGACCTGAGACATTATACTGTCCGAAATGGCTGATGATACGATAAGAACCTGTGATAGGCATAGGCATCCTGCCTTTATTACTCTCAAAGTTGCCTGATAATTTTCTGTCAGAGTCGTCAGACATGTTGAAGTTGTTCTGGGCATTTTCAGCCTCTTTAGCGCTGGTGTTTGCTGTTTCACTGGCTCTTGCCGATGCTGCTGCATCAGCTTTTGCTGCTTCGGCAACCCTTGCAGCCTCAGCAGCCTCAGCAGCTTTCCTTTTGGCTTCTGCTTCTGCATTTGCCTTGTCCTTTGTGCTGGCTTCAGCGGCTATCTTAGCAGCTTTCTCAGCTTCAGCAGCCTTTCTTGCAGCTTCTTCTTCAGCAGCTTTCTTTCTTGCTGCTGCAGCCTCTGCTGCCTTACGTTTAGCCTCAGCCTCAGCACGCTTACGTGCTGCTGCCTGAGCTGCAGCTTTCTTCTTTGCAGCCTCCTCGGCACGTTTCTTTGCTGCTTCTGCTTCAGCACGCTTACGAGCCTTCTCTATCTCAATGGCTATAAGCTGGTCTATCTTGGCATTCAGCTGAGCACTCTTCTTCCTCTGTTCGGCAAGGACGGATTGTATCTCCTTCTGCTTCTCTTTCAGTGAGTTGACAACAGTCTGTTGCTCACTCTGCTTGTTCTGAAGCTCTTTCTTTTCATTCTGATCCTTTATGAGAAGAGTGTTCTTATTGTTTTTCTTTTCTTCAAGTTCGCCTTTCTTGGTCTCAACCTTCTGGTGAACTTCCTGAAGTTCTATACCTTTCAATTTCTCATATTCAGAATACTCCTTCAGAAATCTGATTCTACGATACATCTCAGAGAAACTGCTGGCGCTGATGATAAAATGCAGACTGCCTTTGTTGCCACGGAAACGCTGCAACCTCTTCATTGCCTGAGCATACTTCTGTTTCCTGTCGCTGAGCTGTATCTCCAGAGTGTCAAGGTCCTTTTTCAGCACTGTGATATTTGAGTTCAAGGTATCAATATCGCGAGCTATCTTGTTGATATTACGTTGCTTACTTTCTATCTCACCATTTAGGACAAGCAGTTTCTGAAGTCTGTTTCTCACATCAGCCTGATTGCTACGCAGTTTGCTTTCTTGCTGAGCGATAGCCTTCTGTACTGTTTTGTTTTCATCACGAAGGCTGTTTATTTCTTTTGTCGATATTGTTGACTTCTCTGTCTTTGAGCTTTTGGAAGTGGTTTTCTTCTTGCTGCTTTTTGTAGTACGACTTTTTGCTGTATTGGTTTTTACAGTGGTTGTTTTAGCCTTTTTGGCTGTGGTCTTGCCTTTTGCAGCGGTTTTGGCCGACGATGCCGTCTTTCTCTGTGCATCGGCAGGAGCACAGAATGTCAGCATCGAAGCACATAAGATGAATATGATATAAATGTATCTCATTGTCCAAGCGATTTGAAAATTTCCTCTACTGTCACTTTTGTATATTTACCAGAGAGGTTAGTTCTTGTTTCCCAATCATTGTCATTATCAGCATCGTTTAATGTTATGTTTGCCTTGATATTGAGATGAGGTGTTTTGATATCAATATCATGCTGCATAGGGAAAAGTCTTTTCGACAGCATCTTGAATGAAGAATATCCCCATGTAAGATGTGATGTTGCTTTCTGTTCATCAGTATATTGAATGGCAACGGAAGTAATCTTGGAATTGTCTTTATCCGTAGTCCAGTCGAAAACTGTTGACTTCATTATACCGGTTTGAGGTTTAACACTCTCCTTCAATGTTATCTTCGGACTCTTGTCTGCGTGGGAAAGGGAGAATGCTGTAAGATTTCCTTCACCGATCTTATTCACACCCGGACAGAACAGTTCATCCCAGAAAAGAGCCTGCAAACTATAGAAGTCCAACCCATTCGATTTAAGAAAATCGATATTATCGTATTTCTCCTTGACATAACGTTTATGAATACGATCGATAATCATAGCATATTCAGGTGTGAATTCCATTCTTGCTGCTTCTATTATCCCTAATGCTACAAGAGAAATCTGTATCACATTATCACGCTGCATCTTCAGACTACCAGAGAGTCCGATACTCTGACCATCCATACCAGCAGAGAACTTCATTTTAGCTGTTATGTTATTGGCATATTGATAGTTGTCTGAAATCTTTCTCAGATAATTGATATCTTCTTTTTCGGATTTCAGTTGGCTTTCTGTGCTTTGTCCATCTTGAAGGACAGTCTTACTTGTCTTACAGCCAGATAGGGCTACTAATAGCATACCGACGATGATTCCAGTGTATATTCTGACTTTCATTTTGTAAAATATTTCCTATATCTTATTTTCTTTGCCAGGATTTTATCGTTTGGCAATAACTCCTGCGCTTTCATCCATAGACTAACAGCTCCATCGACATCATCATTATGATAATATATGTCACCAGCATGCAGCAGTATTTCTGCGTTCACAGTAATGGTATCCATATGCTCCATAGCCTTGTCGATATATATCTCTGCTTCAGCATATCGTTTCAGCTTGAAAAGTATCCATGCGTAGGTATCCAGATATGTTGAGTTTTCAGGTTCTGCCTTTATTGTCTTGTAACTCATCTTTTCGGCCTTGTCAAGCTCTTTCTCTTCAAGGCTCAGATAATAAGCGTAGTTGTTCAGGCAGCCTATATTATCTTCTTTCCATTGCAGACAAGAGTCATAAGCAGCATAAGCAGCTTTCTTCTTGCCTTCCTGATAATACAGATCTCCGAGCAAAGTATAGAAATCAGAAACAATATCTGCGTTACTTTCTTTGGTTATCGTGCTCAGTCCACGTTGGAAGATATCAATGGCCACATCATTGTTTTTCTTCTGATAGTTTGAGATACCTTCATAGTAGTAATACAGCATCTCGTCAGGTTGATATTGTCGAGCTTCATGGCACAAGGAAATCACCTTGTCATAATCTTTCTGATCCCAGGCGTAAGATATCAGTTGCACTCGGGCATCATTATTATCGGGTTCCAGCTGCAATATCTCTTCAAATACCGGCCGGATGGAATCTTCAGGCATCTGGATGGATTGCATGTAATAAGCATATACGAGGTGCACTATAGCATCCTGTTTGGAGTTGGAAAATACCGACCGGAACAATTGCAGTATCTCTGTGCTGTCCTTGTTTTCTTTGTTGTTTTCTGATATTGTCCATCTTAGCAACTGCACTTTCGTTTCCGGTTTAATGGAGCTGTTGCTAAGCATATCACGCATCTGCCGGTATGAGTTTTCTTTCTCATTATTTGCCAGATAATAACTATATCTTGACATCTGTGCCGAGATGTTGAGAGGTTCTTTTATGAGTACACTGTCGTAAATGGCAAGAGCTTCTTCCTTGCGGTCGTGCTGAGCATAATAGTCTCCCAGCAGCACCTGATAATTCAGGTCGTTGAAATAAGTGTTGGCAAGTAGTTGCAGTTCATCAAGAGCCTCTTTGTCCTTTTTCTGTTGAAGATAAATCTGATACTTAGTCATCGACAGTCGCTCACTCTTGCCGTCGAGTATTTCCAACTTGTTCAGTGCCCAGATCGCCTTGTCGTAATTCTCTGAGATGGTGCCGAGCTTCACAAGTTTTTCGAGCACATCACCTCTCTCATGGTCATTATTGTATATTTGTTCATAAGCAGTTATTGCACGCTGGTATTCCTTGTCCTGTATGCAATATTCTGCTATCATCTCCTGATAGTACGCATTGCCTGGCGCCAATTCTCCGGCTCTTATCATCGCCTCTTTTGATTTCCCGGCCTCTTTAAGGTTATAATAGTATTTTGACAGCAAATACCAAACCTCAGCAGAATTAGGGTTCATCTTCAGGCATTGTCTCAGTAGGTCGAAAGAACCGGCATAGTTGCCCTTTTCCTGCTGGCATTCCGCCTCCAGGAAATAATACTGGAACCTATCCTGCAGCAATAGGGAATCCACCTCTTCAACATTCTGTGAAGAAGCAGTCAGCGGAATCAGTCCGAACATCAATATGGTGAGCAACCTATATATCATGCTTCAATTGCCTAAAATACTCAGAACTCCTTGAACATAATTCTAGATTTTTCTAGATTTTCCAGAACTTTCTAGATTAAACTCCTTAAACTCTTTATCGTCCTGTATGTCCGAAACCACCTGCACCGCGTTCTGTTTCGTCGAGCACCTCCACCTCTTGCAGGTCGGCCTGCTCATAGCGTGCTATAATCATCTGGGCAATTCGTTCACCATCTTCAACCGTGAAGTCCTTATTGCTGAGGTTGATAAGTATGATACCAATCTCTCCCCTATAGTCGGCATCAATGGTGCCAGGAGCATTGACGATAGAGATACCCTTTTTCAGTGCCAGTCCGCTGCGTGGCCTTATCTGCGCCTCATAGCCTTCGGGCAAGGCTATATATAAGCCAGTGTGGATGAGGGCTCTTTCGAGAGGTTTAAGCACTATCGGCTCATCAAGGTTAGCCCTTAAGTCCATACCGGCACTCAATGGTGTTGCATACTCAGGAAGAGCATGTTTACTCTTGTTTATAATCTGGATTTTTACCATAGTTTGGATTTTTGCCTTTGAATATGCAAAGGTAAGACTTTTTGAGGTTACAGGCTTATGAGGCTATAAGGTTATAAGGATTTTTATGATTTTTTAAGAAAAAAATCAATAAAAAACATGCATCATGTATCTTTCTTATCTGTATTTTCCTACCTTTGCAACGTGATGGGAATACTTTATGTTGTTCCGACTCCTGTCGGTAATCTTGAGGACATGACATTCCGTGCCATACGGATTCTCAAAGAGGCAGACCTTGTGTTGGCAGAAGACACTCGCACATCGAGTGTGCTTCTGAATCATTATGACATAAAGGCTCATCTTGTTTCCCATCATAAGTTCAATGAGCATCAAACCACAGCCGGTGTTGTGGAACAGTTGAAATCAGGTCTTACCATTGCCCTTATCAGTGACGCCGGCACTCCGGGAATCAGCGATCCCGGTTTCTTTCTTGTCAGGGAAGCTGTTGCTGCAGGAATTGATGTTCAGTGTCTGCCTGGACCCACAGCCTTTGTCCCGGCATTGGTATCTTCCGGTCTTCCTGACGACAGATTCTGCTTCGAAGGTTTCCTCCCACAGAAGAAAGGTCGTCAGAGCAGGATACTCTCCCTGGCCGCAGAAACGCGGACAATGATTTTCTACGAATCCCCCTACCGTCTGCTGAAAGCATTGCAGCAGTTTGCCGAGGTGTTTGGAATGGAACGCAGGGTGTGCGTATGTCGGGAAATCTCTAAGGTGCATGAAGAGTGTGTACGTGGAACGTTGGAGGAGGTTATAGCCCATTTCACACAAACAGAACCGAAAGGCGAGATTGTAATCATTGTTCAGGGCTGTGATGAAGTCAAGGGTGCAGATAAGAAAACAAGTAAACAAACAAAAACAGACATATAGGCATGAAAAAGCTGTATTTACTTATTATTGTTGCAGTTGCATTTATTGCATGTAAGGACAACACAAACCGAGTGCAGATACCTGCGGATAGCAAGACCGACTCTCTCTATAACGTAATCTCCCAGAAAGACAATGAACTGAACGATATGATGGGCACCCTGAACGAGATTCAGGATGTGTTCCGCAGCATCAATGCTGCTGAAGACAGGGTGACGCTTGCCAATACCGGCGAGAGCTCAAACCGCAAAGCTATGATTATGGAGAACATGGAATTTATCCAGAACAAGATGCAGCAGAACCGTCAGCTGATAAGCAAACTCCAGCAGCAGATAAGGGAAAGCTCGTATGAGAGCGAACAGCTGAGAAAGACCGTTACCAACCTGCTCACCCAGTTGGCTGATAAAGATGAGCAGCTTAAGGTGCTGAGAGCACAACTTGAAAGCAAAGATATCAGGATTCAGGAATTAGACGAGACTGTGGCCAAAATCAGCGACGACCTGACAACGGTAAGCGCAGAAAGCAGCGAGAAGTCAAACACCATCATAGATAGGAACAACACCATCTCCCAGCAGGACAAACAGCTCAACACAGCATATTTCGTGTTTGGCACAAAGAAAGAACTGCAGGAGCAGGGTATCTTGGAGAATGGCAAACTATCATTCTCAAACTTCAACAGAGACTACTTCACAAAAATAGACATAAGAGTGGATACTGAGATAAAGCTCTATTCAAAATCTGTCAAGGTGCTGTCTCATCATCCGTCAAGCGCCTACACTCTGACTCCTGATTCCAAGAAGCAATACATACTCCGAATCACCGATCCAGAGAATTTCTGGAGCACAAGCAAATACCTTGTCATCGTGGTGAAATAAAGCCAGCTATTTCTCCTTCAGCACATACCTCTTGTAGTAGGATATCACTATCGTTGTCAGTGGAAGGGCAACGATAAGTCCGATGAATCCCAGCAACATACCCCACACCGAGAGTGAGAGGAATATTATGGCAGGGTTGAGGTTCATGGCTTTTCCCATAATCTTAGGGGTAACAAACATGTCGCATATTATCTGCACCACTATGAATACCACCAGTGCCGAGAGCAGTATCAGCCAGAAGTTCTGATGTGTGTCGGCAGCTTTCAGCAATGCCAGGAAGAGTGTTGGTATGAGTGCCAGGGTATGCAGATAAGGCACCATGTTCATGATACCTATCATGAGAGCCAGACCTATTGCCATAGGGAAATCAATGATGGTGAAACCAATGGCAAACAGACAGGCCATACATAGCGACACAAGTGCCTGTCCACGGAAATAATTGTTCATTGCCTTTTCAACATCCTTGAATATCTCTCTCGAGACAGAGCGTTTGCCAGCCGGAAACAGTTTCAGGAATTTCTGTTTCAGTTCTTCATAGTCGCAAAGGATGAAAAACATATACAGTATAGCGATGCACGAAGCCAAAACTCCCGCAATGGCATGGAAAGTCTTGCCAAGGAAGGTGAACACATGTGCAGCAACATCTTTCACCACCTTGTCAACCTCAGTGCGTTCAAGCATCGATTGCACATTGTCTTCCGTAATATTTTCCTGCAGCCACACCTGTATGTCGGCAGGCAGTTCTTTGAGCTGGTCGTTAGATGATATGTAATCAGATATAAGGTCCTTGAACTTAACCATCTGCTCATACATAGGCTCGCTGATAATATAAACCACTCCGCTTATTACAGCCAGGCAAAATACTATAGCCGCCAGAATAGATATAAACCGGTAGTGGAAGTGCAGCCTCTTCTGAATGAAGATAACCATAGGATATAGCAGATAGGCCAGCAGCCACCCCACAACAAAAGGCAGCAACACACCACTGAGGATATTCATCAGCCATACTGCTGCCAGCACTATCAGTCCGATGAATGCCCAACGTATAAACTTATCGTAAGGAACTTTGCCGTTTGGCTTATCTATTGCAGTCAACATATCTTGTGTATCCATAGTCATGACGAATAATAGTTTATGATTTATTTTCTATGCATTTCCTGTAACATTCACGGCACAGAGGTTCATACTCCAGTGTCTCACCGAGCAGCACACGCTTGTCGTTATCAACAAGCCTGTGGCTGATATATGCCAGATTGCCACATTTCACACATATGGCATGCACCTTTGTCACCTCATCGGCAATGGCACACAGTCCGGGAATAGGACCGAAAGGAACACCACGGAAGTCCATATCCAGTCCGGCAATAATCACTCTTACGCCAGCATTTGCCAACTGGTTGCATACATCAACAAGTCCCTCATCCAGAAACTGAGCCTCATCGATACCTATCACATCCACATCGCTTGCCAGCAGGAGAATAGCTGCCGACGAGTCAACGGGAGTGGAGTGGATGGTGTTATGATCATGACTCACCACATCCTCTTCCGAGTAGCGTACATCTATCCCAGGCTTGAAAATCTCAACTTTCTGCTTGGCAAACTTTGCTCTTTTCAGACGCCGTATCAACTCTTCGGTCTTTCCTGAGAACATAGAGCCACATATAACCTCTATCCTTCCCGGACGATACGACTCACCCTGTGCATTGGTATTCATACAAATTTATGGTATTTCATTTTTATGTCGTTGATATATTTTCTTGTCAGCGCTGAGGCCTCCTCCTTCTTGCAGATAAGCAGCACCTCGCCATCATCCACAACGATATAGTCTTCCAATCCATTGGCAACAAGCAGCTTTCCATCAGGAATCTTGATGATGTTGCTCTTGCAATTGTCGAGTATAGCCTTCGACTCCAGAATAACATTATCATCCCTGTCTTTCGGCATCTGCTCATATATATTGTTCCACGTGCCAAGGTCTGCCCAGCCAAATTCACCGGTAAGCACATACACCTCGTCGGACTTCTCCAGCACACCATGGTCTATGCTCACGTTAGGATAGGCCGAGTAGTTGTCTTTCATGAACTCATCTTCCTCCTCACGCGTTAAGTTCGGATTTTCCTTCTTTATATTGCGGAACACGGTAGGCAACACACGATCCACAGCGTTGAGTATCCCCCTCACAGAGCTTATGAATATTCCGGTGTTCCAGAAGAACTCTCCTGTGCTGATAAACATCTCGGCAAACTCAGGCGACGGCTTTTCGGTGAATGATTTCACTCTGAAGATATTACCCCCTTTATCTGATTGCTGGACTTCGCCAATCTGTATGTATCCATATTCCGTTTCCGGACGTGTAGCCTTCACACCCAGTGTGAGCAGACGGTCGGTATCGTTGACAAATGCAATTGCTTCGCTGATGTTCCGATGGAACAGTTCCTCATTAATCACCATAGTGTCGGCAGGTGTGACCACTATATTTGCATCTCCCTCTATCTCCTTTATACGATGGGCTGTCCACGCTATACATGGTGCCGTATTTCTCTGTACTGGCTCAATAACTATATTCTCCCTGAGGATATCAGGAACCTGCTCTCGCACTATATCGACATATTCTTCATTAGTGGTTATGAAGATGTTTTCCTTTGGAAAGATAGAGCTGAATCGCTCCATGGTGAGCTGCAAAGGAGTTTTCCCCATGCCAAAGAGATCAATAAACTGCTTTGGCCTGTCCTCTCTGCTGAAAGGCCACAATCGTCGGCCCTTACCGCCAGCTAGTATAATACAATAATTACTGTTCATGGTTTGTTTTGGTTAGTTGAAATTAAATAAATAGGAGCCGCTGCCCACTTTATAGGTTTCTTCTGGCGTAACGATATCTGCATCGCAGCCAACGGGTATTGTAACCCTTATCTCTTTATTGTTAGTATGTTTGTTCTTTTCAATCTTCACCGACACCTGTCCGTAGATGGTCTCAGTTGATGCCGACAGCTCTGTCATCTCCTCTGGCATATATGGCTGAATAACGAGATGCCTCATGCCGTAGGTGCCTTCTTTCTGTCGTATTCCGGCAAGCGAGGTGAAAAACCATTCATCAATCTGTCCCATCATGAAATGATTCCACGAACTGCCATGACGCGGATCCCACTGCTCTGTCAGCGTGGTGGCACCGAACTTGAGCTGGTAACCATAGCCTGGTGCTTCATCATGGTTGAACATCTCATACACAATATCGTTCCTGCCATTCTGTGCCAGTGCCTGTATGAGATAGCGGTTGCCCACATCACCCGTTGTCAACCTGTTGCCATGCTTCCTGATATCAGCAATAAGCGTTTCCAGCACTGCCTCCTTGTTCTCTCCGCAGATGCCAAGGAATAGCGGCAAGGCATTGGCGCACTGTGAACCCCAGGCGTAAGAGCAGGAGTCAGCACGATAGAATTCCTCGTTGAAGCGCTTCGTAACGGTGTCGCAGAGCGTATGATAATATGCAGAGTCTGCCTTCTGTCCTGTCATCACAGCTGCTCTCTGCATTATCTGCAGATTGTAGATATAGTGAGCGGTGGCAACAAGAGCAATTGGCGTGTTCTTGCTGAAACCAGACCTGCCACCATCATAGTCGTACCAGTCTCCCAGACCATAGTCAAGTATATGATTATCAGCCCTTGATGCCAGATAGTCCATATAGCGTTTCATCGACTGGTAGTTATTGGTGATAAGAGTGCTGTCGCCATATTGCTCATAGTACATATATGGCAGGATGACGAGGGTGGAACTCCATTCCGGTGAGTCGTCGAATGGACTCACTACCTCTGGTGTTGCTGGGTTAGAGAACACAGTATATTGTGGGGCCGTTGTTGGCACCATGCCATTATCTTTCTGAGTGTCAGTGATGTCGCGGATAATCTTCGGAACAAAGGTGGTGAGGTTGTAGTTGTAGAGCAGACTCTTTCCGTTGAGATGATCCTGCTCCAGCCAGCCGAGTTTCTCGCGGTGTGGACAGTCGGAAAGCACAGCCTGCATATTGCTGCGTTCGGCTCGTTCTATCAGCCGGTGGGTCTTGTTGAAAAGGTCGTTGCTGCAATGGAAACGGCTAACCTCTTCCGCTGAGTTATAGATGAAACAGCTGTTCAGTGCATAGACAACAGGCAGGTTGTTCGGGTTCGGTTCACCCTGCATCACAACACCTTCCAGCTGGATATATCGGAATCCGTAGTATGAGAACCGTGGATGCCAGGTATCTCTGCCATCACCCTTGAGGGTGTATTCATAGTAGTGTGGCCTACCGGTTTGTTTCTGGTCGCAGAGACCATTGTCGCCGAGTTTCTCACTTACGTACATTCTGACTGTCTGTCCACGCTTACCGGAAAGGCTAATCTCAGGGAATCCTGCCAGGTTCTGCCCCATATCGGCAACTATAATGCCGCTTTCAGCATTTCTGACACGGAAATCCACTGCCGGATAGCGCTCCATAATCTTTATTGGTGGAGCCATCTGTGGGGTGAGCTTACCTTCCGGCTCTTCCACAATCCTGACTTTATACCATTCCTGATCCGTTTCTTTTCTGGCATCGTAGCTCTCGCCACCATAGATACTGTTGAAGGTGATAGCCGACAGGCACCATTTCCAACTTTCATCGCTCTGTACCACTTGTGATGTCCCGTCAGTGTAGTGTATCTCCATGCGGAGCAGTAGCTTTGGTGTGCCAAAGCTCATCTGCAGTTTGGAATATCGGTTGCCACGCTGCACATTATAGAAACCATTGCCCAAGAGCACAGAGATGGTGTTAGCCCCAGAACGCAGTTGGGAGGTTACGTCGTAGGTGTTGTAATACACGGTCTTGGTGTATTCGCTCCAAAGTGGTGCCAACTCACTGTCGCCAACTTTCACACCATTGATATCCAGCTCATAGAAGCCCAGTCCGCAGACATGGACTATAGCGTCGGCAATATCTTTCTTCAGGCGAAACCTGTTTTGCAGCATGATGCTTTTCGAGGACAGTGTGTCCACATCCTTCCAGGCATTCTTGAAATAGTCTTTCTTGAACACCGCATTGGAATATCGTCCTTCCGGTATCCTGGCTTCCTCTTTGCTTATGGTGCCTATCCACTTGGCATCGATCTTCTTTGGCATGACGCGAAGCACTTGCGGAGCACTCCACAGTGATACATCGTCTTCGCTATCCCACACCCTTACCTGCCACGTGTAGCCGTAGCGGTTCTCTACCAGTTCCGGCAGGTGGATAAACTGGCTTTCTGAGCCCTGTATCTTATCTGTGTAGTATAGTGTGTCGTTGGTCACTCTCTCACGCAAGAGAATCTGATAGGCTGTCTGATGGTCCTCATTTCTTGCCGATGTCATCTGCCACCCCACAACAGCATCACCCACAACCAGCGCCATCCCCTGCTGATAGTTGCAGGTGGTCTTGGTGATGGTTATAGCGCTGACACTGGTCAGCCACCAACAGCAGAGTATAAGAAATAAGTATCTTTTCAAGTCGAATAGGGGTTCTTTTCTGTTTGGATATTACAATAACGCACTATTTGCGGTTTTATTTTATCTGTGATGAAATTTTTCCGCCAGATATTGATGCTTCCACTGTTCTGCCATCTGTGGCGTGGAGGCGGAACTGGCAGTCGCAGTCCTTTGGCCAGCATGGGAAGAGCATCAGCTCACCGTCGGGTTTTTCCTGCAGCAGCATATCCTGCAGACCCACCATGGCAGCACCGCCCTTGTTGAAGTCCGGTGTCCAGTCGAAACCTCTGTCGAAGAACACAGGGAAGCGGAACGGGCCGTTCTGCCATTTCTCGGTGTTTATCTTCACAGCCTCTTCGAGCAGTCCCAGATCGGCAGCCCATATATTATCCTGCTTCCATCCCTTAGGTGAGTGCATGGCAATGGCCTGCGGGTCTTTGAGGTATGTGTTGCGGGCTATCTCGATGCCCGGGCGCCCTAATCCATATATCCTCCACGGGAATACGGGATAGAGCTGTGGTGTCTCCTCGTTCTGTATGCGGTCCCAGGCAATGGCTGGGGCTATGCAACTGTCGCCATTGATGGTGGTGAGCGGTATGTCGGGTATTCGGCTCAGCATGGTGGAATCTCTCAGAGCCGACTCTGGGCATACCTCTGCCCATGTTGTGAGCACAGTCCTCAGGGCAGCTATCGTGGATGTTGGGTTGTAAGCCATCTTGTAGGTCTCGGCACCGGAACCTGGGAAGATGGTGAGCTTGCCTTTGTCGTTGAGGGCTTTCATGCCGCGCTGCTTGGCAAGATACTGATAGTGGAGGTCGAAGAACTTCACGCATTGCGAGATGAGTTCCTCATAAGGGGTGATGTCGAAACTCTTGTCGTATTTATGTGCCAGGAGAATCATCTGGCAGAACTCCAGACTGGTGTCCCAGACATATTCCAGCCATGCATTCTTCTCTGTGCCGTAGTCGTCGCCGTCCTTATGCTTGCCAAACTCGGCAGGATTAGGCAGACCGAAATTCTCTATCTGCTCGGTGAACGATGCTCCGTCGTGCCCCCAGTTGTGCTGTGTGCGGGCCACGGCATTTGGCAGCATGCGGCGGTAGGTGTCAAACTGGCACTTCATCATATCCGTGTCGCCACTCTTGAGCATTGGCCAGTAGATGAGTCGCTGGTTCTGGGCAGTCATCGTGCCGCCACCCCAGCAGCGGAAGTCGGGGGTGACAGGTCGGCTGTTGTCGGTGAACACGGGGTCGAAGGTGAAGAGGGCACCGTTGAACTTGGTTGGCCACTCTCCGTAGGCGTTGCAGCCCAGCATATAGCGGAACAGCTCGTAGTTGCGAACCATGGTGAGCAGTTTCTTATCTGAGTTTGCGCCAACTCTGATGTAGCTCCTCTGCCAATACTGATGCCACCAAGCAGCACAACGTTTCTTTGATGCAGCAGCCGTGATGGTGTTCTGAGAACTTGCCTGTGCAAGGCTTATTCTTACGATGGAATGGCGTGTTTTTGCATTTCTATAGTTATAGGCACGATAGTCGGTGTCCACATATTTTCCGTCGGTGGTGCCGGCGTATTGGAATCCTGGTGCAGAGATAGTGCCGCCCCATCTCAAGCCCCCAATAGGGTTGTAGAGCTTATCCTTGATGGCTGTGAGGTGTTCGTAGTCCACGGTATAGTCGAAGACGGTCTCTTTCCGGTTCTGATGCCAGAAGGTGAGCAGGCTCTTCTCCGGCTTTATGGAGTCGGCAAAGGTGTAGCAGTCCTTAGGCAACAGCCATTTCCATGTGCATTGCTGTTCTTCGCTCTTTGTGATAAGGCGGTCGCGGTAGCGCCAACTCTCGTAGGAAAGCGTCTGTTCGGTCTTCAGGGCATTGTCGATATCGAGGAAGACGGTAGGTTCAAACACATCGGCCCAGATACGGATGCTGACGCCTTTCCCCTTGATATACATGGCACCGTCGGCCAGGCACAGCGTCTGCGAGAAGTTGTCGGCAAAAGGATTGCCGTCGATATGCAGGCGCATACGTCCGGCTTTCAGCAGGGTGTTGTTCTCGTCGAAGAAGCCACTTCGTGAGATGTAGAACAGCAGGTCGCCATCCTCCACCCACACGTTGAGGCCCACGTCGTGACCACCACACGGCATCGATTCCGAAGAATTTCTGCTCTGCGAAGTCCACGTATAATCCTCAGGCAAGTAATCACTGCTACGGTCAGCCCATGCCTCAGCCGCAGCTGCCAGCAAAAGAAAAACAGCAAGACCGAAAAGTCTGCTTCTGTAAGTAAAAGATTGTATCATAATGCAAAGGTAATTAAAATTTTCTTATTTTCATCACATGAAGAGAGAGGTGATGGCTTTTTTTAAGTTTTTTTTATAATCTCACACTTATCACCCCATCTCTAAGTCATGGTGTAGCTTTAGGGCAAAGGTAGAGCAAAAGTATTATATCCGTCACAAAAAAAGTGCTTTTAACATTCTTTAGCGCATATTTTCCGCTATATACACACTATATACACACTATATACACACTATATACACACTGTTTTAGTGTGTATATAGTGTGTATATAGTGTGTATGGAGTGTGTATATAGTGTGTATGTCGCGAAGAAGATGCGAAGAAGAAGCGAAGAATTTGCGATGATGAAACGAACAATTATCGGAGGGAAAAGTGGCTTTTTTGTGGGAAGGTTACTCAAAAGGCAGTTCGAGCTGTGTGGTTCCTGTCAGGTTGTAGGTGCGGCGGTGGTAGGGGCTGATGCCAAACTGGCGTATAGCCTGCCGGTGTGCCTTTGTGGGGTAGCCTTTGTTTTTCTTCCATTCATACATAGGGTATTCTTCAGCCAGGGCATTCATATAATCGTCGCGATATGTCTTTGCCAGTATGCTTGCTGCTGCTATCGACATATATTTCCCGTCGCCTTTGATTATGGTGGTGTATGGTATGTCGTGGTATGGTTTGAATCTGTTGCCGTCAACGATGATAGCTTGCGGTTTCATCGATAGTTTTTCCAATGCGCGGTGCATGGCGAGAATGCTGGCGTTGAGTATGTTGATATGGTCTATTTCCTCTGCTGTGACCACACCCACTGCCCATGCCAGCGCCTCACGTTCTATCACTGGGCGAAGAGCATAGCGCTGCCGCTCGGTGAGCTGTTTGGAGTCGTTGAGAAGTTCGTTGTTGAAGTCTTTTGGCAGTATCACTGCGGCAGCATACACGCTACCAGCCAGACAGCCACGTCCGGCCTCGTCGCAGCCGGCTTCTATGCAGTTTTCATAAAAATAATTTTTCAGCATATCGGTATCTTTAGTTTCTTATGCATTATTCAGAATTTCCATATCACCTGCAGTTCCAGGTCTGTTTTCCTCGACGAACTGATTAGTTGCAGATCCGAACCTATCTCGTCGCGGTTGAAATACTTTGTATGACCGAGTTTGGCCGAGGCTGCCAGCTTGTCTTTCAAGGCATATTGTGCCATAAGTGCCAGTCTGCAGCCTTCACCATAGAAGGAGGGGTAGGAGAAGGTGTAGCTGAGATTTTTCTCGTAGGCATAGACACGGCTCTCGTAGTCGCTGGTGTTGAAATAGCTGGCGGTGAGATACAGTTTTAATGATTTCTCACGTTTGGCTGTTTTGCTGAACCTATGGTTGTATCCTCCACCCTGAGTTATCATGTAGCCTTGCTCTTGGCTGTCGAAACTGACTAGTGTCCCGTTAACCTGTGTACGGAAAGTAAACTTTGGGTTTGAGGAGTAGTCGAAAGTGAATTTCATCCTCTGCTGTATGCGATACCTCAGACCATCGTCGATATCTGAGTCGCGCTGCTTTGCTTTGATCTGATATCTTGCGGTGAAATGGCAGTTTTTTAGCGAACAGGTGGCTTGTATAAGGTTGTCTGTTCCGTAGGCCGACTGAGAGGTGTAGTAGGTGTACGACGGGAAGTAGAACCAGTCTGTGTAGGCTGTGAAGTTCCATTTTGCCGAAGGGTTCCATTGTGCACTGACCAGCACTCCGCTCTCATTCTGCGGACTGCTGTTCTCTGAGAAACTCTTGGCATAGAGCGAATTGTATTTATAGGAATAGAATCTCTGCATAGCCATAAACTTCAGCGAATAGGATGGGCTGTAGGATAGTTTGTTCACTACCGCAAAAGCATTGTCTTTATTCATTGCAGCCTCACCTGAGAGGGACAGTTTCTGTGTTGAGAAACCATAATCAAATCCCATGTTCAGGAAATCAGTTCCCTGAGGGTAGTATTGCTTGTATGGTGTGCTGCTGGTGACTTTTGGCTGCAGTAATCTGTTCAGATGAGAATAAATTGCTGTTGCACCGATGTGGAAGTGCTTGATAGTGAGGTTGATATTTCCTCCAATAGTCTTCTCGTTGGTGTTGCCTTTCTTGCTGAATTCTGTTTCGGTACGGTGGTATCCGGTTGTAACGAAGGCAGATATGGTGTCGGTGCCACTGACGGTGGCGTCGAGGTTGCGGTTTGAAAGAAAAGCACTGATGCGGAGGTTCTTAACCACTTCCACGGTGGCTGCTATGCCGTTGAAATAGTTTGTTGACGATTTTGACGAGTGAGCCCTTATGTTGTTGTTCGACCTTCCCAGACTGGATACCGACGACATCTTGCCGAAGCTCAGACCATTGTTAACCACCAGCCCCATGCCAAACGAAACCTTATAGCAACCTAAGGCAAGGGTTTTCAGTATGCCCTTGTTCTTCATTAGGAAATAGTAGGAGTAATGGTCGTAGCCGGATGAGTTGCGGCCGAAGAACGGTTCGCCGGCATCGTTGGCAGCTACGACACCAAATTTCAGGTAGTTGCCGTAATGGTAGTTGTAGCGCAGGGAGTGCTTGTAGGGGTATCCCAGGTACTCCTCATCATCTCCTGCCCGCTTGTAGAAAGGTATGTTCCCGGTCAGCGCAAGTTCATTCTGGCCATATCTGACGAGGTTGTTCATCGTAGGGAACCTTGACACCACGGAATCTCCCAGGTTGACGAAGTTGAGAAGTAGCTTGCGTGTTTCATATCCCAGAGACTCAATCATTATCAGTTCGCCGAGACTCTTCATCCTGCCATAGCGGGTTATGTAGTATTGGATGTCCTCAATCTGCTGTTCCGAGAGGAAAGGCAGTTGCTGCAGATCTTCCTGCGATGCTGTGTTGATGTTTATGCGGTTGTGGTTCAGATAGTCGAGCATCTCGTAATAGTCCTGCCAGTCGGCATTCTCTATATCTTCCATCTGCGAATAGTTGTCGTAGTCGTCCTGCCAGCTATGCTCACTCTCAATATGCGTATTGTTTTGAAGAGTCTGGGCATAGCCGTAGATGGTTGTTGTCAACAGGCAGAGCAGTATGGTGATTCGCAGGTTCATTGTGCAGCAATTTGTTCTTTTGGCCAGTTCACGAGGAAGAGGTGGTCTGTGGCGCGGGTGAAGGCGGTGTATAGCCAATGTATGTATTCTTCTGTCAGCATGTCGGGGGCAACATATCCTTGGTCGATATACACATGGCTCCATTGTCCGCCTTGCGACTTATGGCAGGTCACCGCGTATGCAAACTTCACCTGCAGTGCGTTGTAGTATTTATCTTGTCTTACCTGCGCCATGACTTCGCGTTGTGTGGCAGGACGGTTAGGCTGAAGGTTATAATCGTCAAGAACGGCATGGAAGAGCCTGTCGCTCTGCTCAGCTGTAAGGGCAGGAGCTTCTGAGGTCAGCGTGTCGAGAAGTATGCGTACCTCGAGCTCATAGTTGTCGTAGTCAGGAAACTGTATGGTGGCATCGGCAAAGGTGAAGCCATACATCTCGTGACAGTTGCGGTAGCGACGCAGTATGGCAACATCACCGTTGGCAATGAACGAGGATAGTTCTGTTGCCGACTGTTCATTCTCCTCCGGAGCAGGGAGCCAGAAATAGTTGTTCTTGACTATCATGAGCATGTCGCCGCTGGAGAGCCGGTCGTCGCAGTCGAGTATCATACGGCGTATTCCTTCGTTGTATATGTTGGCGCGTTTGTTGCTGCGGGTGATGACTATGGTGTTGTCTTTTCCTGCTATGGAATAGCTTTGCGAGAGACTCTCGATAAGGTCGTTGCCGTTGACGAGGTGTATGTCGGGATAGTTCAGATGCACAGGTATTGAGCCCATGCGTATGTTTGTGGCATTGGCAAGGATACCTGATGTGGCAGCCTGGCGGAGAACCTGTGTCAGGTTGGCCTCGAAGACCTCCAGACCATAGTCTTGCAGTGAGGCTGGAGAGAGTGCCGGACTTTCTGTCTCGCCTACCGGAGGCAACTGGGCTTGGTCGCCCATGAAGAGTATACGGCATTGACGGCCTTGTTCATAAACATATTGTATGAGGTCGTCGAGAAGTTGACCGGAGGCTATCATCGACGACTCGTCGATGATGAACAGCGTGTAGCGGCTCTTGTTGAAGTTGAGTGTGAAAGCAGGCTGGTCGCTGTCTAAGGATGTCTGCTTGTATATGCGTCGGTGTATGGTGAAGGCTTGCTGACCGGAATAGAGTGAGAATACCTTAGCTGCGCGACCTGTAGGGGCTAGCAGACAGGTGTTCTGCGACAGGGCTTTCAAGGCACTGACGAAACCGCTGGCAAGGGTTGTCTTGCCGGTTCCGGCACAACCACGGAGTATCATTGTGGTGTAGGGCTGGCGGGAATACAGAAAGTGAGAGAAGGTGCTTATGGCATCCTTCTGTTCGTCAGTGGGCTGCATGCCGTGACTATCAAAATACTGCATTACCAGGCGGTTTACCATGGGGCTAATAGGGCTAATAGGGCTAATGGGGCTAATGGGACTAATGGGACTTATGGGGCTGATTGGTCTAATGGGGCTGATTGGTCTAATGGGGCTGATGGGACCTTTTTCTTGAAGATGCTGAAGTTCACTGAGCCGTATGTGCGGTGGTCAATGAGATGTGGATGGTTGGAGAAATCATGGTCTTTGCCATGTTCGAGAATGAAGATGGAGTCGTCGTCTGTCAATAGTCCACTGTTGATCACAAGGTCGGGGAGTTCGGCAAGGTTGGGGAGTGCATATGGCGGGTCGGCAAAGACGAGATTGAATTTCAGACGGCATTTCTTTATGAACAGGTACACATCGGCTCTGATGGCAGTGGCAGCTTTGTCGCCAAGCTTGTCAAGGCAGGAGGTTATGAAACGGTGATGGTCGCGGTCTTTCTCAATGCTGACAACCTGTTTGCAGCCGCGTGAGAGTAGTTCCAGGGTGATGCTTCCCGTGCCAGAGAACAGGTCGAGGGCGGTGCTGTCGTCAAGGTCGGTGTACTGTCTGAGAACATTGAAAAGATTCTCTTTTGCAAAGTCTGTTGTGGGCCGCGCTTTGAAAGTGCGGGGTATCTCAAAAGAACGGCCTTTGTATTTTCCAGTTATTATGCGCATATGCTATGCATTTATTATGCTGTTTGCGATGAGACAGATGAGTAAAATCACGATAATCGTGAGGATTATGTTTATGATTTTCAGATGTTGCTGTTTAATTTTCATGTTCGTTTTCTTTTTGTTCAGAACAATGGTGAAAGCATTCTTATTATCGACTGCCACAGACGTGGGACGAAATTGCGTATCGTTGGTGGACCTGCTGCTGCCATCTGCTGCGGGTTCATGAGTTGTGATTCCTTTATGTGGCTGAGGAAAATCTCCTTGAATTGGAGGGCAAGTTCGTTGTTGTAGATTATAGCGTTTACTTCCATGTTGTTTTCAAAACTGCGAGAGTCAATATTTGCCGAACCCACCGAGGAAATTTCGTCGTCGCATACAAGAAGTTTGGAATGGTTGAAACCGGCTTTGTAGAGGTATATCTTGACTCCACTCTTCTGCACTTCCGGGAAGAATGATCGTGAGGCCTGTTCTACGAAAGTGTTATCACCCTTCTCTGGTATGATGATGCGGACATCGACTCCTGAAAGTGCAGCAATCTGCATGGCACTGATGACTTCCTGAGTAGGAAGAAAATAAGGAGTTTCCATATAGACATATTGGCGTGCCTGATTGAGGATCTTGATGTATCCCTGCATTATGTTAGGCCATTTATCGGCACAACTGCTGGTAACTATCTGTATGCAGCAGTCGTTGCTGATGCCATCATGTGATGGGTAGTAGTTCTTGCCTGACAGCAAAGTGCGGTCCATATAGAACCAGTCCTGCAGGAAAACACTCTGGATGCCATAAACGGCATTGCCAGTGATGCAGAGGTGCAGGTCGGTCCATGAGGTGCCGTTGTTGCCGTGGATATAACGGTCGGCAATGTTCATGCCGCCGATATAGCCTTTCTTGCCATCTATGACGCATATCTTGCGGTGGTTGCGATAGTTCATCTTGCTGGTGAACAATGGAAAGAAGACTGGAAGGAATGATTTGGCTTCAACACCATCGAGCCGCATCTGTTCAAAGAACCGCTTTGGCACTCTCCAGCAACCCACATCATCGTAGAGAAGCCTGACTTCAACACCCTGTCGGGCTTTCGTCCGGAGGATGTCAGCAATGCGGTTGCCTATCTCATCGTTCTCAAAGATATATGTCTCAAGATGTATGTGCTTCTCTGCCGTTGAGAGTGCTGATAGCAGGGATGAGAAGAATGCATCACCATTGCTGAATATCTCAACATCGTTGTTGCAGAAAGGCAATGCCATGTCCTGATGGACAAACATCTGCAGCAATCCTCTGTGTTTTTGCGGAAGGAAGGATGTGTCCTGAGCCTGAAACTCTTCCAGCGACTGTTTGCGCAGTTGCGAAAGAGTCTGCCGACGGAGAAGGCGCTTGCGGGTGTTCTGCCCGAAGAAGAAATACAGAATTATGCCAATGACCGGAAGGTAGCACAATAGCAGTAGCCAGGCAAATGTCTTTACCGGCTCTTTCCTATCGAGAAGGACTGCTATCACCGTACCTATGCACAGCACAAAGTAGATGACGAGTACAAGCCAATGCACATAAATCATGACGCAAAGGTACGAAAAACGATGATGAAAACGATGACGAAAACAGAAACGGGAGCAAAAAGAAGCGCTTATTTAAGTTTTTTTAAGAAACATATTAAAAAATCTCTATTCTCCGGACTTTCTACTCTAAACTTTTTGTTATCTTTGCAGCCAAAATATACAAACTCAAAAAAACAGTAATTATGGATTTAGTCGATGTCAATGGTAAAAAGTTCAAGATTTCTATTCCAGCTGAGGAAATCAAGCAGCGTGTGAAATCTCTTGGTGAACAGATCAGTAAGGATTATGCTGGTAAGAATCCTCTCTTTCTGGCAGTGCTCAATGGGTCGTTTGTTTTTGCTGCCGATCTTTACAGAGAGATCAGTATCCCGAGCGAGATATCTTTTGTGAAACTGGCTTCTTATCAGGGTGTAACCTCGACAGGTACAATCAGTGAGGTTATAGGTATAAACGAGGAGCTTACAAACCGTCACCTCATTATTGTTGAGGATATCGTTGATACTGGCTATACCATGCAGCATATGCTGGAAACGTTGGGCACGAGGAGTCCGGCTTCGATAAGAATATGCTCTCTGCTGACAAAACCTGAGAAGTTGCAGGTGCCGATAGATATTGACTATGTGGCATTCAAGATTCCTAACCTCTTTGTGGTGGGATATGGTCTGGACTATGACCAGCAGGGCCGCAACCTCAAGGATATTTATACGATAGTAGATTAACACACAATAGGAAAAATGAAGAACATAATTATTTTTGGTGCCCCTGGTTCAGGCAAGGGCACTTATAGTGCTGAGATTGCCGAGAGGTATGGTATGAAGCACATTTCGACAGGCGATGTACTCCGTGAGGAGATAGCATCAAAGTCAGAGAAAGGGCAGGTTATTGCCTCGATAATAAACAAGGGCAACCTTATACCAGACGATATGATGCTGGATATCCTTGTTGATGTAATAGACCGTACAGACGACCACAATGGTGTTATCTTTGATGGTTATCCACGCACCATCCCTCAGGCAGAGGCTATGAAGGAACTCTTTGCAAAGCGCAATGAGGATATGGGTGTGATGATAGAACTGATTGTTGATGAGGAAACCTTGATGCAGCGCCTGCTGGCAAGAGCTGAGAAAGAAGGTCGTGCCGACGATAATGCTGAGACGATAAAAGCACGCTTTGCTGTTTATCACAAGCAGACGGAACCTCTTGCAGAGTGGTTTGATAAGGAAGGAATGCTGCACACCTTTACATGGAAGGGTTCAAAGGATAAGATGATTGGTGAGATTTTCAACTTCCTTGACAGTATAGACAAATAGTATCGTGGAGAGTAACTTTATAGACTATGTGAGGATTCATTGCCGCTCAGGAAAGGGTGGTAAGGGGTCCATGCATCTCAGGCATGTAAAATATCAACCTAACGGTGGTCCGGATGGTGGTGATGGCGGTCGCGGAGGTAGCATATACCTGCGTGGCAATCATAACTATTGGACTTTGCTGCATCTGAAATATCAGAAACACGTCTTTGCCGAACATGGTGGTAATGGTGGCAGGGATAAATGCCATGGTACTGACGGCAAGGATATATATATCGATGTGCCATGTGGCACTGTTGTCTATAATGCAGAAACGGGAAAGTATGTCTGCGATGTTACCGAAGATGGTCAGGTGGTGCTGCTGCTGAAAGGTGGACGTGGAGGAATGGGCAACTATCAGTTCCGCACCGCTACAAATCAGGCTCCACGTTATGCTCAGCCGGGAGAACCTATGCAGGAGATGACCGTTGTTATGGAACTCAAACTCCTTGCCGATGTCGGACTGGTGGGCTTCCCTAATGCGGGTAAGAGCACCTTGCTTTCCACATTGTCGTCAGCACGGCCTAAGATAGCCAACTATCCTTTTACCACCCTCGAACCGTCGTTGGGAATAGTTGCATACAGGGATAATAAATCGTTTGTTATGGCTGATATCCCTGGCATCATAGAAGGTGCCAGCGAGGGTAAGGGATTGGGATTGAGGTTCCTGCGACATATAGAACGCAACTCCTTGCTGTTGTTTATGGTTCCCGGCGATACCGACGATATCAAGAAGGAATACGAGATATTGCTCAACGAACTCAAACAGTTCAATCCCGAGATGCTGGCAAAACACAGAGTGCTGGCAGTTACGAAATGTGACCTTCTTGACGAGGAACTTATAGAGATGCTCAAGGATACTTTGCCTGATGATCTTCCTGTTGTCTTCATATCGTCTGTTGCGCAAATGGGCCTTGATGATCTCAAGGATGTGCTATGGAGGGAACTGAACAGTGAGAGCAACAAGGTTGAAGGCATAATCTCGAAAGAGAATCTCATACATAGAGACAAGGACTTTGGAGATCCTGATGAGTTGAGATATTTTGATGATGATGACGACGACGTTGTAAACGATGACGATGACGATATAGAGGAACTCATCGATTATGAATATGAAGACTGACGAGGAGTTTATGCGCAAGGCGCTTTCTGAGGCGCAGTTGGCTTTCGATGCCGGTGAGGTGCCGGTAGGGGCTGTGGTGGTCTGCAAGGGACAAATCATCTCGCGGGCACATAACCTCACAGAACAACTCAACGACCCAACAGCACATGCCGAGATGCAGGCAATAACCTCAGCAACGAGTTTCCTTGGAGGCAAGTATCTTCAGGAATGTACGTTGTATGTCACGGTGGAGCCATGTGTTATGTGTGCTGGTGCTATAGGGTGGGCACAGATATCGAGAGTGGTGTATGGCTGCGATGATGAGAAGAGAGGTTTTTCCATCTTTGCTCCAAAGGCTATGCATGCCAAGACGGAGATTGTGGCACACGTGATGGAAAAGGAATGTCGGGAACTTATGCAACTGTTCTTTCGCCAATTGAGAAAATAATACTCTCTTGAACCTTGAACCATCAGAACCTTTAGAACCTTCAGAACTCTCAGAACCATTCAAACCCGTCATTAACTTCTTAAACTTTTAAACATCTTAAACTTTTAAACTTTTATGATATATCCGCAGAACTTTGAGGAAAAGATAGGATTCGACAGGATAAGGCAGATGCTTTACGCAGCATGCCTTTCTACACTCGGCAAGGAACTTGTCGAGGAGATGACCTTTTCTGCCGATGCAGCGGAGATAAACGAGAAACAGCAGCAGATAAGAGAGTTCCGAAGACTGATTGCAGAGAATCCTGCTACCGGTTCGGGACAGTCGTTCCCTATGGAGTTCTTCTTCGATGTCCGTGATGCTGTGATGAGGATAAAACCAGAGAATACCCATCTGGAAGAGGAGGAACTCTTCGACCTGATGAGGAGTCTCGACACTATAGACAAGATAAAAATCTTCCTTCTGAAGAGCAACGATGCTGCAGCCACTTCCGATGGTATAGGTAGCGCTACACCTACTCCTGCATTGAAAAGGCTGACAGACGACATACTAACCTTTCCGCAGATAGTCAGGCGAATAAGAGTTATCCTTGATAAGGAGGGCAGGGTTAAGGATGGTGCTTCGTTTACTCTTGCCAATATCCGCGATGAACTGAGAACCACCAACGGCCGTGTGTCGAGCACTCTGAACACAATACTCCACCGTGCCAAGATGGATGGACTCGTTGATGCCAATGCCTCACCAACGATGCGCGACGGAAGACTCATGATACCGGTATCGCCTCAGGCAAAACGTAAGATACTGGGTATCGTGCATGATGAGAGTGCAACGGGAAAGACTGTGTTCATAGAACCTGCAGAGGTTGTGGAGGTGAACAACAGGATTCGTGAACTTGAGGCAGAAGAGCGGAGAGAGGTGGTGAGGATTCTCACTGAATTCACAAAGGAGATACGGCCGTATGTCAAGGAAATAGTGGATTCCTACCGTTTGCTGGCCAGGATAGATTTCCTTCAGGCAAAGCAGAAGATGGCCGATACGTTCAATGCTTACGAGCCGGTGATTGCAGAAGAACCGATAATAGACTGGGTGCAGGCTGAACATCCGCTGCTGAAACAGTCGCTCGCAAAACAGGGAAAGAAGATTGTTCCGCTGGATATAACTCTATCCGCAGACAACCGAATAATGATAATCTCCGGTCCTAATGCAGGAGGTAAATCCATCTGTCTGAAGACGACAGGTCTCTTGCAGTATATGCTGCAGTGTGGTTTGAGTATTCCGGTGAGAGAAAACTCCCGATGTGGTGTGTTCTCTGACATCATGATCGATATTGGTGATGAACAAAGCATAGACAATGACCTGAGTACTTACTCTTCGCATCTTGTCAACATGAAGACGATGATGAAGCGTTGCAGCGAGAGCTCGTTGCTGCTCATTGATGAGTTTGGTGGTGGCACAGAACCTCAGATTGGCGGTGCTCTGGCAGAATCGTTCCTGGCCGATTTCCTGCATAAGGGTGCATGGGCAGTAATCACCACACACTACCAGAATCTGAAACTCTTTGCCGACGACAACCCGGGTATCGTGAATGCTGCTATGCTGTACGACCGTGGTGAGATGCGGCCTCTCTTCCAGTTGGCAATAGGTAACCCTGGCAGCTCCTTTGCCATAGAGATAGCCAGAAACATTGGTCTGCCTGAGGATGTGATAAAAGAGGCATCGGAAAAGGTAGGCCAGGACTATATCCAGAGCGATAAGTATCTGCAGGATATTGTGCGCGACAAGCGCTACTGGGAACGCAAACGTCAGAATATCCATCAGAAGGAGAAAGAGATGGAACAGATGCTTGCCGACTACGAGGAGAAGATAGCCCGACTGAAAGCAGAGAGAAAAGAGATTATCGACACCGCTAAGGATGAGGCTGCGCGATTGCTTAAAGAGAGTAATGCCCGCATAGAGCGAACGATAAAAGAGATAAAGGAGAAGCAGGCAAGGAAAGAGGCAACAAAGAAAGCCAGAAAGAAGCTGAAAGAGTTTGCCGACAATACTCTGAACGAAGAAACAGACAGCACAGCAGGGCAAATGGGCACAATAGGCCAAATTGGGCCGATGGAGCCTATGGGCCAAATGAGCCAAACAGGATCAAAGGGAACCAAAGACTCTAAAACTCACAGCTCGCAGTCAAAGACCGACCTCGCAGTTGGTTCTTACGTTAAGATGAAGGATCAGAGCGTGGTGGGACAGATAGAGAGCATACAGGGCAAGAATGCAACGTGCATCTTCGGACAACTGAAGACGAGGGTGAAACTATCGCAGTTGCTGCCGGTTCAGAAACCGAAGGAGAACGGAGCACAACTCAAAGGTCAGGCAATGACTGCCGAGATGCGCAGGATGCGCGAGGAGATAGATGCCCGCCGCAATCACTTCAAGCCAGAGATAGATCTCAGGGGAATGAGAGGCGATGAGGCTCTCGACACACTGACTCATTTCATGGACGATGCCATTATGGTGGGCATGCCGACTGTGAGAATCCTCCATGGCAAGGGTGATGGCATATTGCGTCATCTGGTGCGTCAGTATCTATCCACGGTGAGAGGTGTAAGGTCATATCGTGATGAGAATGTACAGTTTGGTGGTGCCGGAATAACAGTGGCGGAACTGTGATGAGTTCATGGAGCTTAATCCTTGAAAATAGAGAGAGACCTAGGATAATATAGAGGAGTTTAACAAGTTTTGAAATAAACAGTAAATAGAAAAAGATATATGTCATTGAAATGTGGTATAGTGGGTTTGCCTAATGTGGGCAAGTCAACGTTGTTTAATTGTGTGTCGAGTGCTAAGGCTCAGTCGGCAAATTATCCTTTCTGCACAATAGAGCCTAACGTGGGTGTGATAACAGTTCCTGACGAGCGACTTACGAAACTAGCCGAACTGGTCCATCCCGGACGTATTGTGCCTGCAACATGCGAGATTGTGGATATCGCCGGCTTGGTGAAGGGTGCCAGCAAGGGTGAAGGACTGGGCAATCAGTTTCTTGGTAATATACGCGAGACTGATGCCATCATTCATGTGCTGAGATGTTTCGACGATGATAATATCACTCATGTTGATGGTAGCATTGATCCTGTTCGTGATAAGGAGATTATCGACACCGAACTGCAACTTAAGGATCTTGACACCATAGATTCGCGTCTGGGTAAGGAACAGAAGGCAGCTGCCGCTGGCAATAAGGATTCCAAGGTTGCCGTTGAGGTGCTGACAAGGTATAAGGAGGTGCTTGAGAGGGGGCAGAATGCCCGCGTGGTGAGTTTCGACAATAAGGAACAGCAGAAGGTGGCACACGACCTGTTCCTTCTCACAGCAAAGCCAGTGCTCTACGTTTGCAATGTTGATGAGACGGCTGCCAAGACGGGTAATGATTATTCTGCCAAGATAGAGAAAATAGCGCAGGAGGAGAATGCCGAGGTGCTGATTATCGCTGCCAAGACAGAGGAGGATATAGCCGAACTGGAGACTTACGAGGATAAGCAGATGTTCTTGGAGGAACTGGGACTGGAAGAGAGTGGTGTGAACCGACTTATCAAGAAGGCTTACCATCTGCTCAATCTTGAGACCTTTATCACGGCTGGTGAGATGGAGGTCAAGGCCTGGACCTATCGCAAGGGCTGGAAAGCTCCTCAGTGTGCCGGAGTGATACATACCGATTTCGAGAAGGGTTTTATCAGAGCTGAGGTCATAAAATACGACGACTATATACAGTATGGCTCAGAAGCGGCTGTCCGCGATGCTGGCAAGATGGGTGTTGAAGGTAAGGAGTATGTGGTGCAGGATGGAGATATCATGCACTTCAGATTCAATGTGTAACCGGTAATTATCAGTAAGTATTATGGAAAGCCTGTTAAGCTATATTCAGTGGAATCCTGATGTGGAGTTTCTTCATCTCGGGTTCATCACTCTGCGGTGGTATGCCACCTGCTGGATTCTTGGCTTGTTCATCGGATATCAGATTGTCCGTAAGTTATACATATACTATGGCATAGACCAGGTGAAGTTCGAGCCTTTGTTCTTCTACTGCTTCTTTGGTGTGCTGATAGGTGCCCGTCTGGGACACTGCCTGTTCTATGAGCCTGGCTATTTCCTTGCCTCAGGACAGCATTTCATCGAGATGATTCTGCCTATACGGTTCCTGGAGAATGGTGATTGGAGATTTGTTGGCTATGAGGGATTGTCCTCGCATGGTGGTGTTTTCGGCATGTTCATAGGCTATTGGATGTATTGCCGAAAGACTAAACTCAGCTATCTCTTTGTTCTCGATAATGTGGCTGTTGCAGCACCTTTCACTGCAATGTGCATACGTACCGGCAATCTTATGAACAGTGAGATTATAGGCAAAGTGACCGATGTCCCTTGGGCCTTTATCTTTGAACGTGTGGATATGCAGCCGCGCCATCCCGGACAACTCTACGAGGCTCTCTTCTATCTCCTCGTGGGCATAGTAGGACTGATTATCTTTTTTAAGACACGTGCAAAGGACTCTCTTGGCACTGGCTTCTATTTTGGCTATTGCGTGGGCATAATCTTCACCTTCCGCTTCTTCATAGAGTATGTGAAGGAGGTGCAGGAGGATTTCGAGGAGTCATGGTTCCTGGATATGGGCCAGTTGCTCAGCATTCCGCTTGCCATCGTAGGTTTCTACTTCATGTTCAGAGGACTGCGACGTATCCTTTCCATGCAGAAAATCTAGTACTTTGTTGTTACAAGAGTGAAGTAAACGTCTTCCATATTTCTACCACTCATCACCCACTTTAAGTGGGACTTTGGTGGGACTTAAGTGGGACTTAAGTGGGACTTGTAGCGAAGAAAAAGAGTCACTTTCGGCAAATAAAAGCGGAGGAAATGGGGAAATAGTCAGTGCGTGTGTAAAAACAGTTAGTGTGCGTGTGTAAA